>ERZ833515.389-NODE-389-length-39257-cov-6.374114_pt1 | contig 39257 bp, 35 predicted proteins | sample MGYA00519949_ERZ833515 | MGnify/ENA primary metagenome ERZ833515 (study PRJEB31850, sample SAMEA3708741) | human gut metagenome | biome: human gut; feature: human-associated habitat; material: faeces | place: China | collected 2014 ...
AATGAAATAAGGCATCTAACTTAATAGATGCCAAAATATAACTGATACTCCAACAGCTAAAGCACGTTGGGTTCTTATATACATAGACTTCCAAATATACTCGAAAGCATATAAGACTAATGAATTTCTATAAGACTTTCACTATCAATCATTCTATCGAATGAATTAACGATGGCATAAGGCTCGTGTCAAAACCTTTTATAAATCTTCTTTAAATTGCTATACTACTCAAATTCTTTTTACCTGTTAATCTATCAACTTCCAAATTATGAAGTTGATAAAAATTCTCAAATCTATCATTACATTTATCAATGTCAAAACTTTTCAAATCATCTGCAATATTCATTATCAAAAAAGCAGAATAAAGGTCTCTCTGTATTTTTACTCCATCAACTCCATCAAAATCATTCCATCTTTGTGATAAGGATTTCTTAGTATATGTTCCATCGAAATGATTAAATTGACTTGCTTTCGCTTTAAAAGTATCTATCTTTATTAGTTGCTCTCCATAATAACCTAGTTTCCTATTTATTATTGTTAATAGCATTGATGGTGCTTTATTAGCTAAAGATTTACCAAATCGTTTCTTTCTCTTAAACTTGCCTTTATCATTCTTTTCAGTCTTTTTAGTGCGTCTTTAAAGTCCGGAAAAATTCATCTTTTCAACATACACCTTGTTACCAAGAGATATAATATAATTTGCCAGACATTCATGCTGATATCTGCGTATAGCTGACTGTTTTCTGTATAATTCTCTTAATTCATTCTGATATTTAATGTAATGATTTGATTTATTCCATATAATTTTTTTATTTCCTTGTTTCTTAATAGTTCCATCTTCGTTATAATTATCAGGATTTGTAGAACGTTTTGACCTATCCATTCTTCTAAGAATTCTTCGTTTCTTATTTTCAATATTCTGAATTCTGTCTGCGAGTTCTAATATCTTCACATCAGATTGACTTGCAATCGCGATAGTTCTAGTGCCGATGTCTAAACCAACGTCACCATCACCAATACAATGCTTTATTTCACCTGTATCAACATTTACCTTTACCGGTGGATTTCCTTTAAAAACAATCTGAACATAGTATTTATACTTATTTCTTACATATCTTCTAATAATTCTGTTATAACAGATTTTGCATTGCATAGCCTGATATTCATAATAATTGTTATAATCAATAACAACTGGAATTTCCAAACTATTCCAGAATATCATATCATCTTTGAAACGAATACCAGCAAAATTCGATTTTCCTTCAAGACTATTTAATGTGCCATATTTCTTATAATACACTTTTTTGCTGTTACCAAAGAAAAATCTGTCATAAGATTTCCATAATGATGTCGCAATCTTCTGCGCAGTATTAGAGTCGATATTATCTCTGAAATGTTTCTACATCATCTTGACATCCTTATGAAAGGAATATTCTGACATACCATATTGCTTACGAATATCATTAATTTGTTTCCAGATATCTTTGTCAGATTTTTTATTACCTGTTAATGATGATATAAGATTTCTATATTTCTTTGTCTTAATCATTTCTTTATATCTTTTCTGAGTTACGTTAACTAATGAATTATAAATCTGTCTTCCAATTTCAAAACGCTTATTTAAAATATCTTCTTGATATTTTTCTGTTCTTAAAGGAAATTCAACTGTGAAATTTGCCATAATATTCACTTCACTTTCAAAATATATATTATTATATTAATATTGTACCATTTGAGTTGCTACATAATATCTGGTGGACTTAATTTCAGCAAACTATTCAACAATATATGAGAGTGGTATTATCTACACGTTTGATTAAGTAATACTAATAACATTCACAAAAATCATAAAACTGTTTCATGCGTTTGAAGAATTCAATAGAGTTGTTAATGTTATTAGAATAGCTGTGAGTGGACTGCTAAAGAGAAGATTTCTAAAACTTTGACACTTTGTTTGTTATCTATTTATAACATCCATCTGTTTTCTGATTTAATTATACAACAGTTAGAAAATCTATGTATTAGATTCGTCTTCTAGAACGCCTTTTAATAGGTGTTTAAAAAATAATTTTAATTGATTTGTTGTTTATACATTCGAATTCTATTACATCATTTATATTGTGTGCTATCCATCCCACATCTAAAGGAGTGGGATGGATAGCACAGTTTTTTTGTAATTACTGCTGAAGTTCCATGTAAGGTTATTCGCTAAATTATTGAAGATGATAAGACAAGATATCATCAGTAATAACTTCTATCAAAAAATTAAAAAATAATGTCAAAGCACTAAAAAAGGTAAGAATCCGACGATCCTTACCTTTTCGTTTTGATGCAATTGTTCTCAAATTTACAAATAAAGAATAACACTTGTATACCTGATATTCAAGTATTCTATTTTGCTTTAATAGCCCATCTCATCTTAGTAGACTTGGCACGTGAATTACGATGACATTCTTCCTTAGAAGGTCTAATCACATTTCTACATACATCTTCATAAATACCAAGATTCTTGAGTTCTTTAAACGACTTCTTCACAATTCTATCTTCTCCAGAATGGAATGTAAGAATTGCAGCCTTTCCTCCTGGTTTTAAAATAAGAGGGAGCTTCTCTACAAAATCATATAATACTTCAAATTCCTGATTCACTTCTATTCTTAATGCCTGGAATACTCTTGCAGCTGTCTTATTCACAATATCTTTTCTATTCTTATCAGTAATAAAGTTGAGTGTTTTATCAATGATCTTATAAAGCTGTTGAGTTGTTTCTACTTCCATACCAGAACGTATGAATGAATAGATATTCTTAGCTAATATATCAGCATATGGTTCATCTGAGTTCTCTGTAAGAATATGTTCTAGTTCTTCTTTTGATAAGTCTTTTAAGATTTCATAAGCAGGTCTACCTGCTTTAGGATTAAGTCTTAGATCTAATGGGCCATTTTTCTTATATGAGAATCCTCTTTCTGGATTATCAATCTGCATAGAAGATACACCTAAATCAGCTAAGACAAAATCAAATGGTCCATACTTCTCACTTACTTGATCAATGTTTCTAAAGTTAGTCAAAATAGGAGTAAAGATGTCTTCTCCATAACCTTTATTTCTTAGTCTCTCTGTTGTTTTTTCTATTTCAATAGTATCGATGTCTAATCCATAAAGGTGTCCCTGCCCTTCTAATTTTTCCATCATTTTAGAAGAATGTCCTCCATATCCTAGAGTACAATCTAAACCAATCTGTCCTGGCTGAATATTTAAGAATTCTAGTATTTCATCTACCATGATAGAAATATGCATACCTGCTGGTGTACTTCCTTTAGAAATAACCTTTTCTATTGTTTCTGGATATAATTCTGGATTAAGTTCTTTATACTTCTCTGAAAAATTTTTAGGGTGTGTCCCCTTATATCTTTTTCTTCTTTTATGTACCTGTTCAGTCATGTTTATACCTCATTTCATCATCTACTATATTAACGAAAATAGAGATAATAAACAAGTCAGATCAAACTCTGTATATATAAGATTATTTCCATCATATATAATAAAAATAGTGGATTCGCTATTTGTGGGGTGTTGTTGTTTCATGCTTTATTTTATAGTTTTCATGAAAGGAGAAACGTTATGGATACAAAAAAGATAGGAAAGTTCATTTCTGAGAATAGAAAAAGAAAAGGTCTCACTCAAGAACAACTAGGAAATATATTAGGTGTCAGTAATAAGACTATCTCTAGATGGGAAAACGGTAACTATATGCCTGATTTGTCTTTACTGATTCCGTTAAGTGAAACTTTGGACATTTCTTTAAATGAACTGCTCAATGGTAAATATATAACGGAGGATAAAATCATGGAAACAACAGAAAAGAGCTTAAAGAATACAATTAATTATAGTAAGAATATGCTTGTACAAGAGAAAAGAAAGGTTTCTATTGGCATTATGATTTTTGGCGCATTTCTATGTTTTGCTGCATTTGCGATATTAGATAAGGAAAGCAGCTGGTGCTGTATTTACTCTATTGTAGGTATTATAGTATTTGTTTATGGGTTATCAAAAGAGTTGAAGAGAAATAGATTATTAATAAGTATTGGAGTATTTGTTGCAATATTATGTGGATTTATGCTGATGGATTATGTAGGTGTTATAACTTCTCATAGACCTCCTATCTATGTATATATGATTAAGACTTCTAATGTGACAACCTACTACAACCCATTCTATAATGTTTATAGAATAAATAAAAACACACCGAATGAGTATTATATTGTAGATAGCGCAAAGAAATATACAGAAGATACTGTTCCTACAACTGTATTTAACAGACCGTTGAGTGGCATACACAATATTAAGAAGTATAAGAATCCATATATTGGTAATAATTCCAATATAGGAAACTTGTTAAATAGTCTACCTTTGCATGAATACGGTTATGTTTTTAAAATTGATTCTAAAAATCAAGGACTCACTGTGAACTACAATGCGACAGACTGGTATCATAATGAGGAGCTTTATATCAATAAGAGCCTGATCTATAATTCTGTGTCTATCTTCTCTTTAATTGATAATGTACAATCTATTCAGTATAACTTTAGTGGAAGTACCTACACTACTACTAAAAAGATGATTGAAGAGAATTATCCACATTTTAAACAAGTAAAAGAGAATGAGAAAAACTTTAATCAGTACTTAGAGAATAAGATGAATGATGATGAATTTACAAGAAGAATATTCAATAAGATATTTGTAAAGAAAGTTTTATAAGAGGGTTGAGCCCTCTTTTTAAATGAAATATTAAACATTAAGGAAATTGCCAACTCTTCGGTAAAATGTATTGCGAATATCAATACATCATTGTAAAATCAAAATAGGAAACAAAGACGATTACAACAAAAGGAGGCATTGTTATAGCAAAATCAGCTAGCGTTTATGCAAGAATTGACCCCGTATTAAAGGAACAGGCAGAAACAATATTATCTACACTTGGCATACCTACTTCAAATGCAATTGATATGTTTTTTAAACAAATCGTCCTAAAAAAAGGACTTCCCTTTGAAGTACGATTACCGTACGAAAAACCCGTCTGCATGGGTGCACTCAGTAAAGAAGAATTAAATGCTAAAATAGAAAAAGGATATACAGATATTTTAGAAGGAAAAACAAAACCTGCAAAGCAGGCTTTCGATGAAATGCGTAAAGATTATAATCTATAGAAAAAAATAGAGATTCTTGCGAATTCTCTATTTTTTCATAATTATTAGTCTTTTAAAGCTGTTAGAGGTACAACATAGATACCATCTTCTCTTTGATAAGCAGCATTAGATAAACCACATACAATAATCATTGCAGAAGGTAATATTGACTTAGGGTCTTTTTCCATTTTCTCATATATCTTCTTTAGATTTTCTGCAGCACTCTCTATCTGGTTAGCACCTAATTTAATTTCAATAGCACACCATCTACCATCATTTAATTCAATGATAGTATCTATTTCTCTGTTCTTGTAGTCTTGATAATGGTAAACATGAGCATCTATAGATTCAGCATATATCTTTAAATCTCTTTCACATAGAGATTCAAATAAGAAACTATATGTTTCTAAATCATTCAACAACATATTAGGTGTAATGTTTAACAGTACACATGCTAAAGAAGGATCACAAAAATGTCTTTTTTCAGATTGTTTAATTCTTACTGATGAGCGTATTTTAGTAGAAAATGGTTTTTGATTATCTGTAATAAATAATCTATCCAGGATATTTAAATAATCCGCAATTGTTGCTGTATCAATATCTTCATCATCAATTTCTTTTATATCATTTTTTAATGTTTTATTTGATACTGTTGTACTTTCATTTCTTGCAAGTGAACGTAATAATAATCTCATTTTATGGGTATTTCTTTTAACACCATCCACCCTATAAATATCATCATTTAATACAGCTTCTAAATATTCCTTTAGTAATAATGCAGCACTTTCAATAGGAAGACCTAAACTTGCTGGCCATCCACCTCTAATAATAAATTCTATAACTTTTTTTAAATCTACTTCTCCTGTCATCTTTGGAGTCAGTTTACCATTACATAAATCCTCTAAAGATACATCACCTGAAGAATCACCAGATTCATATAAAGACATTCTTCTCATTCTTATTCTCGCAATTCTTCCTGCACCACTATGTAATATTCCTTTATGGTTAGGTGTTGCAGAACCAGTTAAAATAAACTGTCCCTTCTTAGGAATTTGATCCACCTTATATCTAACAGCATCCCATAATGGTGGAACTTCCTGCCATTCATCTATTAGTCTTGGTGTTTCCCCTTCTAATACAAGAGAAGGACTCATTTGAGCAAGTTGTCTATTTTGAAAATTACCACTAGGATCACCTATATATATTTCACTATTGCTGTGATAAGAAGATGTCCAAGTTTTTCCACACCATTTAGGACCCTCAATACAAATTGCCCCAAATACCGATAAGTATTTATCTATCTTTTTATCAATTATTCTAGCTTTATAATTTTCCATGTATGCTCACCTCATACTTATTATAGTTAATTCCATCATATTTCATTTTTTCATTCCTTCTCATTTTAAAAAGACAGTTATATAAAAAATATATGATGTACTGTAATAAATTGTCGCCTCACTGAGGCAACAATTTCAGAGAACATTCAACATACCTTCAAGTTTAATAAAGTGTTACTTTTCATCAATCAATAAATGCGTACGATAGTAAATCTAAACTTTCCACTCACTGAGTGGAAATTCTCAATTAACTCCTGTTTCACATAGATAAAAGACGCATCTCGTGTCTGATGATGCGCCTATTTTATGTTATATTATTTTATTGTAGTTAAAGAATTTAAGATATCGTTTTCCAATTGCTTTTGTTGAGAAGCTGTAAGTTTATCAGATGTTCTTATAATTATAGTTCCATAAACTGTATGTGACCCACTAGCAAAAATACCTCCATCAAAAGCACCCAAATAATCATTTCTCTTATTAGCTTCTTCTTCTGTTTTATATACCTCAATACTTCCGCCACAATCAGTTCCTTTTTCTATTACAGTATTTCCATCAATAGAAGATTGATCAATTAAATCACTTGAAAAACAAACTTGTGCAGTATATCCTCCTGCTTTGTTTAACTGTCCATTAGGATCATTATCCTCAGTTACAGCAGATATATCTTTAACATTCGGTACATTTTGAAGACATTGAATAACATATGTCTCATTAGGATGATTAACTAATTTATACTGTTTTATACTCGTATCTAAATTATTATAAGCTTCTTGCAATTTTCCTTTTACTTCTTCAAAATTATAATTATTCATTTTTTTAGTTTCTTTTTCTATTTTACTTTCTTTATCAGGTAGATCAATTATTTTATACTTAGATGCTTTGGTTTCTGATATAACCGTTTCCAAAGTTGGTCTTAAATTTTCATCTAAAGACTTATCTTTGGATTTTACTAATTTATTGGCTTTTTTAATTTTTTTATCCAATTCCTTATTTTCTTTTTTAACTTTTTCTACAGCTGTGTTAAAATTTTTTTCTGCTTTTGATTCTTTATGACAACCAGTTACCCCCAAACACATAAATAGAACAATAAATAAACTAATAATTTTCTTCATATTCCCATCCCACTTTCTTTATATTAATTTTAATACTTTAAATATTTCATTTCAATATTCCATTAAAGTATTCATTAATTTTCGCTCTTTTTAAGCAAATTGTTGTTTCGGGTAATCTTATTCAGCAAAAATATCATAACGATATTCGTAATACGTTTCCTTAAGTGAAATGGGCATAGGTGTAGCTCTTACCATTTCATTACTAAAAGCTTCGGTACCTATAATCATTCTAAGGATCTCAGAAGCCATTTTCTCTTTCTTGAACTTATAGTTAGCTTGCTTCTTTAGAAGTAGAAAATCTAGATAACCCTGTATATATCTAGTTCCAACACCTCTTGTTGTCTGTATCATTAAACTCACTTCTGTCATCATTTCATTGACAGCTCCTAATGATTTGCTATCATCAGTAAGATATCTCTTCTCTGTAGGAGTTGTCTTTATCTTATTGTTTACAGCTTCAAGATAGTTGGCAAACTGCTGTATGCTTGCCTTTGAATCTGATATGAACTCTTTCACATCTTCAAAGCAGTCTTCATTCGCTTTATATTTATCGAATGACTCACTTCCAAGACCTGATACCTGCATCATCATATGATCATTTTCATCTGTAGCAGATATAATGGCAACCTTGTGATGGGATATCCCTCTATATGCAGACTGGTTACCTCTTTTCTTTGAATATCTGGGTATATTTTGAGGGCGTGTCCCCTTTAGGTTGATACTTTTATACTGTGTATCTATCTCAACTTCACCAGATAATTTCTGATGGCTCATGATTTCAGATGCTGCATGACGAAGAAACTCTTCCTGCGCAAAAAGCTGTAAACAAGTCTGATAATTGATTCCTGTTTCTTTCGCCTGTTTCTTTAACTTGGTAAGCACAGATGTACCAATATCTTTTCTCTCTTTTACAGCCATATTCCAACCACCCTTCTAGCTTTCTTTTCCACACCAAGCTTTGAGGCATACATCATTAGTTTCGCAGCATCTTTCTTTTCATCACCAATATACCTTTGGATTACAGTATTAAATACCTCTCCATCCATCGTATTAACATGACGCAGGCAATCACATACAACACGCTCTCTGTCATAGATTTTTACAGTAATTCCATCTATGTTTCCTTCACTCACACCAATATTCAATCTAGATGTTTCAATAAAATGTGGTTTTATGATAGGAAATTCCAGCTTGAATTTGTTTCTTGCAGACTTATTATCCACAGCTATATGCCAGACTTTCTGGCACACGATCCGTATAACCATAATACATCGCAGCTGACATATCACAGATAATCGCTTTAGGAAAGAGACCTCTTATTACTGACACTTCTGTAAAAGCCTTTTCATCCTGCCACTGATAATAACCGTACTTGATTTTTTCTACTCTTCCTTGTTCTATTAGATTTTGAAGTATCTGATAAGATATACCTTCCCTTGTAAGTTCGCAAGTACGCATTATTCCTCCATATCGTTCAAATATTGATTCATAATTCATAATCGTATTCATGCACATCTCCTTAAATAACTTCATACAATTTCTTTGTAGTTTTTGTACCAAGTTCTATTATGCGCAAGCGTTAAGGAAAAATATACTTGATAGAAAAAGTAACTTGGGTTCGATACATTCTTATTCTATTACCGAAATTTGCTCTGAGTATTTCACCATACTCTTTGTAAGATTTGTTCGGCTATCTACCAAAGTAAGAAACATATCGTCTATCTTAATATCCTCTTTACTTTTGAAATGGTCTGTATAAGCCACGTCATACCCTTTGCAGACAAATAACGATCCCTTTTCTTTGTTTAGGCCAATGCACATGATTAATATGCTTAATTGTATGAAAAAAATGCCAATATAATAAATTAACACAACTGATAACGCATATATAACAATAATCTTCTGTGAAAAAAACATTATCAAATAAGGATATCTGCAAAAGATATTATCAATAACAATATAAGCAGAATGTGTAAATTGCTAATCACAAAAAAAGTATATGGTTCATTATCCATATACTCTTAATAGTCCTTATTTATTCTTCATATGTGGGAATAAGATAACTTCACGGATAGATTCCTGACCAGTTAATAACATAACTAATCTGTCGATACCCATACCCATACCACCAGTTGGTGGAAGACCGTATTCAAGGGCTTCTACATAGTCCATATCCATTTCGTTGGCTTCATCGTTACCTAATTCTTTTTCTTTTAACTGATTTGCGAATCTTTCATACTGATCATCTGGATCATTTAATTCTGTGAATGCATTTGCATATTCGTTACCACAGATGAATAATTCGAATCTCTGAGTGAAACGAGGATCCTGTAAGTTCTTCTTTGCGAGTGGAGAGATTTCAATTGGATGACCATATACGAATGTTGGTTCTACAATTGTTTCTTCTACATACTTTTCAAAGAATGCATTGACAATATGACCATATGCAAAGTGTGGTTCTACTTCAATACCATGTTCTTCAGCAAGTTTCTTAGCTTCTTCAAAAGTCTTCTGTTCACCAAAGTCAACACCAGTCTTTTCTTTAATTGCTTCAACCATAGAGATTCTCTTGAATCCAGGTGCTAATGAAATAGAATGACCTTTGTATTCTACATCATAAGTACCATTGACAGTCATTGCGGCATTCGCAATGATACCTTCTGTTAAGTCCATCATACCTTCAAGGTCAGAGAATGCTTTATATACTTCGATAGTAGTGAATTCTGGGTTATGAGTTCTGTCCATACCTTCATTTCTGAATAAACGACCGATTTCATAAACAGCATCCATACCACCTACGATTAATCTCTTAAGGTTTAATTCTGTTGCGATTCTTAAGTAGAAATCTTTATCTAATGCATTGAAATGAGTGATGAAAGGCTTAGCTGCAGCACCACCAAGAATAGAGTTCATGATTGGTGTTTCTACTTCTGTATAACCTTTGTCATCTAAATAATGCTGGATTGAACGAACAATCTTAGGTCTCATGAAGGCTACTTTACGTGCTTCATCATTCATGATTAAGTCAACATATCTTCTTCTGAAACGTTCTTCAGTATCTGTTAAACCATGGAACTTTTCTGGTAAAGGTCTTAAAGCCTTAGTAAGGTGTGTATACTTTTCTACTCTTACAGTTAATTCACCAGTATGAGTCATGAATACTTCACCATCAATACCGATAATATCACCTAAATCGCTCTTCTTAACTAATTCATAAACATCTTCACCAACAGTATCTTTCTTGATATATAACTGGATTTTTCCATCTCTATCAAGAAGGTTCATGAAGCATACTTTACCTTTTCTTCTCTTTGCGACAATACGACCTGCAATACTTACAGTTGGTTTGCTTTCTTCTAATTCTTCTGCAGTCTTATCGCCATAGTTCTTTCTAATGTCTGAAGTATAAGCAGTCACATCAAATCTCTGTCCAAATGGATCAATTCCAAGATCTTTAAGTTCCTGTAACTTCTGTCTTCTTACTAATTCCTGATCAGTAAACTTTCTTTCTTCCATGTGTGTTCTCCTTCTTTAGAATATAAAAACTCTCATCCGCTAGGGACGAGAGTTAACCGTGGTACCACCCTTATTCATCTACATAAGTAGACCTCATTAAGCCTTAACGCGGCAACACGTTATTTTATCACGTTAGATCCAAAATACAGCTCCCAGTCTTTATTCATATCAACTTCCCCATTCCTTTACACCAGCCAGGAATTCTCTCTGCGTTCCATCAATATTACTCTTCTGTTCATCGCTTTTACTCAAGTATTATAGACAATAAATAAATATGTTGTCAAGGCCATTTTATCGGCCTTGCTCAATCTAATTTGTCTATAGACGTTTTTCAAATCCACCAAGGATTTCTGAATCCTCACTAATAGTCACAAATGCCTGCGGATCAATATCATGAACAAGTTTCTTAAATGTTTTCATTTCATATTTATTGATTGCACAATAAAGAATATATTGATCATTTTCTGTATAAGCACCCTTACCCATCCAGTAAGTTACACCTCTGCCAGTCTTTTCCATAATCACATTCTTCATATCTTTTTCTTTGGTGAAGATTAATGCTATCACATTGATGTTCTGATAGTGAATACGATCACTAATAAAATACAATACAAACACAAAGATAATAGAATAAAGTGTTGTCTGCAAATCAAAGATGAATGCACAACAAGTTAAAATAACAGCATTCACAATAGTTGATAACTTACCTACTGAGAATCCTGGTTTTGTCTTAGATAAGCATACACCGGCAATATCAATACCACCTGTACTACCACTACCTTTTAGGGCAAGTCCTACACCAACGCCACACATAATAGCCCCAAAGATACAGTTAGATAACATATCAGGCATGATTGGATGTGTTAAGTTAGGTAAGACAGATAATGTAATAGTCTGTACAACAATACTCATACCTGTTTTAAGACAAAATTCTCTGTTCAAGATTCTATATCCCATAATAAATAATGGAATATTAATCATGAAGTTGATAATCCCTACAATATTCATTGATTTAGGGATTGGTAGAAGTTTTCTTACAAAAACTTCGATAATCTGTGATGTACCAATTACACCTCCAAAGTTCAAGCCATTAGGTGTTACGAACAACCAGATTCCTAAAGATAATAAGATACTTCCGGCAATAACTTCGCCGTACTTTTCTAGATTTTCCCTCATAGCGTCCCTCTTTCTTCTCATATCATAGAACATTTAAACAAATAAAAGAATGCCTTTCAAGCATTCTTTAGTAAATTCCATATTCTATAAACAGATTCGCAATAGACTCAATAATATAGAGAACAGGTACCTGTGTTGCTGAACTATAAAAGTCACCATTTTTAGTACTTGGCATATAATACGTAAGAGCTAAATCAGACATCTTTGCAGCTGTTGAAGAGGCACTATTGGTAATCACAATAATCTTAATATCATATTTTTTTAAGTCTTTGATACGATCAATGATTTCTCTTGTTTCTCCTGAAACTGTGAAGAAAAGAGCACAGTCATTTTGATCATACATCCCCCTAAAACGGCTACTGAAGTCTCCACTATACATTGTACGTTTTCCCTTACGATTAAATAAAGAAGCCGCAAATTTCGCAATCGCATCACTTAGGCCAATGCCAGAACAGATCACCTCGTGACTGTTCACAATTATTTCAGCCGCTTGATGAATAAGATCATCAAACTCTTTATTGTCTACTCGATTAAAATAATCGAGAATATAATTTAAAGCACGTTTATTTTGTATAGGTTTATCTTCCTGATCCAGTTTCATTTCTGCTTTCCATTCTAAGAATCCTTCATAACCAAGTTTTTTAGCTACTCTTGTAATCATAGAAGAAGATACATGAAGATCTGTAGATAAATCTTTAAGTTTCATATGAATCACTTCATGACGATGAGAAATGATGTAGTTGTAAATATCTAATTCTAAATCACTTAATTGATTCATTTGATCTACCGTAACCATAAAATACCTCCAAAAGGTATTTTATCATACTTTATACAAATCTCTTTTTCATTTTCTTATTCTGTTTCTTATTTTTCTTTTCAATACTCAACAACATATTCTTATAGTCTTCTGACTTAATGTCTACAACAAGTGTATGTGAGACAATATCATGTAATGATTTCTTAGACTTTAAGATAATCACAAGTATCCCAGATAATATAGTAATAACGAGTCCTACTTTATTCCAGATAGAGGCAATATTGTATCCAGTTAATACATTGACTAACTGATGAAACATATTACTGCATGTATAAATACTTCCTTCTACTAAGAAGATCATAATAACCTGTCTGATGATCAGTTGTTTCACATTCACTTCTTGATAGTCGTCATTCACAATCTTTAATCCTAATAGTTTTTTACCTAAAGTCTGTCCTTTCCAGATTATAGGTAATACGACATAGTACACAAATGCAACTGAGAGTGAAAGAACACCTGCAAGTACTTGATAATATCCCTTAAATATAGATAACTGCTGAGGAATATAGACAGCATCCTTATGAAGAGACATATACAACAAAATAAGAGGAAGTGATGATAAGACACTTCCTAAATACCAATCAATACCATAAGCGATTATACGTTTGATATAACCTGTTTTATTCACAGGTTCATTTCTTAATTTATTCCACATCTTATCATCCTCCTTTATTAATTTAAGTGCTGATATAAAGCACCGATTAAGTTCGCATCATTACGATATTCACAAACTACGATTTCTGGTGGTAATGTGCTTGCATAACATGAATTATAGATTTCATCAAAGTTCTTTTTGATAAGTTCTAATAGTAATGGCTGTGCACTAATACCTCCGCCAATGGCTACTTTTTCACAATCAAAGATCTGATTGATATTGTAAATCTGTACTGCAGTTTCTAAACAGAACTGATTTAATCCTTTTAAGACAGCTTCATTTCCATTATTTGCCATTTCAAAGATTTCTTCACCAGTATAGTGTTCTTCTGTTTCTAATGCTTCCTGGATATGTAATAATAATCCATTGATTCCATTACTTGCATACCAAGATGTATCACCATCATATGGCTTATGGTAATCAGTGATAATATTAGAAAATTCACCTGCACCAAATCTACATCCGCTTAGTACCTTATGATCCTTAATTAAAGCACCACCAATAGCTGTGCCAAGAATCACTACAGCGCCGTCCTGAATATCCTGAAGACTACCAAAACCTAGTTCTGCATTAGCGGCACATTTTGCATCATTACCAATTGTGACTCTTACACCACAACGCTCAGATAGTAATTCTGCCATATTTATATCATGATTATAAGTTAAAGCACCACCAGTGTAACAATAACCCTTATTAGGATCAATTCTTCCTGGCATACTCATCGCAATACCAGATACATCAGAATATGTATTATATAGAGATTCAACGCTATTCACAAATGAATCAAGGCAATCTAAGGGAGTAGGTACCTTACCTCTTTCATATATATTCTTTTCTGCATCCATTACTGCATATTTAATAGCACTACCACCAACATCTAGAACTAAGTATTTTTTCATAATTTTTCTCCGTTACTTTCTATTACTTTCTTATACCAATCAAAGGAATCCTTCTTGCTTCTTGCAAGTGTTCCATGACCTGCATTATCTTTATCTACATAAATGAAACCGTAACGTTTCTTCATTTCACCCGTACCAAAGCTAACACAGTCAATACATCCCCAAACAGTATAACCTAATAAGTCTACACCATCAATATCTACTGCCTTCTTCATTTCTTCGATATGCGCTTTAAGGTAATCAATACGGTACTGGTCATGTACTTTTCCATCTACCATCTGGTCCACTGCACCGAAGCCATTTTCTACAATAAATAGAGGAAGGTTATAACGGTCATACATCCAGTTTAAGCTATATCTTAAACCTTTCGCATCAATTGGCCATCCCCATTCAGTCTTAGAAATATATGGGTTATCACATAAATCTGTTTCTTCATTATAGTCAAGGTTGACATCTCCATCACCCTTAACCGCAAATGACATATAATAACTAAATCCAATATAATCTACTGTACCCTGAGGAAGAACAGCTAAGTCTTCTTCAGTAATATCTAGATTGAAGTTCTTTCTTTCAAAGAAAGATTTCATATAACCTGGATAACGTCCTCTTGCATGAACATCCATATACCAGAAACGCTTATGATTTGCACCTACTGCCTTCAACATATCATCTGGATTACATGAGTAAGGATAAATAGGTGTCATCGCAATCATGCAGCCGATCATCATAGAAGGATCAATAGCATGTCCTTCTTTAATAGCCATCGCACTTGCAACAAGTTCATAATGTGCTGCCTGATAAACAGTACGTTCTTTGTCTTCACCTTCTTCAAATATAATACCTGAGTTAGTAAATACAGCTACGTCTGCTTCATAGTTCGCCTGGTTGTTGATTTCATTGAAAGTCATCCAGTATTTAACTTTATTGTGGTATCTTTCGAAACATACTTTTGCGAATCTTACAAAGAATGTAATCATCTTTCTGTTTCTCCATCCACCATATTTTTCAACTAAATGATAAGGCATTTCAAAGTGTGATAATGTGATGACTGGCTGAATACCATTCTTTAATAGTTCATCAAACATATCATCATAGAACTTTAAGCCTTCTTCATTTGGTGTTTCTTCATCTCCCATTGGGAAGATTCTTGCCCAGGAAATAGATGTTCTAAAACATTTAAATCTCATTTCTTTAAATAAAGCGATATCTTCCTTATAGTGGTGATAGAAATCAATCGCTGTATGATTTGGGTAGAACTGATCAGGTTCAATTGTTTTAGTGATCTTTCTACGAGTAGTGGCAGAACCAACTGTCATCATATCTGAGACATTTGGTCCTTTACCACCTTCATTAAATCCACCTTCTACCTGATGTGCAGCAACTGCTCCACCCCATAAGAAGTCTTTACGCATTGTTTTCTCCTGCTTCTTCTGCTTCTTTCTTGATAGCGGCTCTTGTGCTTGCTGCAACGAATGGTAAGTAAATTAAAGTACTTACGACAAAGCAAAGAATACCTATAACTAATGCCATAATGTTGTTAGCACCTGATCCTAAGAATGGTGTTAAGAATCCTGGAGTTGTCCAAGCAACTTGATAAGCAACTGGTGGGATGATCTTAATCACACATACACAGAAATAACCAATAAGGTTACATACGATTGGTGCTAAGATAAATGGAATAACATACATTGGGTTCATAACGATTGGTAAACCGAACATGATTGGTTCGTTGATGTTGAATAGTCCTGGAACTAATGACATCTTACAAATAGAATATTCACCTTTATTCTTTCTACCTACGATAAACATAGCGGCAATTAAACCAAGTGTAGCACCTGATCCTCCACCATTACCAAATGCATCGTTGATTGAACCCCAGTTAACTGGGTAAGGTGCACCCCATGCAGAACCATGAGCTGCAACATAAGCTAAGTTTGCGTTTCCCTGTTCTGTGAAGATCACTGAACGTAATGCACTTAAAGTGTTAGGACCATGGATACCTACAATCCATAACATCTGCTGTACTAATACGAATACGATGATTGTACCCATAGAGCTTCCAAGAGATGTTAATGGAGCCTGGATAGCGTTATAAACAACAACCTGAATACCTTCAGGAGTAATCATTGAGAATAAGTAGTTTAATACACCCATGATGGCAAGTACTAACATCATTGGGATTAATAAATTAAATGACTGTGCTACTGCAGGAGGTACCATTTCTGGCATCTTGATTCTTAACTTTTCATTTCTACCAAAACGAGTTAATAATTCTGTAGTTAATAGACCTACTAATAATGCAACGAATAATCCCTGTGCACCAAAGTAAGTAGTTGTTAAACCAGTTCCTGCATTCTTACCTGCAAATGCCTGAGCAGCAGGATAAAGAATAAAGAAAGATGAAAGAGATGTAATACCACATAATACTTTATCTCCACCCATTTCCTGAGCTAACTGATAAGCCACTAAGAATGCGATGATGATTGATAAGATATTAGTTGTACCATTGATAACAGAACTTAAAACAGCCTGATACTGAGCTAAGTTTGGAATTAAATCACCTAAGTGAAGTAATTTTGCGATGAATCCTGTAGGATCTAATAATACATAGTTAATAAGTAAAACCATTGAACCACCCATTGTGAGTGGGAATGATAAAGTGAACGCATCACGCACGGCTGCCACATGGCGCTGACCATTGATTTTTGCAGCTAATGGTACGAAGTAACGTTCCATAAAGCTTTGAATTGTTTCCATTTTGTTTCTCCTCTTCTTATTTCATTCGGCCGATGTTGAAAACGATTTCGTTTTCCGTAATTGATTCTATCAGAGGATTAAAAATAAAAAAAGGGCTTGAAGCCCTTCTTGAATAGTATGCATTATCTGCAAAATGTTTTACTATTGTAACGTATTGTGACATATGCGCTGAGTTGTATTAGAAAGAATCTCAATGATACTCAAGGCGGGTACCTGCGTAGTACGAGACATCTCTTCCGTTCTTACATCGTTAACATAGTAGCTGATATTGTGATCACTCATTTTTGCGAGTGTATTATCGTCTGATGCAGTAATTGTGATTAAAGTACTGCCTGCTGCTTTATAATCATTGGCTTTTCTAATAAGTTCAGGCGTATTTCCTGAAACTGATAACATGACAACCACAATACCTGTACCATCCATGGATACCCTCTGATATGGATCTGTTAAGGCAGCACTAAAGAAACCATTGATAGAAAAGCGTCTTGCTGCATATTCTGCAATCTTAGCTGAATCTCCCATACCATCAAAAATAATCATATTCGCGTCACCTAGTATATATGCGATTTCTTTGAATAAATCCTGATAATAAGGGGTATTGAACTTCTTTAAACAGTCGATAGTTTCATCTAGGTCATTCACCATATAAAGAGAGACTTCTTTTTCTCCTTTCTTATAAGCATATTTTAATTCCGGAAAGCTGTCATATCCCATCCTTTTCACAAAGCGCATAATAGAAGCTGTAGATGTAGGAATCTCATCTGCAAGTTCTCTTATACTCATATAAGGGAATTGAATGCTGTGCTTCAATATATAGTTATATATACGCATATCTGTTGTACTAAAGCTTTTAATCTTTTCTTCATTAAACATCTAACAATTACCTCTATATACATTCTTTAAATATTTCTTAGCCACTTCTACCATTTGGTCAATAAGTTCTATAGATGTAGGAGATTCATGATAATGATACTCAGGAAAATAACGTGTGATATGTAACACAATATTCGGATCAATAGACGCCAACCACTTTGCTTCTTCTTCCATATCTTTGAGACTATCATTGATACCAGGGACAATCAAAGAAGTGACTTCTAGATGACTTGATGAAGCTATTTGAATACTCTTCTTTACTGTTTCTAAGTCACCAGAGAGTGTCTTATAGATATCTTCTTTAAATCCTTTTAAATCAATATTCCATGCAGCTACTAAAGGAAATAATTCCTTTATGTATTTCTCTTCTATCATTCCATTAGAGACAATAACAGTCTTTAATTCATGCTTCTTGCATAATACAAAAGTATCATAAATAAACTCATAGCTGATCAGTGGTTCATTATAAGTAAACGCAATACCAATATTCCCTTCTTTTTTGAGATCTAAAGCGACTTCTACAAGTTTTTCAGGTGTTGTATGCACCTGTACAAAAGAGCCTTTATCTTGTGATATGGTGTAGTTCTGACAGAAAGGACATTTCATATTACAGCCATAAGAACCGACAGATAGAATCTTTGTATTTGGATAAAAATGATAGAGAGGCTTCTTTTCAATAGGATCTAAAGACAGTGATGTAATAGCACCATAGTCTTTAAGTCCTATATGTCCTTCTTTATTGATTCTTTGATGACAGAATCCTGTCTGTCCTTCTTTTAATACACAATGATGAGGGCATAAATCACATCTAATCATGTCTGATCACCTTGAATCTTTCTATCTTGATCTTCTCTCCTTCATGAATACCTGCTTTATGACAAGCTATCTGAATCTGATCAGTCACTGTATCCACACCTTCTAAATCAGGTAGGAGTAAACCTCTTTTAGAACCATGGGATACTATAATACCATAGATATGAGGATCTAATGTACTAATATCTTCTACAGGTTCTATTTTTCCTAATACATCGACTGAGATAATGAGATTATCTAGTTCTTCTTCTGTAATAGGATCAAAGCGTGGATCTTCACTACATGCACTGATCGCATTATGTACTATTTCTAAGGCAATATTATCCTGAACAGGCATAAAGGTACCAATACAGCCTCTCAAACGTCCTTCTTCATGAATAGATACAAAGACACCTGCACGTCTTTTCATCTCTTTTGTGACTTCTGGAATGATTTCTACTTTTTCTTTCACATAATGTTCTATTGTGGTTCTAGCCAGTCTGACATAGTCATCTTCATGTTCTTTGATTTTTTTGACTTCTTCCTGCATTTTCTTTTTATATTGGTTTCCTATATCACGTGTTAAATCTTCACCACATATTTCAAAGCCACATATTCCATAACCTACTCCAAATGGTCCTTCATAAGAATAATAGTTTGGTTTAATCTTCTTTTGATCTAAAGCACCTGCCATGATCTGAAATGATCTGAGTCCACATTCAGCAGCTGCTTCAGTAAAGATGGGATCAAATGTTAGAAAACGCATAAAGTCGCTATTCTTCCATGCTGTAATAATATCATGATCAAAGAGCGGTCCTTCTTTTTTATAACCATAAGGACCATCCTCTTTTAAACAATGAGACAAATCACCACTCGCAATTAATAAAACATTCTTATCTCCCACTGCTTCTTTAATACATTGTCCAAAGCGATAATGAGTAAGAGGAGATAAACCAGATATTCCAATTCTTACAACTTTATAGTCTTTTAGATACTTATTTAGAAAGTAAAGAGGAATCATAGTGCCATGATCTAAATCATCATCTTTTCCTAATGTTCCTGCGAATATTTGATGCTTCTTAGCAGATTGAGTGATCTTCTTTACAAGTTCTGTATCATAATCCACTTCTATTCTTACATTTCCTGCATGAAACTGACTAAAGTCTCCTGATGCATGTTTACCTGAAGAAATATGAATATAATCACTATAGGCGATTGCATGAGGACTGATTACAATCACCGTTTCTATCGGAAGAGTAGATACATATTTCATAATGGATTTATAAGATTGTATTGTGTTACTAATGGTTTTCTCTTCTCCTTGACCTATTTCAGGAATTATTAATGGAGGATGAGGGACACACATAGAATAAAGTATAGACATAAAATCATCTCCTTTACTCTATTATAAAACAAAAAGAAGATGATTACTCACCCTCTAGTTCTTTCTCAAAGTCTTTTAGAATTGTTTCTAATTCTTCTAATGTATTCATCTGTGTTAAATGATTCTTAATCTTTGCTGAACCTCTTAACCCTTTGACATACCAAGGTGCTTGTCCACGCATTTGTCTAATCGCATTCTTTTCACCTTCCGTTTTTACTAAGCGATGGGCATGATCAATACATAACTGAATACGTGCATGATAGTCTGGTTCTTCTTCTAGAATACCTTCTTCTAGATATTTCACCATTCTACGAATCACAAATGGATTACCTAAAGCACCTCTACCAACCATAACAGCATCACAGCCTGTTTCTTCCATCATTCTTTTCGCATCTTCAGGTGTTCTGACATCACCATTCCCAATAACTGGAATACTGACTGCTTCTTTTACTTTTTTAATCCATGACCAATCTGCATGTCCTTCATACATCTGTGAACGTGTACGACCATGAATAGCTACTGCACTTGCACCTGCTTTTTCCATTAATTGTGCCATTTCTACACAGTTAATATGCTTCATATCATATCCAATACGCATCTTAACAGTCACAGGTACACTCACTGCTTCTACGACAGCCTTTACAATATCATAAGCAAGTTCTGGATACTGCATTAAATAACTTCCTGCATGAGCCTTTAATACCTTATTCACAGGACATCCCATATTAATATCAATAATATCGCAATCTGAATGTTCCTCTACAAACTTGGCAGCTTTAACCATTGTCTCTACTTCACCACCAAAAATCTGCATACTCATAGGGTGTTCATCTTCACCTACTGCAAGCATATCAATTGTCTTTTGATTTCCATAACATAACGCTTTATCACTGACCATTTCAGATACCACAAGTCCTGCACCAAATTCTTTTACAAGTCTACGGTAAGCAACATTTGTGATACCTGCCATAGGAGCCATGATAATAGGATGTTTTATTTCTACGTTTCCAATTTTCAACATTTTTTTAATCACCATCACAAAATATACCATATTCCTGACACAATACAAAGACAAATTATCTTTATACTATGAGTTGTGAAAGGAAGTTCCCGATCCTTTCAATAATATATATATCGTTTTCATTTCCCTTCGAAAAGAAGCAGGTCTTCCCTTCCTGCTTCTTTTTATTTTTTACCATAATTTGATTGTACAAACTATTCATACATTCTAAGATGAATATAAGGGAGGAATGAAAATGATAAGAAAATATACTTTCTCTATGATCATGTTTATATTATTTGAAATTATTGCGATCACTTTATGGCTGACTAAAGACAATTTATTCTATTTGCTGAACTTCAGTTATATAGGAACATGTCTTGCCTTAGGCACCGCATTATTTACTGCAGGAAAGAGCTATGCAAAACATTTTGTACAATTGGCAGTAGGCACTTATATGTTGTTTTATTTAGGTATTATTTCTCAAGAAAATATGCAGATTGAAGGCTTCTGGTACTATTTGTTTTTGGGTACTTTTGAAGCAGCCACTATTCACTATGCGGTTGCGAAAATCTTTGGACCTCTTATATTTGGTCGAGGATGGTGTGGTTATGCCTGCTGGACGGCTATGATCCTTGACTTCTTACCTTTTAAAAAGCCACAGAAACCAAGAGTTAAAAAACTAGGTATACTACGTTATGTCATGTTTGTATGTTCTCTTGCATTGGTATCAGGATTATTCTTAATGAAGGTCGCTCATCTAGAAAAGATCATGTTCTATCTATTTCTTCTAGGTAACGCCTTTTACTATATTGTGGGTATTGCGCTTGCCTATATATTTAAAGATAATCGTGCATTCTGTAAGTATTTGTGTCCTATTACAGTATTTCTTAAGCCTATGAGTTATTATTCACTCCTACGTGTACATTGCGATGAGAATAAATGTATTCATTGTAATAAATGTTTAAAGGTATGTCCAATGAATGTAGAAGTCAACAATGAATCACGTAGACGTAAAAACGGCACTGACTGTATTCTTTGTTATGAATGTACAAAAGAATGTCCAGTCAAAGCACTTCATTAATGCAACACATATTTCTCCATAATATACAGATATTTCTTATAGATTTATAATTTATATTAGTTATTGAAAGGAGGAAACTGTCATACAATTCTAAAAAGATCAATTATTCAATTCTATTCCCTTCCATGATATATGTTAACTGATCTTTGTATAATACCAGACAGTGTAAAAAAAACGCCATTTTACTGGCGTTTTTTAAGTATTTCCTTTAATTCATCTTCACTGAACTGATAATGTGTATTACAGAACTGACATGTAATCTCACAGCCATGATCTTCATTAATCATATCTTCTAGATCTTTTGTATGAAGAGTAGATAAAGCTTCTTCCATCTTTTCTTTACTACAATCGCATTCAAATGATAAATCCTGTGTATCTAGGATTTCAACATCCTCAAAGATCATCTTTAAGATTTCTTCTGGAGTATGTCCTTCATCTAATAACTGTGATACTGGTGGTGTATTCTTGATCTTATCTTCAATATACGCAATATCTTCTTCAGTTGCTTCTGGTAATAACTGAATAATATAACCACCTGCGCTTCTTACAGTATTGTCTTCTTCTACAAGAACACCTACTGCAACAACTGATGGTACCTGTTCTGATAACATGAAGTAATAAGAGAAATCATCACCAATTTCACCAGTCTGTAATGGAGAACTAGATGTAATAGGTTCCTTTAATCCCATATCACGAGTGACCTGGATAGTACCCTGGTTACCTACACATAAGCCTACTGCAAGCTTACCTGTATCGTTGTATGTATAGTGAACTTCTGGATTAGATACAAATCCCTTGATTTTACCATCAGAATTTGTTGTACAAAGCATTGTACCGATTGGTCCACCACCGTTGATGACTACTGTCATCTTTTCTTTATTCTTATTCATAGCACCCATCATTAAAGTGACTGCCATCATACGTCCAAGTGCAGCACTTGCACAAGGCCATAAGTTATGATTCTGCTGTGCAACATTTGTAAGGTTAGTTGTTGTACAGGCAAAAACACGACAGTTCTTTGAATTAACGAGTCCACGTACTAAATAATCTTTCATTTATCTCATCTCCCTATCGCAAAATAGCTTAATAGAGGCAAAATCATACTAATGACAATAATACCTACTAATAGTCTTACCATAAATCTACGCTGCATTTTATTACCTCCTAAATGAAAATAAGCGCAAAGCGCTTATTTCATTTCATCTAGTAAATCATCTTCTGGATCAGCCTTAGGTGGTTCAGGAGTGTTATTGTTGTCATCGTTAGATTCAACATGTTCTTCTGTTCCATCATAAGTTTCTGGCATCTTACCAGTGTTATATAAAGACTGAATCTGTTCATGATTCAATGTTTCATGTTCAAGCAATGCATTCGCAATAATATCCATTTTATCTTTATTATTGTTGATGATTTCAGTTGCCTGAGCATGCGCTGTTTCGATGATTTTACGTACTTGCTGGTCAATTTCAAATGCGATCTGACCAGAATGTGTATTACTTAACTGTGAATAGTCACGACCTAAGAATACGGCGTTATCACCACTGTCATACTTGATTGGACCAAGTTCACTCATACCAAGTTCTGTAACCATCATACGAGCAATACGTGTAGCCTGTTCAATATCGTTATGAGCACCTGATGATACATCACCGAAGAAGATTTCTTCAGCCGTACGACCACCCATATAACCTGTAATAGTTGCAAGTAACTGTTTCTTAGTTGAGAAGTAAGTTTCTTCTCTAGGAGTCATCAAGTTGTATCCACCTGCATCACCACGTGGTACAATTGTGACCTTCTGTACCTGGTTGGCATCTTCTAATGTCAAACCAATAATCGCATGTCCAGTTTCATGATAAGCAACAAGCTTTCTTTCATGTTCAGTATATTTTCTAGACTTCTTAGCTGGACCGCCAATAACTCTATCAATCGCTTCATCGACATCACTTAATGTGATCATCTGATGACCGCTTCTTACTGCAAGTAATGCTGCTTCATTTAATACGTTCGCAAGTTCTGCACCTGAGAATCCAGGAGTACGCTGAGCGATGTTATCAAAATCAACATCTGGCGCAAAATGTTTATTTCTTGCATGAACCTTCAAGATCTGAGATCTTGCACGCTTATCAGGGTTAGATACTCTGATCTGTCTATCAAAACGTCCTGGACGTAATAATGCAGGGTCAAGAACATCTGCACGGTTAGTAGCTGCAAGGATAATAACACCTTCGTTGCCTTCAAAACCATCCATTTCTACAAGTAACTGGTTTAATGTCTGTTCACGTTCATCGTGTCCGCCACCAACACCAGTACCTCTCTGACGACCTACGGCATCAATTTCATCAATAAAGATGATACAAGGCGCATTTTCTTTTGCCTTCTTAAACATATCTCTTACACGGCCAGCACCAACACCAACGAACATTTCTACGAATTCTGAACCAGAAATAGAATAGAATGGAACGTTTGCTTCACCTGCAACAGCACGTGCTAATAATGTTTTACCTGTACCTGGAGGACCTACTAATAGAACACCTCTAGGAATTTTAGCACCCATTTCAGTAAACTTCTTAGGGTTCTTTAAGAATGCAACAAGTTCTGTTAATTCTTCTTTTTCTTCATCTGCACCTGCAACATCTGTAAAACGAGTCTTAGAATTTCTTTCTAGCTTAGCGCGAGAATTTCCAAATTCAAAGGCTTTATTGTTGCCTCCTGCAGCACCATTAAAGTTCTTGAATACCCAGAACATACCACCAAACAATATTACATATGGAAGGATGGAACCTAGTATATTCCAGATCATGTTATCACTTTCTGAATCAGTGACCTTAATCTTGACATTCTTGTCTTCAAGAACCTGTGTTAATGAATCTAATTCTTTGTCTGTCTTAGGAACGATAGTTGTAAAGTTCACTTTATCGCCCTTAGAGTTCTTCTTGTAGCTACCTTCGACCTTGGTTACAAAACTATTAGGTGTAATAGTCACGTTAGTTATCTTTTTATCTTTTACTACTGTCATGAATTGTGAATAAGTTAATTCTTTACTACCGCCATTATTCAATAAGAATGGGAATAATGAACTCAACAATAATAATACGATGACCCAAGGAAGAATAGCTTTAAATAATGTTTTGTTATTCTTCTTCATCATAAACTCCTTACTGGTAACATTCTTCTTTTAAGACACCAATATATGGTAGATTTCTAAATCTCTGATCAAAATCAAGACCATAACCAACCACAAATAATTCTGGTACAGGGAAACCAACATACTTAGCCTGTACAGGATACTTTCTTGCTTCCTGCTTATCAAGCATAGTAACGATTTCGCAAGATGCTGTACCACGATCTTTCAACATATGTGTAACAGTATCCAATGTTTTACCTGTATCAAGGATGTCTTCTACGATTAATACATCCATACCTTTGACGTCAATATCAACGTCTTTCTTAATATGAATAGTTCCAGATTCAGTTCCTTTATAACTGCTGACTGACATATAATCAAAATATACATCGCCCTCAATATATTTAGAAAGTTCTGCTAGGAATGGAATAGATCCCTTTAAAAGACCAATAAGAAGAATCTTCTTACCTTCATAATCTTTTGAGATCTGTGCGCCTAATTCTTTACAGCGTTCAGAAATCTGTTCCTGTGTAAATAATATTTCTTTCATGTCCTTATGCATCGAACCGTACCTCCTAGTATAGTCGTTGTTATTTTATCACAAACAAATCTGGATTGATAGACAAATACTCCTTGTTTTTCGCAATTCCCGGGACCAAAAGAATATTTCCACGGCAATCTAATACAACTGGCCAATAACGTCGTAATGGTGAGGGAATTTTCGCATTAATAAATAGTCTAGAAACCTTTTTAGTACCCCCTGCTGTTTCCATACGATCGCCTGGTCTCATATTACGAATGGTGAGTGGAAAGTCTTCATCCTTGACAGGGATACCATCATTCATTTCTCCCTGTGTTCGAATTTTGAAATAAGGACAGTCGAAGTTCTGTCTATGATCTATTCTATACGTATAATCTACTTGTTTTATAGATTTACGAATGTATACATTATTATATTCTTTTATGAACTCCTCATTAACACCAATAGGCATTTGAATATTAGGTTTAGAGGATTGAATCTGATGGATAATTTCATCAATGAGATGATGAGAAATCTTAGATACTTCTATATGTTTCTTTAATAAAGCATAGAGTACATCAGGAAGAAGTTCTTTTGGAACCAATGTATAATCAAGTGGTTCAGTGAGGTATTTGTCTACTTCTTGTTTTTTTAATGCCTGTTTCTTATTGTATTCTTCACCCTTTTTCAAGAGTTCTTCTTTTTGTGAGTCAGTATACTGATTTAAGATTGTATTACGGATACGGTCTCTTGTGAACTCTGTCTGGAAATTAGTATAGTCATCATGAAACAAAATATGATGATCATCACAATAATCACGTAAATCTTGTTTAGTCACATGAAGTAATGGTCTAATAATAGTCATACCTAAACGTTCTGAGACTTCCTGGATCCCTAAATAATCAGGATGAGAGTCACGTTCCAAGTGCATATAAATAGTTTCAATCACATCATCCTTTTGATGTCCTAGGCATAATGCATCACATTGTTCCGTTTTATATACTTCCTGATAAAAAGCATAACGCATATCTCTTGCAACACTTTGAAAATTTCCTTTCACATAATCATCCGGTGTAAATTCCTTATAATAAAAAGGAATAGAATGTGCTATACAATAGTCATGTACTACCTTGTAGTCCTCTTCTGTATCATCTCGAAGATTATAGTTTACATGAGCGACACAGATTGAATATTCATGCATCATATCAAGAAGTGCCATAGAATCAGGACCACCTGATACACCTAGGAGATATTTCTTTTTTTTGTCTAATAATGATGTATTCAACATAGTTTCTCCTTTATGAAAAAAGTACCGTGATGGTACTTTTTAATTAATATATGATCTAGACATTTTAGAATGATTGAGTTTATGTAAAACATAGATTGTCTGAATAAGACTCAATACTTCAGTAACTAATAATACAATACCTTCAGCCATAGTTAAACCAATAGCCATATCAACAGGATGTACAATAATAAATGCGCCTAATGCAACACAAAGTACAGCACATAAGAAGATCCAGAACCAGTTAAATTCAATAATCTGCTGTAACTGGAATGAAAGCTGCAAGTTTAATAAGCCTTTGATCACAATCCATAAGCCAATGATCATTGTGAGTGCACTAATGAATGCATCTGCATTGAATGCAACAAAAACGCCTGCTAGTAATGCGAGAATACCTTCTAATAAATCATTAGAAAAGATACGCATATCATGAGTTAACGCAAAGTAAGTCACAAGATGAATGAGACCATCCACAAATAATGCACCTGAAATCACATAAACCACAATATCCAACATTGTCTTTGGGAAAACAATCAACAATACTGAAGCAACAATCATAATCACTGATGTGATGATAGATGCTTTACTATACTTCTTAATATATTCTTTAATCATAGTTCCACCTCGTATCTGTTATTGTAGCACAAAATATATGTTTTGTAAGTTACCGAGGTCAAAAATATATCCTTCATCTCCATAGAAAAAAGATTCATCAAACTTCTTAAAACCAATCTTCTTTAAGAGATGTCTTGATTTTTCATTCTGTTTATAGATATAGGCAATACATTTGAAGAAACCATGTTCTTCATGCATATAGCTTAAGAGTCCGAGTACCGCTTCAGTGCCAAAGCCATTATTCCAGAAAACATCGTCCAACGTATAACCAATAGAGAATGTATGAGGTGCCATGATCTCTACATGTAAATCACCAATAAGATGCCGGCTTCCTTTGATTGTAACACCAAACTGCATAGACCCTTTTTTATGCTCTATTACAGTATCTTTACACTTCTTGATGAGTTTCACCGCATCTCTTTTTGTATATCTATTCCAGGATTGATACTGAGACACAGTCTTTTTACTGCGATATTCTACAAGACGATCAATATCATTTTCATCAAGTGTTCTAATTGTAAGACGTTCAGTTTCAAATATTTTCATAGTTATGATAAATGAACAACATTCTATCCTTTCCATTGATATCCTTGATGACTTCAAATGTATCATCTGGAAAATAGAGAGGAACAAGATGTTTCATTCTTTCTCCTTGATTATATCCAATTTCAAATGCAAGAATTGCTTTCTCCTTTAATATTGAAGGAGCTTGTTTAAATATATTTTCATAACATGCATAACCATGATCATCCGCAAATAATGCAAGATGTGGTTCATGATCCACTACTCGAGGATCTAATACTTCATCATAATCAATATAAGGAGGATTAGAAACAAGAATATCTACGTGAATATCTCGATCTATAAGAGGCTGTAATAAGTCTCCTTCTAAGAATGTGACAGAAGCTTCATGTTTCTTCGCATTATGAGATGCTGTTTTAAGAGCTTCTTTAGAGATATCTACTGCATATAGATTCGCCTTAGATTCGCAAGCTAATGTGACTGCAATAGCACCTGAGCCTGTACCTATATCTGCCACAACCATTCCTGGTTTTATATAAGATAAAACCTTTTCTACAAGTTCTTCCGTTTCATAACGAGGAATTAAAACACTTGGATTGACATCAAACTCTCTACCATAAAAATATTCTTTTCCAATAATATACTGATAAGGTTCGCCCTTTAAATATCTATCCAAATAATCCTTATATTGCATAAGAAGAGCCTCTTCAACAGGCTCTTCCCTCTTCAACAATAGTTGATAATAAGCATCTCCTGTGAGATCTTCATAGAGTCTTTCAGGGATATTTGTATGTGGATCATCAATTAAATCATGTGCATGTTTAAGTAATTCACCTAATAGCACTTATTCTTCTTCTCCTAGAAGTTTTAATCTCTGATCTTCATTGATTAATGCATCGATGATTGGTTCTAATTTACCTTCCATGATACGATCTAACTGCTGAATAGTTAAACCAATACGATGGTCAGTCACACGGTTCTGAGGATAGTTGTATGTTCTGATCTTTTCAGCACGGTCACCTGAACCAATCTTATTACGACGTTCGTTTCCTAGTTTTTCTTCTTCTTCTCTTAATTTAGCTTCATAAACTCTTGTACGTAATGACTGCATAGCCTTCGCACGGTTATCATGCTGTGAACGACCATCCTGGCTTGTTGCTACAATTCCTGTTGGAATATGTGTAATACGTACGGCAGAGTCAGTCTTATTGATATGCTGTCCTCCAGCACCAGATGAACGGTAAGTATCAATTCTTAAATCCTTTGGATCAATATCGATATCTACTTCTTCTGCTTCTGGCATAACTAATACTGTGGCAGTGGATGTATGAACACGTCCCTGTGTTTCAGTCTTAGGCACACGCTGTACACGATGTGAACCAGATTCAAACTTCATTTTAGAATATACACCATTCCCCTTGATAATAAATGATATAAGTGAATATCCTCCTGCTTCAGAAGGCTGAGCATCTTCAATTTCAATCTTCCATCCCTGTGATTCAGCATACTTAGAATACATTCTAAATAAGTCACCTGCGAAGATATTACCTTCATCTCCTCCGGCTGCACCACGAATTTCCATTACTACGTTCTTTTCATCATTTGGATCCTTAGGAATTAATTCAATCTGGATATCATGTTCCATGATTGGCTGTTTCTTTTCTAATTCTTCTAATTCCATCTTAGCCATTTCTTTGATTTCAGGATCATTTTCATTTAATAATTCTTTGGCTTCTTCAATACCATCTAATAAAGCCTTGTATTCTTTATATAAGTTATAAGCCTTTTCTAAAGAAGCCTGTTCTTTAGAAGCCTGTGTCATCTTCTGAATATCATTCGCGATAGATGGATCCATAAGAATCTGTGTTAATTCTTCATATCTTTTTTCTACTGTCTGTAGTCTTTCTAATAGTGTATTCATCTTCTATCCTTTCTTTTAATAATGTTGATTTCATCATATAAATTGGTTAATTCTTCCAAATCGTACCCATTATAATATATTCAATTATTTTTCGCAATTAATTGAAGACGCTTTCTATTTCTTATATACTTGAATATGTAAATTGGAGGTTTGGAAATATGATTAAAGCAGTTATTTTTGATATGGATGGTTTGATGATTGATTCTGAAAGAGTCACTTTTGAATGTTATCAGGAAATATTAAAATCAATGAATTTGACAATGGATGAAACATTTTATAAGACATTATTAGGTAAACCTATTAAAGGAATCTATGAAAGATTCTATGATACTTATGGTCAGGATTTCCCAATTGAAAGTGTCATTAAAGATGTACATGCTTTAATGGCTAAACGTTTTGAAACAGAAGGTGTCCCAGTTAAGAAAGGTTTATTAGTGCTTCTTAATTATTTAAAAGAAAATGGTTATAAGACTATCGTCGCTACTTCTTCTAATCGTGATCGTGTCGATACTATCCTTGCGCAGGCTCATATTACACAATATTTTGATGATTCTATCTGTGGTGATGAAGTAACTCATGGTAAACCACATCCAGAAGTCTTCTTAAAGTCTTGTGAGAAGCTTGGTGTAAAGACTGATGAAGCATTTGTATTAGAAGATAGTGAAGCAGGTATTCAGGCTGCTTCTTCAGCTGGTATTAAAGTAATCTGTATTCCTGATATGAAATATCCTACAGAAGAATATGCAAATAAGACATATAAAATATTAGATTCTCTTGATGAAGTCATTAATGAATTAAATTAAAGAGTCGGTATGATAACCGACTCTTTTTAATGGGATTAAGGGAAAATTTTTTATGGCTTTTCTTTTCTACAATTGTATAATACAGTGAGTATGTGAAATCTATGTGAACTTTTAGGAGGTTTTAAATGTATAATCAATATCGTGAAGGATGGATAGAAGTCATCTGTGGATGTATGTTTGCGGGTAAGACAGAAGAATTAATTCGTCGTATTAATGTATTGTCTTATGCGAGAAAAAATATTCTTGTGTTTAAGCCAAAGATTGATGATCGTTATTCTACAACTGAAATTGCCTCACATGCAGGAAGTAAAGTACCTTGTATTGTCATCAGTGAAGCAAAGGAGATACTTAATCATGTGAATTATGATACAGATGTTGTAGCGATTGATGAAGTACAATTTTTTGATGAGGATGTTGTTGATATCTGTGAGTATCTTGCAGATAGTGGATTACGTGTAATGGTTGCTGGTTTAGATAAAGATTTCCGTGGTGAACCATTTGGTGTCTTACCTGATTTATTAACACGTGCTGAGTTCGTGACTAAGCTAACTGCAGTATGTGCAAAATGTGGTGCACCCGCCACAAGAACACAGCGTATTATTAATGGTAAACCTGCTTCTTTTAATGATCCTATTGTCTTAGTAGGTGCTAAGGAAGCCTATGAACCACGTTGTCGTCATTGTCATGAAATAGTAGAAAAACCTATTAAATTTGAGAATCAGAAAAAAATACAATTCAGACCAAGAAAATAAGCAGTGGCACATGTGCTACTGCTTTTAAATTCTAAGTCCTTCACCACTATTCTGGTTTTCTGGACCTGTATAGTAATCTGAGAAACGTGAGTATTGTTTTTCAAATACAAGGCTGATATCGGCTGTTGCACCATTTCTGTGCTTAGCCACAACAATTTCTGTTAAGCCATTTGTTTCTGCTTCTTTTTCTTTATTCTGATAGTCTTCACGATGAAGGAAAGCGACGATATCGGCATCCTGTTCGATAGCCCCAGATTCTCTTAAGTCGGACAACATTGGTTTTCCTTTACGCTGTTCAACCTGACGAGAAAGCTGTGATAAGGCAATAACGGGACACTTTAATTCTCTTGCTAGTGCTTTTAACTGTCTAGAGATATCAGATACTTCCTGCTGTCTTGATTCTCTTGATGAAGATGGACCAGAAATCAACTGAAGGTAATCGATAATAACCATCTTTAATCCCTGTTCTCTTTGTAGTCTTCTACATTTAGCTGCAATTTCACCAATCTTAACTGCTGGTGTATCATCAATATATAAATTACAACGTGTGACACGATCTGCTGCTGCATAATATTTATTCGCATTCTCTTTCAAAATCGCACCTGTTTTTAATTTATCGTTATCAATAGATCCTGCACAACATATTAATCTGGTGACAAGCTGCTCAGCAGGCATTTCTAGTGAAAATATTGCGACAGCTTCTTCACTATTAAGTGATGAGTTAAAGCCAATATTCAAGGCAAAAGCTGTTTTACCTACAGAAGGTCTAGCCGCAAGAATAACTAAATCACCTGGCTGGAAGCCTGAAGTTAATTTATCTAATTCTTTATAGCCTGTCTTTACACCAGAGACAACTCCCCCATTTTTCTGAAGGAGATTCATTCTGGCTGTGACATTCTGTACAACACTTTCAATTGTCTTGAATTCCCCGGCATTCCTATCTCTAGTGACTTCTAAGACATCTTTTTCTACTGTATCAATAAAATCATTAATATCAGTAATTTCACCATAAGCATCTTGTACGATGTTTGTGGCTTCTTTAATGAGTCTTCTAAGTAATGACTTCTCGTTTAATATCTGAAGATAATGTGTTGTATGAGCGACTGTTGGTACTGAATTTGCAAGTACCAATAAGTAGTCTACTCCACCTACTTTTTCTAATATCTTCTGGTTAATTAAATAATCAGTCACTGTAGTGGCATCAATTGGTTTATTACCGTCATGAAGGAACTTCATGCCTGTAAAGATCAGTCGATGCGCATCAAGATAGAAATCCTGAGGTGTTGCCATGTTGATGACATCATTACATGCATTCTTATCAATCAACATCGCCCCTAATAAAGCACGTTCTGCCTCTAAGTCATGAGGGAGTTCTCTTGTATCCATAAGTATTCACCTTATTTTTCAGATAAATGAACATTGATAGTCGCAATAACACCTTTATAAAGTTCAATCTTCAACTTAGTAGTTCCTAAAGCACCTACTGGATATGCATTGATGAACTTTCTCTTATCAATCTTAATACCATGTTCTTCTAATAATTTCTTTGCGATATGTTTTGTAGAAACATGATCAAAGCTCTTACCATCCTTACCAGTCTTTACCTTGAATTCTACTACAATAGTTCCAAGCTTCTTTGCAAGTTCCTGAGCTTCTTCTTTCTTCTTTAAGTCTTCCTGTTTCTTTTCTTCTTCCTGCTGGGCAACAATCTTCTTACCTGTTTCTGTTGCCATTAAAGCTTTACCATTCTTAATTAAGAAGTTCTGTCCATAACCGTCAGATACATTAACGATTTCACCCTTCTTACCAACTTTTTTCACATCTTCTAATAAAATAACTTTCATATTTATACACCCCTATCTTCCAAATATGCATCTATGGCATGTTCTAATCTCTTTTTTGCTTCTTCGATTGTCACATTTTCAATCTGACAGGCAGCCATAGAGAAATGACCACCACCATTTAGATCTTCCATAATCATCTGGACATTGATTTTCTTAGAACTACGTGCGCTGATTGCCACTGTGTTCTTAGATATATATCCTATCGCAAATGCAGCATAAATGCCAGAAACATATACTAATTGGTTTGCAGCCTTTGCGAGAGTAGAACGACTGAGTTCGTCATCTTTACCTGTCGCAATAAGGAATCTATCCTTATAACGATAAGCTGATTCTGTGATATCAAATATTTCTTTCATACATTCAAATGAATCTTCTAATAATTCATATGCAAGTGCTAAGTCAGCCTGTGCTTCTTTGAGTTTAGCTGCTGACTGGAATGTTCTTGTACCCACATGCTGTCTGAAATAGTTTGTATCTACTAGCATCCCTGTATACATAACTGTCGCATCAAGTGATGAAATTTCAATTTCATGTTGCTGGTAGTCAAATAATTCTACAAGTAATTCTACTGTAGAGGATGCAGATGGTTCTAAGTATGTGAGAACCGGCGAAGAAATAAATTCTTCACTACGACGATGATGGTCAATAATGACCTTGTTTTTTACTTTATCAAGTACTGAGCGGCTAATAGCCAATGAATCCTTATGGTTATCTACACAGATTAATAAAGTACCTTTATTGGCTTTTTCAAGTGCTTCTGAAATAGTCAACATTAAACCCTTATAATCAGGATTACTTCTCAACATTTCTACGACACCTTTTGTTTTTTCTTCAAGAGATTCATAATCAATCACGATATTGGCTCTCTTACCTAAATTCTCTGCAATACGCGCAGCCGCAAGAGAAGCACCAAATGAATCCAAATCTGAGTTCTTATGTCCCATAACTAAGACATTACGTGAACGACTAATAAGACCGGCAAGAGATTGTGCCATAATACGTGAACGTACTTTAGAAGATGTTTCAAATGCATCTGTTTTACCACCAAAGTAACGTACATGATCTTTACCACTCTTAATCGCAATCTGGTCACCACCACGTGAATAAGCAAGACTTAATGCTGAAGAAGCAAGTTCTTCTAATTCTCTTAATACCTTTGTACTTCTACCAATACCAATAGATAATGTCATAAGTACATCTAATTCTTCTATCGCATTCTTGAAATCATCCAAAATAGAGAATTTAGATTCAATGAGTTTCTTATAGATACGTTCATTAAAGAAGACAATGTATTTACCTGTCTGATAACGTCTAATGATCATACCATTCTTATATGCCCAGTCAGTAATTGTACTACGGCATAAGTTTTGAATCTTTACCTTCTGTGATTCATCTACATTCGCAATAATTTCATCATAGTTATCCACAGTAATATAACCCATGCATACCTGCATATCTTCATAGTCCTGTGATAAAGAGACATATTGTGTCACATCCTTCATATAGATGAGTCTTGTATCCGCACTATTATATACTTCGAATTTCTTTCCTTTAACTTCTATTGTTTTGACATCTTCATCATCAAAAAGACTAGCAAGTGTAGGCTGCCATTCTAATAGCTTGATTCCTACAATATTGATATTTAATGCCTTTAAGAAGTCTGAAACCCATGTAATGTTTCTGTTTTCATCATATTGAATCAATCCTACGCCACCATAGATCAAAGCATTCTTTGCATCAATACCTAAAGCATCACTGACTGAATAGCTGTTTTGATCCATTAAGTAGCCCATATAGAATAGTAACGATATGTAGATTACATTCGTAATAACCGCAAATATCGCAAGACGAAGCATCCAAGCCTGATGAAATATACCAAAAGCCGCAAAGGTCGCAAAGGTAATAAATACGAGTAAAAGAACAAAGATATTTCTAAGTTGTGCAACTTTTCTCGTCATTGTAGAAGCCCTCCTTATTGATACTTATTATACAGTATTTGACGTATTTCAACAAATATATCAATAATTCCTAGAATCACTAATAGTGTCTGTAGGAACGGAATGAATACTAAAAATATAAGTAAGTTAGAATAACGTCCATGGTTTCTGATAATAAGATAAAAAGAGAGGAAAGCAAGTCCATCCACCATAAATCCTAAGATACTAATAAAATAGATATATTGTACAATAACAACATTTCCAAAATATTGTCTCGCAATCATACTACCTGCAAGCATGATTGCGAGAATATATCCCATTTTAGAACTGAATCTAAATGTCGCAATATGAATACTCATATCAAAAGGTATTCTTAAGCGTTTAAAGAATAGTGCACATAACATCATGACTAGATAACTCTGTAAGAATGACATGATGAGTATAGAGAGTGGAATGAGATTATAGAAGTTCTGGAAAGTAAAAGCATTTGATAAAGAAGGCACAGCCGCAATAATCTGGTTATACATTTCTTTTGCTTCAGTGAATAAATTAATACCTAGTACTCCTGAGAATACATAGAAATATAAAAAGTCAGATAAAAAGAAGAATGTAGCACCAAGTACCAGCATTGTTTCTTTCTTAGCTTTATTTTTTAAACATAGCCCTACAACTGTTCCCATACCAAGTGATGAGAGGACAATTAATACATAGCTAAGTGTTCCAAATAGGAAGGCAATGACCATGGAAGCAACGGAAGTCATTAAAGCTTCTTTCAGTCCTGTCTTATAGCTATAAATAGCCATAGGAATAGCCATTCCATAGCCGATTAAGCTATCAAACATCGTACCTGTCATTGTATTGAGTACTGCAAGGACACCAAATAGTGATGCGATGAGTGCACCCTGCACGAGTTTATTTGTTTTCATAATTTATTTCTCCTTGTGGTCATTATACAACAATCACATTGCTTGACGTATACCCCCACAGGGTATATGATTGGAACAGGAGGTGAAATAATGGATAAAAAAGATTGCTGTTGTAGTGAACGTCATAAGGATCGTAGTGAAGAAGAGAAGAAAAAACTCATGAATCGCCTCAAACGTATCGAAGGTCAGATTCGAGGAATTGAGGGCATGGTTGAGAAGAATGCCTATTGTCCTGATATTTTGATTCAGGTTTCTGCAGTCAATGCAGCTTTGAATAGTTTTAATAAAGAATTACTTGCAAAGCATATTAAGACATGTGTTGTGGATGATATTAAAGAAGGTCATGATGAAACAATTGATGAATTAGTAAAAGTATTACAGAAGGTGATGAAATGAAACAATATAATATTACTGGTATGAGTTGTGCAGCGTGTGCCAATCGTATCGAAAAAACTGTAGCTCATATTAATGGTGTAGATAGCTGTTCTGTTTCTTTACTTACAAATTCTATGGGCGTAGAAGGAACAGCATCTTCTGAATCTATTATTCAGGCAATTGAGAATATTGGATATGGTGCAAGTGAAAAAGGTGTTGAAAAGGTAAAAGACGATTCTTTAGTGGATCATGAGACACCAAAATTAAAGAAGAGATTGATTACTTCTCTAGTATTCCTAATACTATTAATGTATTTATCTATGGGTCATATGATGTGGAAATGGCCTGTACCTTCGTTTTTGGAGAATCATGTATCTCTTGCAGTAACAGAAATGTTATTGACTATTATTATTTTAGTCATTAATAAAGCATTCTTTATTAATGGGTATAAGAGTTTATTTCAATTATCCCCTAACATGGATGCTTTGGTCGCATTAGGGTCTAGTGCTGCTTTTGGTTATAGCTTAGTTGTTTTATATTTAATGATTGATGCCATGAGCCAGGGACAGATGATGAAGGTGATGAGTTTAGGACATGATCTCTATTTTGAATCTGCGGCAATGATTCCTACTTTAATTACTGTTGGTAAGATGTTAGAGGCAATGTCTAAAGGACGTACTACAGATGCCTTAAAGAGCTTAATGGATCTTGCGCCTCAGACTGCAGTCATTATTAAAGATAATAAAGAAGTCACTGTAAGTATTGATGAAGTGAATAAGGGTGATTTGTTTGTAGTAAGACCGGGTGAAAATATTCCTGTCGATGGTGTGATTGTGGAAGGTTCTACAGCTATTGATGAATCTGCCTTAACAGGTGAAAGTATTCCTGTTGATAAAACTGTGAATGATACAGTATCAGGTGCAACACTTAATCAGTCAGGTTTTATTAAAGTACGTGCCACTCGTGTAGGAGAAGATACAACACTTTCACAGATTATTCAGATGGTGAGTGATGCAGCAGCCACTAAGGCACCTATCGCAAAGAAAGCGGATCAGGTCTCTGGTATCTTTGTACCTGTGATTATCGGTATTGCGTTAGTCACATTTATTGTCTGGATGATTCTAGGAAAGAGTATTGGATTCTCTATTGCCCGTGCTATTTCTGTATTGGTTATTTCATGTCCATGTGCACTTGGTCTTGCAACACCCGTAGCTATTATGGTCGGCAATGGTATGGGCGCTAAAAATGGTATTCTATTTAAAACTTCTGAATCATTAGAAGTCACAGGTTCTATTGATATTATTGCGTTAGATAAGACAGGTACAATCACAAAAGGAACTCCTGTAGTCACTGACGTGGTCCCTTATAAGATAGAGAAAGAAGTACTATTAAATTATGCTTCTAGTCTAGAAAAAAAGAGTGAACATCCTCTTGGTAAAGCTGTGACTGATTATTATCAAGGTAGTGAAGATGTTGAAGACTTCGAGATATTACCTGGTCATGGGTTAAGAGGGTTAATTCACGGTAAAGAAGTATTAGGTGGAAGCATCAAGATGATGGAAAAACATATTCCTGAAGAAATGATGAAACAGGCATCTGACAAGGCAATGGAAGGTAAGACACCTCTATTCTTTAGTTATGATGATACTTATCTTGGTATGATCTGTGTGGCTGATACAATGAAGGAAGATAGCCCTCAGGCTATTAAAGAAATGCAGAATATGGGTATTCAAGTTGTAATGTTGACAGGTGACAACAAGAAGACTGCAGATGCAATTGGTAAAAAAGCTGGTGTGGATGAAGTGATTGCAGGCGTATTACCTGATGGTAAAGAGAGTGTTATTAGAGATTTACAGAAGCATGGTAAAGTAGCTATGGTGGGTGATGGAATCAATGATGCACCTGCCCTTACACGTGCGGATATTGGAATTGCGATTGGTGCAGGTACTGATATTGCGATAGATGCAGCTGATGTTGTCTTAATGAATAGTAAGCTGACAGATGTCACTGCCGCTATTAGACTCTCTCGTGCGACATTAAGAAATATC
>ERZ833515.393-NODE-393-length-38995-cov-13.739805_pt1 | contig 38995 bp, 40 predicted proteins | sample MGYA00519949_ERZ833515 | MGnify/ENA primary metagenome ERZ833515 (study PRJEB31850, sample SAMEA3708741) | human gut metagenome | biome: human gut; feature: human-associated habitat; material: faeces | place: China | collected 2014 ...
ACACCAACTGCGAGGATATGCCCAAGGTCATGAAGGGCCTGGGCACCGCAATCATCTCCACCTCTAAAGGCGTCATGACCGACAAGGCAGCCCGCGCTGCTCATGTCGGTGGTGAAGTTCTCGCCTTTGTGTGGTAAGAAAGGGGTATAGACAATGTCGAGAATTGGAAGAAAACCCATCGTCATTCCCGCCGGTGTGGAAGTGAAGGTCGATGCGGCCGAGCACACCATCACCGTTAAGGGCCCCAAGGGTACCCTGCATTCCAAATTTCACCCTCTGATGAATGTTGCTGTCGAGGGCAATGAGATTTTGGTTACCCGCCCCAATGACGAGAAGGAGGCACGCAGCCTCCATGGCCTGACCCGCACCCTGATCCACAACATGGTCGTCGGTGTTACCGAGGGCTTCCGCAAGGATCTCGAGATTCAGGGCGTCGGCTATCGTGCCGCCAAGCAGGGCAACAAGCTGACCCTGACTCTGGGCTTCTCTCATCCCGTTGAGTTCGAGGACACCGATACCATCAAGATCGAGCTGAAGGATGCTCTGCATTTCAGCATCGTCGGTATCGACAAGCAGGAGGTCGGCCAGTTCGCTGCCGAGGTCCGCGGTGTCCGCCCGCCCGAGCCGTATAAGGGCAAGGGCATCCGCTATGTTGGCGAGTATGTCATCCGCAAGGAAGGCAAAGCCGGCAAGGGTAAATAATAGGAGAGGAGAAACATTATGGTCAACAAGGCTGATAAGAACGTTGCTCGTCTGCGCCGTCACCGTCGTGTGCGCGGCAAGATCAGCGGCACTGCTGCTCGTCCCCGTCTGGATGTTTTCCGCTCTGCCAAGCACATCTACGCTCAGGTCATCGATGATGAGCAGGGCGTGACCCTGGCCAGCGCTTCCAGCATGGACAAAGATTTCAACGCTTACGGCGGCAACATTGATGCTGCCAAGAAGGTTGGCGAGAACATCGCCAAGAAGTGCCTTGAGAAGGGCATTACCGAAGTGGTCTATGACCGCGGCGGTTTCGTTTACCACGGCCGTGTGCAGGCTCTCGCTGAGGGCGCCCGCGAGGCCGGTCTGAAGCTGTAAGGAGGGAGAAGATACAATGGCCATGCAGAGAAGACAAGAAGATGACGGCATGATCACCAAGGTCGTCTCCATCAACCGCGTTTCCAAGACCGTCAAGGGCGGCCGCGTTATGAAGTTCGCTGCCCTGATCGTCGTCGGCGACGGCAAGGGCAACATCGGCTACGGCGTCGGCAAGTCCGGCGAGGTTCCCGAGGCCATCCGCAAGGGTGAGGGCGCTGCCAAGAAGAACATGCGCAAGGTCTGCCTGAAGGGCACCACCATTCCTCACGAGATCGTCGGCGAGTTCGGCGCAGGCCGCGTCCTGATGCGTCCCGCTGCCCCCGGTACCGGCGTTCTGGCCGGCGGTCCTGTCCGTGCCGTGCTCGAGTGCGCCGGCATCAAGGACATCCGCGCCAAGAGCCTGCGTTCCAACAACCCCATCAACGTCACTGCTGCTACCTTCGCAGGCCTGTGCGGCCTGACCGACGCCGAGAGCGTCGCTGCTAAGCGCGGCAAGACCGTTGCCGAGATCCTGGGCTAAGGAGGGTACTACAATGGAGAAAGTTACCATTCGTCTCGCCAAGAGCCTGATCGGCCGCGGCAAAGAGCAGATCGCCGTTGCGCACTCCCTGGGCCTGAACCGCCCCGGTGAGGTCACCGAGCAGCCCGACAACGCGGCTACTCAGGGCAAGATCGCCAAGATCGCCCACCTGGTCGTTGTGACCAAGGCGTAATGCAAGGAGGTGCAAGCATGAAACTTCACGAACTGAAAGCTTCCGCTGGTGCCCGCAAGGCCGTGACCCGCAAGGGCCGCGGTGCTGGTTCCGGCAACGGCAAGACCGCTGGCTTCGGCCACAAGGGCCAGAAGGCCCGCAGCGGCGTCAAGAAGGCCGGCTTCGAAGGCGGCCAGATGCCCCTGCAGCGCCGTCTGCCGAAGCGCGGTTTCAACAACATTTTCGCAACCAAGTATGTTACCATCAAGGTGTCTGACCTCGAGAAGTTTGAGGCCGGTTCCACCGTTGATACCGAGGCTCTGCTGAAGGCCGGCATCATCTCCAAGACGCTGGACGGCGTCAAGGTGCTGGGCAACGGTGAGCTGACCAAGGCAATCAATGTCAAGGTCGCTGCCTACACAGCCTCCGCCAAGGAAAAAATCGAGAAAGCGGGCGGGAAGGCTGAGGTGATGTAAGGTGTTTGAAACCTTCCGTAAAGCATGGAAGATTGAAGACCTGCGCAAGCGTCTTCTGTTCACCCTTCTGATCCTCGTTCTGTTCCGTCTCGGTTGTGCGATCCCTGTGCCGTATATCAGCGCAGGCGCACTGACCACCATGTTTGCCGGCGGCACCGGCGATATGCTGGAGTACCTGAACATGATGAGCGGCGGCGCGCTGAGCGAATGTACTCTGTTCGCTCTGGGTGTGCAGCCCGCCATCAACGCCTCCATCATTATGCAGCTGCTGGCAGTAGCCATTCCGTATCTGGAAAACCTTACCAAGGAAGGTGAGGAGGGACAGCGCAAGATGCGCCGCATCACCAACTATGTTGGCGCGGGCATCGGTTTGATGCTGTCCATCGGCTACTACTTCATCATCCGCAATATGGGCGCTCTGTCCTACACGGAGGGCTTTGCGGGCATCTTCAGCGCGGTCGTCATCGTTCTGTCCTTCACGGCAGGCTCTCAGCTCTGCACCTGGATGGGCAACCAGATCGACACCAAGGGTATCGGCAACGGTATCTCGCTGATGATCTTCGCAGGCATCGTGGCCCGCTGGTCCAGCATCTACACTGCTACGACCAACATTCTGGCCCGCGCCCAGAACGGTGAGCCGTTCTTCTACATCATGCTGCCCCTGCTGGTCGTTCTGGCTCTGATTGCTGTGGTCTTCGTTGTCATTCTGACGAACGCAGAACGCCGCATCCCTGTCCAGTACGCCAAGCGCGTGGTCGGCCGCAAGATGTACGGCGGTCAGGCCAGCTACATCCCCATCAAGGTGAACATGACCGGCGTTATGCCCATCATCTTTGCTTCGACGCTGTGCAGCCTGCCGGGACTGATCTTCCGGTTCATCAATTTGGATGCTGCTTCGCATCCGGCGCTGTACGCTTTCTTCAGCGTGTTTAACTACAACAGCGCGCTTTACCTCATCGTTTATGTGCTGCTGATCGTTGCGTTCAACTACTTCTACGTTGCGATCCAGTATAACCCCGTGGACATTGCCAACCAGCTCCGTAAAAACAACGGCACCATCCCCGGCATCCGTCCGGGCAAGCCCACCAGCGATTTCATCACGAAGACCCTGTCCAAGATCACTCTGATCGGCGCGATCTTCCTGGCTATCGTGGCTGGCTTCCCCATCATCCTCGGCAACATCACCGGCACCTCCATCCAGCTGGGTGGTACTACGCTGCTGATCGTCGTAGGCGTGGCGCTTGAGACGGGGCGTTCTCTGGAAGGCTATATGACCGCCCGTTACCACAAAGGGTTCTTGGAATAAGAGAAAGGGAATGTGCGATGAAACTGATCCTTTTGGGCGCCCCCGGCGCCGGCAAGGGAACTCAGGCAGAGATCCTCTGCGATAAGCTGGGCATCCCGACCATTTCCACCGGCAACATTCTGCGTGCAGCCGTTAAGGAAGGCACGCCGATGGGCAAAAAGGCAAAAAGTTTTATGGACGCCGGTGCTCTGGTGCCCGATGATGTCATCGTCGGCATCGTGAAGGAGCGCCTGGCTGAGCCTGACTGCGCAAAGGGCTTTATCCTTGATGGTATGCCCCGCACGATCGCTCAGGGCGAAGCTCTGGAGCAGATGGGCGTGGAGATCGACAAGGTCGTGAACCTCATCGTTGAGGATGAGGCGATCACCCGCCGCATGTCCGGCCGCCGCGTTTGCGCAAAATGCGGTGCCAGCTATCACATCGTAAACAAACCCAGCGCCAAAGAGGGCGTTTGTGACCGCTGCGGCGGTGAGCTGGCCATCCGCAAGGATGACGAGCCCGCCACCGTACTGGACCGCTTAAAGGCTTACCATGAGCAGACCGAGCCGCTGGTAGCATTCTACCGTGAGCGCGGTAAGCTGGTGGAGGTGCCCGATCAGGGTTCCATTGAGGCCACCACGGCGTTCCTTCTCAAGCTTTTGGAGGCTTAATCATCCATGATCCAAATCAAAAATGCTGCCGAGCTGCAGAAAATGCGCAAGGCCTGTGCCATCAGCGCAGCAGCCCTGAAGGCCGGCGGCGAAGCGATCGAACCCGGTATCACTACCGCTGAGATCGACAAAATCATCTATGACTTTATCGTGCGCCACGGTGCAAGGCCCAACTTCCTGCACCTGTACGGCTTTCCGGCCACGGCGTGCATCAGCGTGAATGACACGGTCATTCACGGTATCCCCACAAGGCAGCAGCAGATCCGCCCCGGCGACATCGTTTCGATCGACACCGGCTGCAAGATCGACGGCTTCAACGGCGACAATGCCTGCACCTACGGGTGCGGTAAGCTCGACCTCGAGGCCCAGCGGCTGCTGGATGTTACGAAGGAGAGCCTGCATCGCGGCATCGAGATGGCGCGCGGCGGCAACCGGGTAGGGGATATCGGCCACGCAGTACAGTCCTATGTCGAGGAGAACGGCTTCTCGGTCGTCCGCAGCTTTGTCGGCCACGGTGTCGGCAAGGAGCTGCATGAGGACCCCGAGGTCCCGAACTTCGGCAACGCCGGGCGCGGTCCGCGTCTGGTGCCGGGTATGTGCATCGCAGTCGAGCCGATGGTGTGCCAGTACAAGTACGCGGTAAAGACACTGAAGGACGGCTGGACGGTCAAAACGTGTGACGGCGGCCTGGCAGCTCACTTTGAGCATACCATGGCGATCACTACGGCCGGTGCCGAGGTCCTGACCTACGGCTGGGAGGAACCCGGATGGACTTTGTAAGAGGCCAGCTGGTCCGCTCCAAGGCCGGTCGGGATAAGACCCGCACACTGGCTGTTCTGGCTGTGGATGGACCGATGCTTCTGGTTGCTGACGGGGACCTGCGCAAGCTGGACAACCCCAAACGCAAAAAGATGCAACATGTTGCACCTACGACCACCGTTCTTGAGAACGAGCTTCTGAAAAGCGATCAACAACTCAGGGATGCGATCCGCGCGTATGACGCGGCGCGGAACTGACGGAACCCTTCAAGGAGGCAATCAGCTTGTCTAAAGAAGATGTCATCGAAGTAGAAGGTATCGTTCGGGAGGCCATGCCCAACACTGTGTTCAAGGTTGAACTCCTCAACAAAGAGGGTAAGCCCAACGGCCATGTGGTTATGGCTCACATTTCCGGCAAGCTGCGGACCAACTTCATCCGCATCCTGCCCGGCGACAAGGTCACGATGGAAATGTCCCCCTACGACCTGACCAAAGCCCGGATCACCTGGCGTTCCAAATAAGAAGCGCCTTGTGTTATAAAGGAGGTTAACATCATGAAGGTAAAACCTTCCGTGAAACCCATTTGCGAGAAGTGCAAGGTCATTAAGCGCAAAGGCCGCGTAATGATCATCTGCGCCAATCCGAAGCATAAGCAGCGTCAGGGCTAAAGGTCCGCGGAGCATTCCGCGGAAACCGTACCCAAAACGCTTGGGGGCCAAGTGCGTAGATTCCCGGCGCAGGCCCCGACCAGGACATGGGATGTTACTAATGGAGGTGCTTTATGGCACGTATTGCTGGTGTTGATCTGCCTCGCGAGAAGCGGATCGAGGTTGGTCTGACTTATGTTTACGGCATCGGCCAGTCCACTGCCGACGAGATTCTCGCCGGTACCGGAATTAACCCTGATACCCGCGTCAAGGATCTGACCGCTGATGAAGAGGCCAAGATCCGCGACTATATCGACAAAAACAACATCATGGTAGAGGGCGACCTGCGCCGTAATGTCGCGCTTGACATCAAGCGTCTGACCGAGATCCAGTGCTACCGTGGTGTGCGCCATCGCAAGGGTCTTCCCTGCCGCGGCCAGCGCACTAAGACCAATGCGCGTACCTGCAAAGGTCCCAAGCGCACTGTCGCTAACAAAAAGAAGTAAGGAGGAACTGAGACATGGCTGCTAACAAAGCATCTGCGGCAAAAACCCGCACTAAGAAAAAGGAGCGCAAGAATATCAGCGCCGGTGCTGCTCACATCCAGAGCACCTTTAACAACACCATCGTGACCATCACCGATACCCAGGGCAACACCGTTTCCTGGTGCAGCACTGGTGCGCTGAACTTCCGTGGCTCCCGCAAGAGCACTCCTTACGCTGCGCAGAGCGCTGCTGAGGTCGCTGCCAAGGCCGCCATCGAGCATGGCATGAAGACCGTTGAGGTCTACGTTAAGGGCCCCGGTTCCGGCCGTGAGAGCGCTATCCGCGCCCTGCAGGCAACCGGCCTGGAGGTCACCATGATCCGTGATGTGACCCCCATCCCGCACAATGGCTGCCGCCCGCCCAAACGCCGCCGCGTTTGATTGAAAGGAGAACATGAGATATGGCTAAGAATACCCAACCTATCGCTAAGCGCTGCCGTGCTCTCGGCATTTCTCCTGCTGTTATGGGTTATGGCAAGAAGACCACCAATCGTAACCCCGGCGGCCAGATGAGAAAGAAGAAGAGCGAGTACGCCACCCAGCTCAACGAGAAGCAGAAGGTCAAGTTCGTCTACGGTATCCTGGAGAACCAGTTCCATACCTACTACGAGAAGGCCACCCGTATGCCGGGTCAGACCGGCGTGAACCTGCTGGTTCTGGTCGAGCGCCGTCTCGACAACGTCGTCTACCGTCTGGGCTTTGCCAAGACCCGCCGCGATGCCCGCCAGCTGGTTTCCCACAATCACTTCACTGTCAATGGCAAGCGTGTCAACATCCCCTCTTATCAGGTTAAGCCGGGCGATGTGATCGAAGTCATCGAGTCCAGCCGTTCTTCCGTCAAGTTCAGCAAGCTGCTGGGCGAGGAAGCTCCTGTCGTTCTGCTGCCTTCCTGGCTGGAGCGCGACAAGAACGCCCTGAAGGGCACCGTCACCAAGCTGCCCGTTCGTGAGGACATTGATGTGCCCATCGCTGAGCACCTCATCGTCGAGTTGTACTCCAAGTAATCCTCTTAACTGTTTTCTACGATTTTTCCAACCGAACCAGCGCTCTCGGGCGCTGGCTTAACAAGGAGGGTTTTTATGATGGAGATCGAACGCCCCAAGATCGAAACGGCTGCCCTTTCCCCGGATGGCCGTTACGGTAAGTTCGTTGTCGAGCCCCTTGAGCGCGGCTTCGGCACGACTTTGGGCAACAGCTTGCGTCGTGTGCTTCTGTCCTCTCTGCCCGGTGTGGCTGTCACCAGCGTCAAGATTGACGGCGTGGTGCACGAGTTCACTACCATCGAGGGCGTGCGTGAGGATGTCACCGAGATCGTCCTGAACCTCAAGGGTGTCGCTGCCAAGATCTACGGCGAAGCCCCCAAGACCGTCCGCGTCGAGGCCGTTGGCCCCTGCGAGGTCACTGCCGGCACCATCAAGGGCGGCGATGATCTGGAGATCCTGAACCCTGAGTGGCACATCGCCACGCTGGGCGAGGGTGCCAAGCTGGTCATGGAGCTGACCTTTGACAAGGGCCGCGGCTATGTTCCCGCTGAGCGCAACAAGCAGGCCCTGATCGAGAAGAGCGACATCAGCACCCTGCCCGTGGACAGCATCTATACCCCCGTCCTCAAGGTCAACTACACGGTCGATCGTACCCGTGTAGGCCAGATCACCGACTTCGATAAGCTGATTATGGAAGTCTGGACTGACGGCACCTGCAATGCGCAGGAGGCCCTGAGCCTGGCAGCCCGCGTACTGACGGAGCACCTGAACCTGTTCGTGAATCTCTGCGATGAGACCGGCGAGACCGAGATCATGGTGGATAACGAAGATCAGGGCCGTGAGAAGGCACTCGAGATGACGATTGAAGAGCTGGACCTGAGCGTCCGCTCCTTCAACTGCCTCAAGCGTGCCGGCATCAACACGGTTGGTGACCTCATCGGTAAGAGCGAGGATGAGATGATGAAGGTCCGCAATCTGGGCCGCAAGTCTCTGGAAGAGGTCATGGCAAAGCTGGACAGCCTTGGTTTCTCTCTGACCAAGGAAGACGAAAACTAACCCCCCGCGACACGCGGATTCTATTGATAAGGAGTGAATCGAAATGCCCGGTACCCGTAAACTCGGTCGTGCCACCGACAGCCGCAACGCTATGCTGCGCGCTATGGTGACCTACCTGTTTGAGAACGGCAAAATCGAGACCACCGTTACCCGCGCCAAGGAAGTTCGTTCCATGGCTGAGAAGATGGTCACCCTCGGTAAGCAGGACGATCTGCACGCAAAGCGTCAGGTCTTCTCCTACATCACCAAGGAAGATATTGCCAAGAAGGTCATCGATGAGATCGGCCCCAAGTACGCTGACCGCAACGGCGGCTACACCCGCATCTACAAGATCGGACCCCGTCGCGGCGATGCTGCCGAGATGGCTATCATCGAGCTGGTCTGATTAGTCAGATAACTTGATACAAAGACACCGCTTGCCGTAAGGTAAGCGGTGTTTTTTGTTGCGAGTTGTAATGTGACAATTTACTGCTTTATCAAATATCCAAGCGGGCCGGAACCGTTCATACGCGGCATCGGATACTCATCATTCTCGGGATAAATGACAAAGAATCCCAATAATTCACCGGAGTCATTATGACATTCAAAATAAGGGGTAAATTCTCTTCCGTTGCGGGTATTATATAAGAAGTTGAAGAGAGGATTCGTTGTAAACTTGAATTCGGAAATCTCGTCGATATTTATTTCATAACTATTACTTTTTATATACGGATCATGGTGACCTGCATACAAAGTTGCATAAAATGAATCTCCGGAAGTATGGTCAATATTTAAATATGTAAAGTTATTTTTTGATGTTTCATCAAGCGCCCAGTTCCCAACCAGTCCGGATTCATTCAGTTGAATCGTATAATCGCCCGAGGAAATATCAGAAAGGTTCCACCCATCAAGAGTATAATTAAATATTGCTAAACAATCACGATATACGTTGAAACACTGAGTATTTGCAACGAGAGTTATATTCGCATTTGCAGTATCTGAGGAAGGCTCACTGCTAATATTGCACTCATCAATATGCATAGTACAAGTGTCTGTGAATTTACCAGCCTGCTTGATACCCTGCGCAGACTCGACAATTTTATCTGATAGAAGTGAAATATCTTCATAAGATAATACGGCCTTGGGCTTGATTTCCTCAGAAGTTGGCGTGACACTGGTTATATTCCACGTTTTATCAATTAATTCACCCCATATATCATAGGTGGCGGTATAAGTGCTATCTGCATTCTCTGCATTCACTGTGACGGTTACGCTTTCAGTCTTTTCCTTTTTATCGTAATTTCGGGATGGAAAGGAAAGTTCCTGAATCGCAAGATTATAGTCAGAGTAGATATTTGTAGAATCTTGTATAGCAGTTTTGATATTGGCATCAGGAATTTTATTTGATGCACCACACCCGCTTAATAAAGCAGAAACAGTAATGCTACATAGTATTACAATAGAAGTTCGATTTCTCATTTCCGACCTCTTTTCATTGAATCAGTCCTTGGTGTACGTTACACTTTCGCCATCTTTTGACAATGTGATTTTATTTCCGTTTTTAGAAAAGTCATAGGCTTCCGAGATAGCACCCAAATAGAAACGGAGCTTTCCGTCCTCAATTTTATATGTGATGCCAAGGGCATCGTTATAATCGCAATCTCCGTCGCTTTCAAAGTTCAGCGTTTTGGGAAAATTGTATGTCGATACATCGGCTGTATAGTGTCCGTTCAGCGTTTTGGTTCCACTGCACCCGACAAGACCGACAAGCAAAAGAGCCGCAAGTGACGAGGAAATTGCCGCTTTTACATTTTTGCAAATCATAATAACCTCCACAAATAAATACTAAAAGTGCGAATAACGCGCTCACAACAACTAAAGTATATATTTACGCGACAACAAAGTCAATAGTCTGTTCAAAGGCGGAAAGAATATTTATAGACTATATCTATAAATAGGGGTGATACTTTGAACAATATGACGAAAGAACTGGGAAAACGGATTCGCACAGAACGCATAGACAAAAAAATGACACAGGAAGAATTGGCAGAGCGTGCGGGCTTGCACCCAACTTACATCGGGCAGGTAGAACGCGGAGAGAAGAGCCTGACGATTACCAGCCTTGAAAAAATTGTGGAGGGGCTGGGAATCTCTTTTTCTGATTTGTTTGAGAATATTCAGCCACCGACAAAGCCGACCAGCTTTGCGATGCGATGCTATGATAAAATCAACAGTTACCCGCAGGAAAAGCAAAAGCAGTTTTACGAATTACTTTGCGCAGTTGAAAAATTGATGCAGTAATGACCGGCAGCGGTGGGGCACAGAGGGAGCAGCCGCATTTTATAGGGGACATCCTGCGGAAAAATGCGCCGTTTAGTCAATGCTTTGTTCCTTCTTTGCAAAGAAGGAACCGAAGAAATTCCAAAATTAGATAAAAACACAGTTTTACACAAATTTGACAGCATACCATTTGCGCCGCGCGCATATTTATGCTATAATATCTAAAATGTGCTATTGCACATAAATTTAATAAAGAAAGAGTTGATAGTTCCCCAATGGACGATGGCAGTATATTTATGATCGTCGCACTGATAATCCTGATCGGTTTGTCTGCGTTTTTCTCGGCGGCAGAGACAGCGTACAATTCGCTGAATGAGATCCGCCTGCGGAGCAAGGCGGAGGACGGTGACGCCAGAGCGGCGCACACGCTCGCGCTGGTCGAGCGCTACGACAGCCTGCTCAGCACCATTCTGATCGGTAACAACATTGTGAATATCGGTGCGTCCTCTCTTGCCACCGTGCTGTTTACCCGCCTTGTCGGCGGCGTTTACGGCCCTACCGTCTCGACGATCGTCATGACCCTGCTGGTCCTGACCTTTGGCGAGATCACCCCCAAGAGCATGGCCAAGGAAATGCCCGAGACCCTTGCCATGAGCTTTGCCCCCGTGCTCAGCGCGCTGGTCACGATTTTTACGCCGCTGAACGCCCTGTTCGGTGCGTGGAAGAAGTTCCTTGCCAAGCGGTTTGACACCGGAGAGAAGGACACCATCACAGAAGGTGAGCTGGTGACCATGGTCAGCGAAGCCGAGAAGGACGGCGAGCTGACGAACCGTGAAAGTGAGCTGATCCGCAGCGCCATTGAATTTGACGATGTGGAGGCGCAGGATGTGCTTACCCCCCGCGTGGATGTAGTGGCTGTCGAGGATGATACCCCGATGGACGAGGTCATTGAGCGCTTCGCCGAGAGCGGCTACTCCCGCCTGCCGGTCTACCATGACACCATCGACAATATCATTGGCGTGGTACATGAAAAGGACTGCTTTGCAGCCCTGCAGAAGCACGACAAAAATGTCAAGCTGGAGGACCTTGTCGGCCCGACGCTGTACACGACCAGCGTGACCCAGATTTCCGCGCTGCTGCGTACCCTGCGTGAGAGCAAGCATCATATGGCCGTTGTGGTCGATGAATACGGCGGCACGGCCGGCATTATCACGCTGGAGGATATTCTGGAGGAACTGGTCGGCGAGATCTGGGACGAGCATGACGATGTGGTCGAGGATGTGCGCCAGCAGTCCGATGGCAGCTGGCTGATCTCCGGCAGCGCCAGCGTAGATGACACGGCCGAGGAGCTGGGCATCAAGGAGGATGACGACATTGATGCCGTGGCCATCGGCGGTCTGGTGCAGGAAAAGCTCAGCCGTCTGCCCAAGGTAGGGGATAAGTTCATCTGGGGTGACTTTGACGGTACCGTCACCCGCGCGACCAACCGCCGCGTGCAGGAGGTCCGCCTGATCCCCCGCAAGGTCCAAGACGAGAACGAAAAGTAAATACCGATAGATAATCAGCGCCCGCCGAGGGATAACTTCGGCGGGCACTGTTTTTTTATTGTATAGGCAGAAGCCCTGTAGGGGCCGATGCTCGTCATCGGCCCGCGGGAACGGTATATCAGCCGCAAGGCTCTGCGGGGTGGGGGCACCCCGCCCTACATGTGACGGATAAATCGGGTGTAGGGCGGTGATTACGGTACAGCTCCGCGGACAAACCATGTTCGCCCCTACAGGCATTGCCCCATAGTTTTCCCCCTAAAGAAAAACTTCAAATTTCAATTTGCAAACTTTTTGTAAAATCCGCCAGAATTTTTTGCAAGTAACAACGCGAAGCATGTATAAAGCGCGGAAAATGTCGAAAATGTTGAAATTCTTGCCTTACAGGGCTGATTTTATCCGTCTGCTGTGCTACAATATGAGTAAATGGGTTCTTGTGGTCTGCCACACTGCCCTGATGAAATAAGTAATACCAGATGGAAGTAAGGAGTACCTGTAATGGCTGAACAGAATCTTGGCCCGCGTGATTTCTTTGCCAAGGAGGATGCGATCGCCGATCTCGGTCTGATTGCCTGCCCCGGTGCAGAGGAGCTTTGCAAACTCGTAGACAGTCACCTTGTGCGCTGGGCGCGTGAGGTCGGCAATGATGCGGTCGATACCTTCATCATCCCCTGCGACTGCCCGCGTTTCCAGTCCGGCGATGCAAAAGGCCTTGTCAAGGCGTCTACCCGCGGTGACGACCTGTACATCTTCGTCGATCCGGGCAACTACAGCGTCACCTACAAGCTCTTCGGGTATGAGAACCACCTCTCCCCGGATGACCACTTCCAGAACCTGATGCGCATTATTCAGGCTGTCTCCGGCCGTGCCCACCGCATCAGCGTTATCATGCCCAGCCTGTACGGCGGCCGCCAGCATCGCCGCGTCAGCCGCGAGAGTCTGGACTGCGCCTTCTCCCTGCAGCAGCTGCGCGCGGTCGGCGTCAAGAACATCATCACCTTTGACGCCCATGACCCCCGCGTCATGAACGCCGTGCCCACCATGAGCTTCGACAATGTCATGCCCACCTATCAGGTGCTCAAGTGCCTGCTGCATCATGTGCCGGATGTTTCCTTCCACAAGGATAACTTCATGATCGTCTCTCCCGATGAGGGCGCCATGAACCGCAACATGTACTACTCCAGCGTGCTGGGCTGCAACCTCGGCATGTTCTACAAGCGCCGCGACTACAGCCGTGTGGTCAACGGCCGCAACCCCATCGTGGCGCATGAGTATCTGGGCGAGAGCGTTGAGGGCAAGGATGTCTTTATCGCTGACGACATCATTGCCTCCGGCGAGTCGATGCTCGACATCGGCTATGAGCTGAAGATGCGCGGTGCCCGCAACATCTTTACCTGCTGCACCTTCCCGCTCTTCACTGCCGGCCTTGACAAGTTCGACAAGGCCTACAATGACGGCATCATCAAGGCTGTGCTGGGCACGAACCTGACCTACCGCAAGCCGGAACTGCTGGAGCGCGAGTGGTACTATGATGTCGATGTTTCCAAGTACACCGCCTACTTCATCGCCGCCATCAACCATGACAAGAGCGTTTCCTCCATCATCGACCCGATGACCAAGATCCGCACGCTGCTTGACAAGCATGGTATCCCCATGGGCGGCCAGCAGTAAGCGCAAAATAAATTCCGATTCGGTCCGCCTTGGCGGGCCGAATTTTGTTGCAGAACTACGGCGTTTTGTATATAATAACATAGAGCATTACCATGCAAGCCCCGCCCGGCGGGCGGAGCGCCGCAGTATTGCTGCAGAAAAAATGCAGGGGAGAGATATTTATGCTGCCGATCGAACAGCTGCAGAATCTTATCAAGGGCAAAAAGGTTGCCTTTATCGGTGCGGGCGTCAGCCACAAGCGCTGCATTGAACAGTTTGTGGAGCTGGGCGCGCAGGTCACGCTCTGCGATCAGAAAAAGTCCCTTGAGGATTTCGGCGCGTATGCAGACACGCTGCGCCGCCTGCATGTCCGCCTGAGTCTGGGCGAGCATTATACTGACGGCTTTGCCGGGCAGGATATCATCATGCGCACACCGGGCTACGAATATTACAAGCCCGAGCTGCAGGCTGCCCTGCAGGCCGGCACAAAGGTCACCAGCGAGGTCGAGCTTTTCTTTGAGCTTTGCCCCTGCGAGATCGTGGCCGTGACCGGCTCTGACGGCAAGACCACGACCACAACGCTGATCTCCAAGATGTTTGAGGCTGCCGGCCGCAAGGTGTTTCTCGGCGGCAACATCGGCGCTGCGCTGCTGCCCCAGCTGGCGGATGTGACCCCCGAGGCGGTCGCCGTTGTCGAGCTGTCGAGCTTCCAGCTGATCAGCATGCGCGTCAGCCCCAAGGTGGCGGTCGTCACCAATGTGACCCCCAACCATCTGGATCACCATAAGGATATGCAGGAGTACATTGACGCCAAGCGGAACATTCTGCTGTGGCAGGTGCCGCCCTGCCGCGCCGTGCTGGGCTTTGAAAACGAAATCTCGCACGGTATGCAGAAGGACTGCAAGGGCGAGCAGGTCTGGTTTACCCGCCTGCATGAGACAGACAAGGGGGCCTTCCTGCGGGAGAGCGATGACACCCTTTGCTATGCGGAGAACGGTGTCGTGACGCCGATCCTGCCCCGGGCCGAGGTCAAGCTGCGCGGCCTGCACAATGTCGAGAACCTGCTGGCCGCCATCGCCGCCGTCTGGGGCCGTGTGCCGGTCGAGGCCATGCGTCAGGTCGGCTCCACCTTCACCGGTGTAGAGCATCGCATTGAGCCGGTCCGCACGCTGGACGGCGTGACCTACTACAACGATTCCATCGCGTCCAGCCCGACGCGCACGATCGCCGGTCTGCGCAGCTTTAACCAGAAAATCATTCTGATTGCAGGCGGCTATGACAAGAAGATCCCCTATGAGCCGCTCGCGCCCGAGATTCTGGCCCATGTCAAGACGCTGGTGCTGATGGGTGCCACCGGCCCCCGCATCGAGGCGGCTGTCCGCGGATGTGCGGGCTTTGACGAGAGCGCGCTGACCATCCTGCACGCGGACAGCATGCAGCATGCGGTCGAGCTGGCGCGCGGTGCCGCCCGGCCCGGGGATGTGGTCAGCCTTTCGCCCGCATCTGCATCCTTTGATTTGTACCCGAATTTTGAGGTCAGAGGACGGGATTATAAGAATATCGTCAACAACCTGAAATGATGACGACAACCTGACTTGGCCCCCTCGCAGGGAGGTAAGAGAGGTCCCTCGATGATTCAATCCGTCTCCACTGCGGAACATAAAACCGAATACCTCCGCCGCATTGCCAATAAGCCCTACTTTGAAGCTGTCCTCGGCACGCATCTGCGGCTGTTCTGCCAGCACCCGGCCAGCGGGTGGGCCTTCTATCTGCTGCCCGGCACGGCGGTGCTGGAGCTGCGCGGCGGCAGCGCCGTGGTCTGCGGTGCGCTGCCCGGCGGCAGTGCAGGGGAGGACGCCCGCGAGGAGTTGGCCGGCTTTCTGCGGTTTCTCTGCGCCGACCGGCTGCGCACCGAGCAGCCCCTTGCGTTGGCAGGCTGGCAGCCTGCCGCGCCGCTGACCCTGTGGGCGCTGCCGCAGGGCTGCGCATTGCCGCTGCCGCCCGCATACCCGGCGGAGCTGGTGCGGGACACAGCGCCTTCGATGCTGCCGGTCAGCCGTCTGGTTTTTGCCGAGAACGACGCTGAGGCGGACGAATTCTACTCCACGGCCTGCACGGCGCTGGCCCACGGCGTGGGGGCATGCCATGCCCTGCTGCAGGACGGCCGCCCCGTCTGCACAGTCGGCTGCTATGAGCAGAGCGACACCGAAAGCTATATGGCGGCGGGCGTGACCGACCCGGCTTGGCGGGGCAGGGGACTGGCCCGGCGGCTGATCGTTGAGATGGCAAACACGCTGGCCGCCGAGCGCACGGTGCGCTTTGCCTGTGAACAGACGCTGTGCGGCTTTTATGAGCAGCTTGGATTTATACAAAACGGCAAAATAAACTATTATACTACAGATTGGAATATGCAATGATCGAACAATTTTACGACCTGCGCCCCGAGGTGCTGGCGCTTGACCGCAAGGCCCTTTTCCTCTGCCGTGAGCAGTTTGCCCATGTGGAGGAGATCCGCGATTACAACCAGCTCAAGATGCTGCGCGCCTTTACCGACAGCGGCGTTGAGGCACGGCACTTCTGGGGGTCAAGCGGCTACGGCGTCTGGGACGACAGCCGCAATAAGCTGGAGGAGGTCTTTGCCCGCTGCATGGGGGCGGAGGCAGCGCTCGTGCGCCCGCAGTTCATGAGCGGCACCCACACCTTGACGGTCGCGCTTTTCGGCCTGCTGCGCACGGGGGACACCCTGCTGGCTGCGACCGGCCGCCCCTACGACACGCTGGAGGGCGTGATCGGCATCGGCGAGGCGGGCAAGGGCTGCGGCACCCTGCGGGAGTACGGCGTCAGGTATGACGAGTGCCCGCTGCTGCCGGACTTTACCCCCGACTATGAGCTGATCGCCGAGAAGGCCAAGACCGCCACAGTGGTGCATATCCAGCGCAGCCGCGGCTACACCCAGCGCAATGCATTTGACTTGGCAACGATTCAAAAGGTAGCCGACATCGCCCGCAAGGCCAACCCCAAAGCAGTCATCTTTGTGGACAACTGCTATGGTGAGTTCACCCAGACTGCGGAGCCGGTCGCCTTCGGCGCAGACATTATGGCGGGCAGCTTCATCAAAAATCCGGGCGGCGGCATCACCCCGACCGGCGGCTACATTGCAGGCCGCCGCGATTTGGTGGAAAAGTGCAGCCACCGCTTCACCGCGCCCGGCATCGGCGGCGATCTGGGCTGCACGCAGGACAGCCTGCGGGATACCTTCCTCGGCTTCTACTACGCCCCGGGCGTTGTCTGCGAGGCGCTGAAAACGGCGATCTACGCCCAGTGTCTGCTGGAGCTGGCGGGCGTCAACCCCGTGCCGCGCTACACGGCCGACCACAATGACATTGTCACCTGCTTTGACTCGGGCAGTGCCGCCGCGCTGACCGGCTTCTGCGCGGGCATCCAGCACAACAGCCCGGTGGACAGCTTTGCCAGCCCCGAGCCTGCCGATGAGCCGGGCTACACCGACAAGGTCGTCATGGCCAGCGGCAGCTTTACCGAGGGCAGCACGATCGAGATTTCCTGCGATGGCCCGCTGCGCGCGCCCTACACCTGCTATCTGCAGGGCGGCGTCAACTTTACCGCCGGCCGCGCCGCCGTCCTCAACGCCGTGCAGAATGCGTTTTTTGCAGAGTAAGAAGGCTTCCCCCAAGGGGGAAGCTGTCAGCGGCTCCGACCGCTGACTGATGAGGGGCAGGTTTGCCATTATAACCCCTAAACGGGAAACCACGGCAAACTCGCCCCTCATCCGGCCTGCGGCCACCTTCCCCCCTCTGGGGGAAGGCTTTGGAGTAAAAAAAGCTCCCGCGTATCCAACGATACGCGGGAGTTTTTTTGAAATCCTGATTTTTAGTGCTTCACAAAATCACGCACAAGCGCCTGCAGCAGGTCATCACGGTCGATGCGGCGGATGATGGCGCGGGCGTTCTTGTAGGTCGTGATGTAGGTCGGGTCCTCCGACAGAATGTAGCCGACAAGCTGATTGATGGGGTTGTAGCCCTTCTCCTCCAGCGCACGGTACACCTGCAGCACCGCCTGCTTGATCTCCATATCACGGTCATCACGGATGGAAAATACAGCGGTAGGCTCAGAGATCGGCATGTCAAAACTCCCCCTTGTTAAGATATTACTAGCCCTATTATACTCAATATGCGTCAAATTTGCAATACGGAAACCGAGAAATTTTATACAGAAATCCAAGAAATGTGATCTGTCTGTGGGCTGTCTGCGCGGACAGACTTTTGCATTTTGCAGCAGAGTGTGCTATAATACTCACAAAATGTCCGTAAAGGAGATACAGCTATGAAGTTTTCCGAGATGCCCTATCAGCGCCCCGATCTGGACGCGGTAAAGCAGCAGTTCGCCGACCTCTGCGCGCGGCTCAAGGCCGCCGAAAGCTACGCCGAGGCGCGCGCGGTATTCCTCGAGGAGGAGAAGCTCAACAAGCATGTCGACACGCAGGCACAGCTTGCGAGTGTGCGCAACACGATCGACACCCGCGACACCTTCTACGATGAGGAGATGAATTTCTGGAACGAGGCAACGCCTCAGCTGCAGGAGTGCCAGAACGCATGGAGCCGCGCTATGCTCGATTCGCCGTTCCGCGCGGATTTTGCCGCTGAGTACGGCGACCTGATGTTTGTCAACGCCGAGATCGCAGACAAGGCCTTTTCGCCCGCGATCCTTGACGAGATGGCGCAGGAGAACAAGCTCTGCACCGACTACGGCAAGCTGATCGCCAGCGCCCAGATCCCCTTTGAGGGCGGCGTCTACACGCTGAGCCAGCTTTCCCCGTTCAAGAACGACCCCGATGATGCCCGCCGTCTGGCTGCATGGAAGGCAGAGGGCGCATGGTATAAGGAGCATCAGGCCGAGTTTGACGGCATTTATGACAAGCTCGTCCACCTGCGCGATACGATGGGCAAAAAGCTTGGGTACGAGGGCTACACGACGCTGGGCTACTACCGCATGGGCCGCAACTGCTACACCAAGGCAGATATTGAAAAGTTCCGTGCAGCCGTTGTCAAATATCTGGTGCCGCTGGCGGACAGCATCTACCGGGAGCAGGCCCGCCGCCTTGGCAAGCAGTACCCGATGAACATGGCGGACAACGCCCTGATGTTCCGCAGCGGCAACCCCAAGCCGGCGGGCGATGCCGATGCGATCCTGCGGCAGGGCAAAAAATTCTATGAGGAGCTTTCCCCCGAGACCGGCGAGTTCTTCAACAAAATGCTGGACAATGAGCTGATGGATGTGCTGTCCACCCCCGGCAAGGCGGGCGGCGGCTACTGCACCGGTCTGGGCGATTATGAGATGCCCTTCATCTTTGCCAACTTCAACGGCACCCAGCACGATGTGGAGGTCGTGACCCATGAGGCCGGCCATGCCTTTGCCGCCTATATGAACCGCGACCGCATCCCGTACTCCTATGTATGGCCCAGCATGGAGGCCTGCGAGGTCCACTCGATGTCGATGGAGTTCTTCGCTTGGCCGTGGGCGGACGGCTTCTTCGGCCAGGATGCCCGCAAGTTCCGCTACAGCCATCTGGCCGGGGCGCTGACCTTCATCCCCTACGGCACGATGGTTGACCACTTCCAGCACATTGTCTATGAGAAGCCCGACATGACCCCGGAGGAGCGCCATGCCGAGTGGAAAAAGCTGGCCGCCATCTACCAGCCGTGGATGCGTCTGGACGGCGAGATCCCGTTCTACGGTGTGGGTGAGTACTGGCAGCGCCAGATGCATATCTACCAAAGCCCCTTCTACTATATCGACTACTGTCTGGCGCAGACCGTCAGCCTGCAATTCTGGGCAATGCTGCAGAAGGACTGCGCCGATGCGTGGGCGCACTATATGGCCTACACAAAGCAGGGCGGCAGCCGCACCTTTACCGAGCTGCTGAACCATGCCGGGCTGACCACCCCCTTTGAGGAGAGCTGCCTGCGCGGCGTCTGCGAGGCCGCCAAGCAGTGGCTGGACGGCTATGACCTTACGGGGCTTGTCTGATGGCGGGGCGCAAAAATAAGTACGCCTACCTCGATGATTTTGAAAAGGATCTGAACGGCAATTACCAGTACCGCGGCGCACTTTACCGCTATGCGGGGACACCCTCCCGCGGCAGGGCGCTGGCCGTGCTGTGGCTGTGCTGCGGCGGCGGTGCGGCGCTTGCGGTGGGCGCGGGCGTGCTGCCCGGCGCTACGGCCCATGCCCCGGTCTGGCTGCTGCTGCCCTATATGGCGGCGCTTATAACGGCGCTGTATGCAGTGGTCGTGCTGGCGCGCCTGACGCGCGGCGGCGACCCGATGCGGGCCTATATCCATGAGCAGACAGCACAAAAATTGCCCACTCTCACGCGGGTGTGCGCGCTGTTCGCCGTGCTGGCAGCGGCAGGGCAGGGGAGTGTTGTGTTTGCAAACAGCGCACAAATGCTTTTTGGAGTGCATGGCATTTTTATACTGCTTGAAATTTTTTCGGCTGCCGCTTTTGCCGCCGCTGCTGCGTTTTCCCGGCGGATGCGTTGGGAAAAAGAGTAATATTTATACAACTGTATATGCACGATTTGAAATGCGCCCCACTTGGCGGTGGGACGCATTTTTTCTTGCCGTCACCTGCAGCGGCGGGCAAATACGCTGTTTGGGCAGAGCAAAAAAAGCCCCTTTTGCGGCAGGGGGCGTGCCCACGGCGGGAGAGTGCCTAAAATTTATTTCTGAATTTCGTCAAAAGGTACAAAAGTGTAATTTACTGTTGACTTTTTGTCAATTTTGGGGTATTCTAAAGACTAAGTCACTGTCGACAAGTGTGCGCTGTAAAGGAACAGGCAGCACAGAAGGGCTTTCGCCTTTCTCGCCTTACGCTCTTGGGGAGCAGAGGGACGATTTGTGGATGAGGGCAAAATATAGGAGGTTTTACACATGAAAAACACCAAGCAAGCAAGCAAGCAAGTCATTGCACTGGCATCTGCTGCCGCACTCAGCGTCAGCGTGCTGGCTGGCTGCGGCGGTGCTGCGTCCGACGCGACCAGCGAGAGCACCAGTACTGCTACTGCCGAAGCATCCAACACGGCCGCTTCTGATGGCACCCTCGTTCTGGCAGAGACCGGCTTTGAGGGCAAGTTCAGCCCCTTCTTTGCTTCCTCTGCTTCCGACCAGGATGTCATTGACCTGACCCAGCTGGGCCTGCTGGGCGCTGACCGTAAGGGTGAAATGATCCTGAACGGCATCGAGGGTGAGACCCGCGAGTACAACGGCACCGACTACACCTACTACGGCACCTCTGACTGCGTTGTCACCGAGAATGACGACGGCACCGTCACCTATGATATCAAGCTGCGCGACGACCTGAAGTTCTCTGACGGCGAGCCTGTCACCATCGACGACGTCATCTTCTCGATGTATGTTTTCCTTGATCCTACGTATGACGGCTCTGTAACCATGTACTCCACCCCCATCGTTGGTCTGGAGGAGTACCGCAATTCTATGTCCACCCTGTCCAAGCTGATCGCTGAGGCCGGCGAGGACAACACCGACTACACCAACTTCACCGAAGAACAGCAGAAGGCTTTCTGGGATGCTGTCAATGACGGCGGCGTGAAGTTCGCTCAGGAAATCGTTGACTATATGATGGCCAACGGTGCTACCGATGTTGCCTCCGCCGCTGCCGGCTGGGGCTTTGACCTGCCCGACGGCGCTGATGCGAAGGCCTTCTTCCTGGCTATCGGCGAGCAGTACGACTGGAGCTTCTCCGCTATGGAGGCTGAGTCCGCCGGTTCTGCCCTGTCTGAGCTGATCCCCGAGGATGTCTACGCATACTCCACCACCGGTGTCAATGTCGGCAATGCAGTTGCCAACGTTGCCGGTATCGTCAAGACCGGTGATTACAGCATGACGCTGACCACCAGCGAGCTGTCCACCACCATGATCTACCAGCTGCAGATGCCCATTGCCCCCCTGCACTACTACGGCGATGAGAGCCTGTACGACTACGACAACAACTCCTTTGGCTTTGTCAAGGGCGATCTGAGCGGCGTCCGCTCCAAGACCAGCGCTCCTCTGGGCGGCGGTATGTTCACCTTCTCCAAGTACAGCGACGGCGTTGTCTACCTGGATGCCAACCCCGACTACTTCAACGGCGCACCGAAGGTTGCCCACGTCAACATGAAGGAGACCCAGGAGGCCGATAAGATCACCGGCGTTCAGGCCGGCACCATCGACATCTCCGATCCTTCCTACTCTCTGGAGGTTGCTGACCAGATCGCCGACATCAACGGCGTCGAGGGTGAGGACGGCCCCGTCATCACCACCCGCCTGAAGGATTACCGCGGCTACGGCTACATCGCCCTGAGCGCCAAGAACGTCAACGTCGGCGGCGACCCTGCCTCCCAGGCCTCCAAGGATCTGCGCAAGGCCATCATGACCGTCATCGCCGCTTACCGTGATGAGGGCATCGACTCCTACTACGGCGATACCGCTACCGTCATCAACTACCCCATGTCCAACACTTCCTGGGCTGCTCCCTCCGTCACCGACGACGGCTACCAGATCGCCTACTCCACCGACGTGGACGGCAACGAGATCTACACCTCCGACATGAAGAGCGAGGACAAGTACGCCGCCGCTCTGCAGGCTGCCCTGGGCTACTTTGAGGCTGCCGGTTACACCGTCGAGAACGGCCAGATCACGGCTGCCCCCGCCGGTGCCAAGATGGAGTATCAGGTCAACATCGGTGCTTCCGGTAATGGTGACCACCCCTCCTTCCAGACCCTGACCAACGCTGCTGCCGCCCTCAAGACCATCGGCTTCACCCTGACTGTCAACGATATGGCCAACGCTTCTGACCTGTTCGCTTCCTATCAGTCCGGCGCTGCCGAGGGCTGGGTCGCTGCCTGGCAGTCCACCAATGACCCCGATATGTTCCAGCTGTACCACAGCCAGGGCGCTACCAACTACTACGCCATCAACGATGCCGACCTGGATGAGCTGATCATGGCTGCCCGCCAGACTACCGACCAGGAGGCCCGCAAGGCCATGTACAAAGAGGCTATGGAGATCATCCTGGATTGGGGTGTCGAGCTGCCCGTCTACCAGCGCAGCGAGGCTACCATCTTCTCCACCGAGCGTGTCAACATCGACACCATCGCGAAGGATCAGACCCCGTACTGGACCTACAAGTCTGAGCTGAACAACCTCGAGCTGAACTAAGTTCAACTTACCGTTGTGAAAGCAGGTGACCGCCCGCCAAGGGCGGTTGCTTGCTGTCAAGGCATGGGCGGACCAATGCCCGCCCGCGGGGCGTTGAGGACGCCGCCCCCTACAACTGCTAATATGGTCGTCCCACTCCCACGCAGTGTTTGCGCGCTGCGTGGGATGGGGATGCCCACATTACGGCATTTCCCTGCAAAATAAACGCGGTCTAACCGTGCAAGGAAGGAACGAAAACTCTTGCGAAATTACATCATCAAGCGTATCGCGCAGTCGGTATTGATCCTGTTCTGTGTCATGTTCATTATCTACGCGCTGATCCGCAGCCTGCCCAGCTCCTTTGCCGAGACGATGGCAATGCAGCTGGCCCAGGCCCCCGGTGCCAAACCCTATGAGGAATGGCTGGCCCAGCTCAATGCGGCCTACGGCCTTGACCTGGACATTATCCCCGGCTTCTTCACCTGGCTGAGCAAGGCCGTTGTCGGCAACTTCGGCGACAGCTGGAAGTGGAACGTGCCCGCCACCCAGAAATTCACCGAGGTCATCGGCCTGTCTGTCATCATGGGCGGCATTTCCTTTGTGCTGTCCATCGTGATCGCCGTGCCCCTCGGCGTGCTGGCTGCCACCAAGCAGTACAGCCGCACGGACTACGTCATCACGGCTGCGGCGCTGGTCGGTATTTCGCTGCCCACCTTCTTCTTTGCTACGCTGCTCAAGCTGCTGTTCTCGGTCAAGCTCGGCTGGTTCGATCTGTACGGCCTCGTCGGCCGTGACTATGCCCAGCTGGACGCCTGGGGGCAGTTCTGCGATAAGGCCAACCATCTGGTGCTGCCCATCGCAACGCTGGTCATCGTCTCCATCGGCGGCTATATGCGCTACACCCGCACGAATATGCTGGAAGTGCTGAACGCGGACTACATCCGCACTGCCCGCGCCAAGGGCCTGTCGGAGCATACGGTCATCTACAAGCACGCCTTCCGCAACACGCTGATTCCCCTTGTCACCATCATCGGCGGCAGCCTGCCCGGCCTGTTCAGCGGTGCCCTTATCACCGAGACGCTGTTCTCCATCCCCGGCATCGGCTATATTTCCTACCAGTCCATGGTCGCAGGCGACATCCCCTTCACGATGTTCTACCTGTCCTTCATGGCGGTGCTGACGCTGGCCAGCAACCTGCTGACCGATATCCTGTACGGCGTGGTTGACCCGCGCGTGCGCATTTCTTAAAGAAAGGAGACTGCACACCCATGAGCGAAAACACGCAGAACCAGAACCCGAAGCAGGAGCAGTACTCCCTGAACGATGACCGCCGCGTCAAGGTTTTGTCTCCCGGCGCACTGGTCGCCAAGCGGTTCTTCCGCAACCGTCTGGCCGTCGTCGGTCTGTCCATCCTGATTGCAATGTTCCTGTTCTCCTTCGTCGGCGGCCTTGTCAGCCCCTACGGCCAGGACGAGCAGTTCTTCACCTACACCCAGATGTCCAAGGAGTTCGTCGGCGTCACCCGCAACGACACGATGCGTTTTGTCGTGGCCGACGGCCAGAACTTCGGTTCCATCGCCCAGAGCAAGGCCCTCGAAGCCGTGAAGAAGGGCAGCACCGAGTTCAACTATAAGGATACTGACTACACCGTCGATATCCAGAGCAACGACTTCTATGTCGTCTACCAGGGCAGCGACGTCATGGGCTATGCCAGCCGCGACCTTGTCAACGAGGCCGACGGTGCGCCGAAGTTCAGCTTTGACGTCAAGCTGGCCGCCCTGACTGCCATGACGGCAGGGGAGAGCGACTTCACCGCCGACGGCGTGGACTACACGCTGAACAAGGACGGCGAGATCGCCGCCAATGGCGAGCAGCTGGGTTATGTCAGCCGCTTTGTCGTCTCCGCCGCCGATTCCAGCGTCGTCGTTACCCGCGATTTCAAGGATCGCCTGGAAGAGGCCATCAACGAGAACGCCGATAAGTTCAACTACACCGACGCCGAGGGGAACGAGGCCGAGTACGATATCGTCTACGATGCCTCCACCAAAGTTTGGTCCGTCAAGCAGATGACCGAGACTTACGTCTACGACCGCTACGCCAGCCCCAGCAAGGCGCATTGGCTGGGCACCGACACCAACGGTATGGATATGCTGACCCGCCTGATGTACGGCGGCCGCGTCTCGCTGATCATCGGCTTCATCGTCGTCGTCATCGAGGCATCCTTGGGTATCCTGATGGGCGGTATCTCCGGCTACTTCGGCGGCTGGGTCGATAACATCATTATGCGTGTCGTCGATGTTTTCTACTGCATCCCTTCGATGCCGGTCATCATCATCATCGGCGCGGCCATGGACGCCATGCGCGTGGATTCCTGGAAACGTATGCTGTACCTGATGCTGATTCTCGGCTTCCTGGGCTGGCCCAGCATTGCCCGCCTAGTACGCGGCCAGATCCTCTCCCTGCGTGAGCAGGAGTTCATGCTGGCCACCGAGGCCTGCGGCATCAAGGTCTGGCACCGCATTTTCCGCCACCTGATCCCCAACGTTATCCCGCAGCTCATCGTTACCTGCACGATGGGCCTGGGCTCCACCATCCTGACCGAGGCCACCCTGTCCTTCCTGGGTCTGGGCGTCAAGTATCCGTTCGCCTCCTGGGGCAACATTATCAACGATGTCAACAACGCCTACGTTATGACGAACTACCTGTTCATCTGGATCCCCGCCGGTATCTGCCTGCTGCTGACCGTTCTGGGCTTCAACTTTGTGGGTGACGGTCTGCGCGACGCCTTTGACCCCAAGATGAAACGCTGATCGAAAGGAGAAACACACGATGGCTAAGAAACAGGAAGGGTATCTTTCCGCTAAAGAATCGCGGCGTATCTCCAAGGAAAACCGCCGCATCACCGACCGGTACGAAAAGCAGCGCAAGCGCCGCAATGTGCCGGAGAGTGAATATGTCACCGAAATGCACGATAAGAAGAACGCGGTCGAGTTTGACAACCTGCACACCTACTTCTTCACCGACACCGGTGTTGTCAAGAGCGTGGACGGCGTCTCGTTTGAGGTGCCCATCGGCAAGACCGTGGGCGTTGTCGGCGAGTCCGGCTGCGGCAAGTCCGTCACCAGCCTGTCCCTGATGCAGCTGCTGCAGCGCCCGCAGGGCCAGATCGTCGAGGGCTCCATCCGCCTGAATCTGGGCGATGGCAAGGCCTACGATATTGCCAAGACCCCCACCGAAAAGATGCAGGGTCTGCGCGGCAACTATGTTTCGATGATCTTTCAGGAGCCGATGACCAGCCTGAACCCCGTGTTCCGCATCGGCGCCCAGATCGATGAGGTCATTGCCCTGCATGAGGGTGAGGGCAAGACCAAGGAGGACATCAAAAAGCGCACGATCGAGATGCTCGAGATGGTCGGCATTGCCAACAGCGAGGGTGTCTATACGATGTTCCCGCATGAGCTGTCCGGCGGTATGCGTCAGCGCGTCATGATCGCTATGGCGCTGGCCTGCAACCCCAAGATCATCATTGCGGATGAGCCGACCACGGCGCTTGATGTGACGATTCAGGCCCAGATTCTGGATCTGCTGCGCAACTTGAAGGACCGCATCAACTCGTCCATCATGCTCATCACCCATGACCTCGGCGTTATTGCGGAGATGGCCGACTATGTTGTTGTCATGTACGCAGGCCGCGTGGTGGAGAAGGGCACCGTGGAGGAGATCTTCACCAACCCCAGCCACCCCTACACCATCGGCCTGATGGCCTCCAAGCCGGTTGTCGGCAAAAAGGTCGACCGCCTCTACTCCATCCCCGGCAAGGTGCCCAACCCGGTCAACATGCCGGACTACTGCTACTTCAAGGACCGCTGCGAGCTGCAGCTGCCCTGCTGCGGCGGCGAGTACCCCTGCGAGATCAGCCTGTCCCCGACACACAAGGTCAGCTGCTATCGCTATTATGAAGAAAACAGAAAGGCGGGTGAGTGACGCATGGCAAAAGAAAAGATGCTGCCCGAGAACGATTACACCCCCGTCACCTACGACCCTCAGTATATTCTGATGGTCAATCACCTCAAGAAGTATTTCCCCATCAAGGGCGGCCTGCTGTCCCAGACTGTGGGGCATGTCAAGGCCGTTGACGGCGTCACCTTCAACCTGCGCCGCGGCTGCACGATGGGTCTGGTCGGCGAGTCCGGCTGCGGCAAGTCCACGACCGGCCGCACCATCCTGCGTCTGGGCGGCGATAAGACAGGCGGACAGGTGCTCTTCAACGGCAAGGAGGTCTACGACATGACCCCCGCCGAGATGCGCACCCTGCGCACCAAGATGCAGATCATCTTTCAGGATCCGTTCTCCAGCCTGTCGCCGCGTCTGCCGGTCGGCGAGATCATCGGCGAGGCTGTGCGTGAGCACAACCTCGTCCCGAAGGCAGAGTTCAACGATTATATTGATCGGGTCATGGACGACTGCGGCCTGCAGCCCTACCACAAGACCCGCTACCCGCATGAGTTCTCCGGCGGCCAGCGCCAGCGTATCTGCATCGCCCGTGCCCTTGCCCTGAACCCGGAGTTCGTGGTCTGTGACGAGCCGGTCTCCGCACTGGATGTTTCGATTCAGGCCCAGATCATCAACCTGCTGAAAAGCCTGCAGGAAAAGCGCAACCTGACCTACCTGTTCATCTCCCATGATCTGAGCGTTGTCGAGCATATCTCCGACACGGTCGGTGTCATGTATCTGGGCAATCTGGTCGAGTACGGCGAAACTGATGACATCTTTGCCCACCCGCTGCACCCCTACACCAAGGCGCTGTTCTCGGCCATCCCCATTCCGGACCCGACCATACGCCGCGAGCGTATTGTGCTGCAGGGCTCCATTCCGTCCCCGGCCAACCCGCCGTCCGGCTGCAAGTTCCATACCCGCTGCCCCTATGCCACCGAGCGCTGCAAGACCGAGGCACCCAAGCAGCGTGAGGCTGAACCGGGCCATTATGTGGTCTGCCACCTGTACGACAAATGAAAAAGCATGAACCCTTTGAGGACGATGGGCATACCATCGCCGATATGAGTGGCATCGGCCATGCGCCGATGCTGCGCCCCCATCGCCGAAGGGCGGCGGCCCAGACGCCGGAGCTGTCCAATGACCGCCCTTGGGAGCAGGAGCCGGAATGGACCGCCAAGGAAAAGCTCTGGGCGGTTCTGGGTGTGCTGAAAGCCACCCTGCTCATCGCCGGGGTCTATCTGGCCGGGCTGGGCGTGCTGCTGGCCGCGCTCTTTCTGCTGTGGAAATAAACTTAAAAGTAAAGGCATGTACGACCGAGAAGGTTGTACATGCCTTTTGCTGCATATTGCCCCTTTTGAATAGCTGCAGGGGCTGCAGCAAAACAAAAACCGCTCAAAGCCTTGCGGCTTCAAGCGGTCTTGGTGCGCCTGCAGGAACTCGAATCCTGGACCCTCTGATTAAAAGTCAGATGCTCTACCAACTGAGCTACAGGCACATTTATTGCGCTGTGCGAATCACAGCTTTAATATTATAGCAGTCACGCTGCAAATTGTCAATATGGTTGGCAAAAGATTTTGCCGGAATTTGCTCGTCTTTGCCGCAAGCCACTTGCCAAACACGCCGCGGCGCGGTATAATACATATTTAGAAAACTATAACCGTAAAGGGGACTGGAAATATGGAAACTTTGGGCAGCCTGCGCCGCACCAACTATTGCGGTGAAGTCAGCCTTGCAATGGCTGGTCAGGAAATGACGGTCTGCGGCTCGATCGCCCGTGCCCGCGACAAGGGCGGCATCATCTTTGCCGACCTGCGCGATACCACCGGCATCCTGCAGCTGGTGTTCGATGAGGACACGCCGAAGGAGGTCTTTGCCAAGGCCGAGAGCCTCAAGAGCGAATATGTTGTCATCTGCCGCGGCAAGCTGCGTGAGCGCGCCGCCAAGACCGATAAGATCGCCACCGGCGATGTGGAGCTGTATGTTGCCGAACTGCGCATCCTGAGCGAGGCCCAGACCACCCCGTTTGAGCTGCGCGATGAGATCAATGTCAATGACGATCTGCGCCTGCGCTACCGTTACCTTGACCTGCGCCGCCCGTCCATGCACGAGCCGATCGTGCTGCGCAGCAGGATCATGCAGATCATCCGCAACTATTTCTGCGAAAATCACTTTACCGAGATCGAGACCCCGACCCTCATCAAGTCCACGCCGGAGGGTGCGCGCGACTATCTGGTGCCCAGCCGTGTGCAGCCGGGCCATTTCTATGCACTGCCCCAGAGCCCGCAGCTGTACAAGCAGATTTTGATGCTGTCCGGCTTTGACCGTTACTTCCAGATCGCCCGCTGCTACCGCGATGAGGACCTGCGCGCCGACCGCCAGCCCGAGTTTACTCAGGTGGACGAGGAGATGAGCTTTGTCTCCGAGGACGATATCATGACCATCAACGAGGGTCTGATCAAGCGCCTGTGGAAGGAGATGCTCGATGTCGATGTCGAGACGCCCTTCTACCGTATGCCGTGGAACGAGGCTATGGGCCGTTTCGGCTCCGACAAGCCCGACACCCGCTTCGGGCTGGAGATTCAGGATGTGACCGAGGTGTTCAAGGGCACTGAGTTCAAGCCCTTCGCTGCCGTGCTGGAGGCTGGCGGCAGCATCCGCGCCATCAACGCCAAGGGCATGGCCGACAAGCTGAGCCGCAAGAACATCGACAAGCTGGGCGAGGTCGCCAAGACCTACGGCGCCAAGGGTCTGGCCTACAGCCGCCTGACCGCAGAAGGCACCTCCTCCAGCTTTGAAAAGTTCCTGACCGATGCCGAGAAGGCTGCCCTTTATGCAGCGCTGAACGCCGAGACCGGCGATGTGCTGCTGATCGTCAGCGATGCCGACTGGGTCAAGGCCTGCACCGCGCTGGGTCAGGTCCGTCTGGACATTGCCCGCAAGCACGGCCTGATCGACCCCGACAAGTTCAACTTCCTGTGGGTGGTGGACTTCCCGCTGTTCGAGTACAGCGAGCAGGAGGGCCGCTGGATGGCGATGCACCACCCGTTCACCCTGCCCAAGGCCGAGGATCTCGACAAGGTCGAGAGTGACCCCGGTGCCTGCCACGCCGTGGCCTACGACATTGTTTTGAACGGTGTCGAGATGGGCGGCGGCTCGATGCGTATCAACGACCCCGCCCTGCAGGATCGTATGTTCCGCGCTCTCGGCTTTACCGAGGAGAAGGCCCGCGAGAGCTTCGGCTTCCTGATGGATGCCTACAAGTTCGGCGCACCCCCGCACGGCGGTATGGCCTACGGTCTGGACCGCATGGTCATGCTGATGCTCAAGAAGGATTCCATCCGCGATGTCATCGCCTTCCCGAAGGTGCAGAATGCCGGTGAGCCGATGAGCGGCGCCCCCGATGTGGTGGACGCCCAGCAGCTGAGCGACCTGAGCATTGCCCTGACGCTGAAGGACTAAGGCTTTCCCACTATCATGCAGCCATCGCAAGGCAGCCGGAGCGGTCAAGACCGCTCCCTACAAACTGCCGTATACGGATGCTTTGTAGGGAGGGGTCTTGACCCCTCCGTGGGCTGAAGGACTAAGTCAGAAGTAATAGCGCTGTAGGGGCCGGACATGCCCGGCCCCTGCATGGCTGCAAAAATACCCGCCCGATCGTGTAAAACGGTCGGGCGGGTATTGTGTTTGTATCAATATTTCGGTTTGGGTTCGTTATCGTTTTTCACCGCATATTCGGCGGGCGGCGGGGTCTGGATGGGCTTGGGTGCCTTGGGGGCTTTCGGATGGCGCTTGCGCCAGAAGCGCAGGGCCGCAAGGACCGCAATGGCGATCAGCACCACCGGCCACAGGTAGACCAGCGCAATGACCAGCCCCTGCACGAATCCAACGAAGGCGTCCCAGCCGCCGCCGAACGCATCGGCAATGCGCTCGGTGAAGGTCACGCCGGTCGGGGTCAGGGTGACGACCTCCTCCAGATAGATGTCTACGGTCGAGTAGCTGACCTGCTGGTCCATGTTGTGCAGCTGGCGGGTGTAGTTCTCCAGTTCGTACTGCACATCGGAAAGCTGGCTCTCGATTTCCAGCAGATCCGCCGTTGTCTCGGCCTGATCGGCCAGTTCGTTCAGGCGGGTGCGCTGGGCCTCCAGCGCGGTAAGTCGGGCCTGTACATCAATGTAGCTGCTTGTGATGTTCTCGGCGTTCTCGCTGACATTGCGCACGCTGCCTGCCTCGCCAACGGCGGCCAGAAACGCGCGGTAGTTGTCCACCGGCACCCGCACGGTGTAGTCGGCGCTGCGGTCGTGATCCTTTTCAGTGCCGTAAACGCTGGCAGACTCCATCCATGCCTCGTTGGCCTCGACCGCTGCCATCAGGGTCTCGCGGGCAGCGTCAAAGTCGGTGGATTCCATCGACAGGCTGGCGTTGTAGATGATTTTCTGCGCGGTCTCATCGGTGGCAGCCTCGGCGGCGTTGGCGGGCATCAGGCTGCTGTCCGTCCCGCCTGCGGCGCTGTCGTAATTGTAGCTTTCCTGCGCGGCGGCCTCGGTGGTGTAGTAACCGCCTTCGTTGCTGCTGGTGCTGCCGCAGCCCGCCAGCAGTGCGGCGGCGGCCAGCGCAGCGGTGATACGGGTGATGCGTTTTTTCATGGTTGGATGCTCCTTTCCTTTGTAAAGGCTTCCCCCCAAGGGGGAAGCTGTCAGTGGCCCCGACCACTGACTGATGAGGGTGGACCCTGCGATACTAAGCCGTTTGCAGGCAATAGCGGTAAGCTCGCCCCTCATCTGGCCTCGGACGGGGCCTCGGCCACCTTCCCCCAAGGGGGAAGGCACTTTGTATTTCCCTTTTCACCAATATAACACGGAAAATGCGCGTTGTGTGTTACAAACTAAATACAAAAAAGTGGGATGTGCCGTAATTTTGGCACATCCCACAAATTTTTGGGTGATTATTCGGCCTTCTGCCCAAGCAGTTTGACATCCTCGTTGTCGGCAAAGGCAACGGCATTGAAACCGGCAGCCTCCAGCGTGCCGAACTGCTTGCCCAGCTTTTTGGCCTGAGGCAGCACGGTCACATCATAGTCGGCGCGCAGCTGCTCTGCCTTGGCCAGCACGGCGGCAAAGTCGGCGTCCTTGAGGTAGAGCAGCGCCATCTTCGGCTTTGCGCCGGGGATCTGATAGCCCTGCTCCAGCAGAATGCCGCAGACGCGCTCAAAGCCGATGGAGAAGCCCACGGCCGGGACCTGCTGGCCGATGAACTTGCCCACCATATTGTCGTAGCGGCCGCCGCCTGCCACGGCACCGCTGAACTGCGGGCAGGTGACCTCAAACACCATGCCGGTGTAGTAGCCCTGACCGCGGACGAGGCTGGGGGCGTAGGCGATGGCGTAACGGTCACCGGCCACGCGCTCACTGGCGGCCATGACATACCGCAGGTCGGCGGTCAGTGCCTCGTCATCGACACGGGCGGCCACAGCGTCCAGACTGAAATCACCGGCGCGCAGGAAATCATCCAGCGCCTGCACGGCCAAGGCGGCAAAGCCCTTCTCGGTCAATTCGGCCCTGACGCCGTCGGCACCGATCTTGTCCATCTTGTCAAAGCTGATGCAGACCGAGTCAAGCTGGTCTGCAGCAAAGCCCATCTTCTCCAGCATGGCGCGCAGGATGCGGCGGTCGTTGATGTTGATCGTAAAGCCGGTGAAGCCGATCTTCAGCAGGGCGCGGGCGGTCACATCAATCAGCTCGACCTCCGCATTGGGGGAGGAGTCGCCCAGAATGTCGATGTCGCACTGGACGAACTCGCGCAGACGGCCCTTTTGGGGGCGCTCGGCGCGGTAGACACGGTCAGTCTGGATGACCTTGAAGGGATTCGGCAGCTCGTTGCGGTTGGCCGCATAATAGCGGGAAAGCGGCAGCGTCAGGTCGTAGCGCAAGCCCATGTCGGACAGCTGCTTTTCATCGCCGCTGGCCAGCGCATGCTCCAGCTTATCGCCGCGCTTGAGGACCTTGAAGATCAGATTCAGGTTGTCGCCGCCCTCGCTCTTGTCGAGGTTCTCCATATCCTCCAGAATGGGGGTGGAGATGCGCTGGAACCCGGCGGCGCGGTAGGTGGCCAGAATCTGGCCCTGGATATAGTCACGCAGTGCCTGCTCCCTCGGGAGCAGGTCGCGCATACCTTTTAAAGGCTGAGTTTTCATGGTGGTTCTCCTTACACTGTATAATGGCTTCCCCTGAGGGGGAAGCTGTCACCGAGGGTGACTGATGCGGGGCAAACCTTGCCATTGCAACCCGTAAACGGGCAATGATGGCAAAGCCGCCCCTCATCCGGCCTCGGGCGGGGCCTCGGCCACCTTCCCCCTCGGGGGAAGGCTCTTTGCTTTTATATACTTTATAATGATACCTTTTGCGCTGCATTTTGTCAATCCAAACCGGGCATACTAGACTGAAAAGGGGAGGGGATGCGTGTGCCGAAACAGAATCGCGGGCCGTACATTCTTGCTGCGGGGGCAGCGGCGCAGCTGCTGACCGGCATACCGGCGGCGTGGGGCGTCTTTCAGCAGCCGGTTATGCAGGGGTACGGCTTCTCACGCGGGCAGGCCATGCTGGGCTTTGCGGTGCTGGTGGCGGCCTACGGTGTGGGCTGTGCCGTGGGCGGCCTTCTGCAGGACGCCTGCGGCCCGCGCCCGGCCGGGCTGTGGGGCACAGTGCTGCTGGCAGGCGGCTTTTTTGCGGCCGCGCTTGTGCCGCCCGCCAACGCCGCGCTGTTTCTTGTCGTCTACAGCCTGCCTGCGGGGCTGGGCAGCGCATTTTTGGCCCCGGCAGTGCTGGCCTGCGCCCAAAAGTGGTATCAGGACAAAAAGGGCTGGGCCACCGGCGTGGCAGGGGTGGCAATGGGGCTGTCCGGTGCGTTTTTTACCCTGTTCGTCAAGGGCGTCGGCGGGCGGTGGGGCATCCGCGTCTGCTTTGCCGCGCTGGGGGCGGTCATGCTGGTTGTCTGCGGCGCGGGTGCGCTGATTCTGGAAAACCCGCCTGCAACGGCCAAGGAAAAAACGCAGCCGGGTCTGGACTACAGACAGATGCTGCGCACACCGCAGTACAAGCTCTGCGCGGCGGCGGTGGCCTTGTCGGCCCCGGCGGTGCTGCTGTTCAGCCCGGAAATCTTCCAAATCGCCGCCGAGCGCGGCCTGCCGGAGAGCGCCGCACCCTACAGCATCGTGCTTGGCTCGGCTGCCAGCGCGGCGGGGCGGATGCTGCTGCCCGCCGTCAGCGACAAGCTGGGCCGCAAGCCGGTGCTGTATGCCGTGTATATCGGCCTTGCGGCGGGCAGCGCGTGGTTTGCCTTTGCACAGGCGTGGTGGCTGTTGGCGGCCTACGCTTTGCTGACCTTTTTCTACTCCGGCGGCGCGGCGGTGCAGCCGTCCTTTAATACAGACCTTTTCGGGCTGGCACACGCGGGCGTCAACTACGGCTTCATCGCGCTCGGCATGAGCGGCGGCAGCATCCTGAGCTATATCGGCGCGCAGGCGCTGCCGCTGGCGGCACGCCACTGGCTGGCCGGTGCCTGTGCCGCAGGGGGGCTGGTTTGTGTCAGTCTTGTAAAACCTGTGGAGAATGGTTGAAAAAATTGTGGGCACGGGGTAAAATAGGACAGCAGCGGCAAAGGAAAAGTGCCCGGGCGGATATGGAATCCGCCCCTACGGCGTAGGGGTCGGCGTCCTCGACGACCCGCGGAAGCTTCCGCCGCCGCAAAGCTCCTGCGGGCGAGCAATGCTCGCCCATACAAAGCATATCATCAACGATCCAAGAGGTTTCACCTATGACTCAAACGCAACAGCTGCGGCGGCTGGCAGCGCAGTCGGCCACGGCGTTTCTGGTGGCTGCGCTCTGCGCGTTCCCGCTTTATATCGACAAATTCTCCAATCTCGGCGTTGTCAAGTTCACCGCCGTCTGTACCCTGTGCTGGGCGTTCGCCCTCTGGCTGGGGGCGCTGCGGGCAGTCGGGGCAATGCCGCAGCCCGGCCGTCTGCCGTGGCGGCAGGATACGGCGCTTTGGGCGCTGGGGGCTGTCACGGTCAGCGGCGTAGTGTCCACGGCACTGTCGCTCTCGCCTGCGGCGTCCTTCTGGGGGCTGGGCGGCTACTACGGCGGCTGCATGATGGTGCTTTTCACGGCGGCGGGGTATCTGGCGGTGCGCGCCTTTGCACCGCAGAGCCTTCTGAACGGCCTGATCTTCGGCGTTGGTGTGACCACGGCCATCGTCACAGTGCTGTATGTGCTGAACATATTCAATATCGACCTTATCGGTACCTATGCCGACACGGCAGTGGTGGAGCGCGCGCAGTTCTTTTCGACATTGGGGCAGAAGAATTTCTGCTCCGGCTTTATGGCGTTTGCGCTGCCGCTGGTATTCTACGCCTTTTTGGTGGCGCGCGGCGTGCGGCACACGATCCTGTACGGTATTCCGGCTTTCTTCGGCGGTCTGGCGCTCGCGGTGGTCGATGCCGAGGGCCTTGCGCTGGGCATCGGCGCAGCGGTGCTGGTGCTGCTCTGCCAGAGGATGTTCACCACCCGCACGCTGCGGCGGCTGGCGGTCATCGGCGGGTTCTTCTTCTTCCACGCGGGGTGGATGCAGTACATGCGCACCCATGTCTACACGCAGGGCGGCAAGCCAATGCTGGCGGCGCTGGGCCATGTGGGGCAGACCGGGTTTGTGCTCTGCCTTATCCTTTGGGCGGCACTGCGGTTCGGCTTGCGCGGGCGGGAGATACCGCTGTACAGGCCGGGGCGCTGCGTGGCGGCGGTAGTCGTGGTCACGGCGGCGGTGCTGGTTTTACTGGCAAACCTCTGGCCCGGCTTTCCAAGCCTCGGCCGGTTGGACGAGGTGCTGATCTTCAACGACGACTGGGGCACCTACCGCGGCACGGCATGGCGGATCACGGCGGCAAGCTGGCTGGAGCAGCCGCTCTGGCGCAAGCTGCTCGGGGTCGGCCCCGGCATGATGCACACGGCGGTGGCAAACTGGGCCGGGGCGGACATCACCGACCGGATGAAGACCTTTTATGCTGCGCACAATGAGTATCTCGAGCTGCTGCTGACCACCGGTGTTGTGGGGCTGGCAGCGTGGCTGTGGTTTGTGGCGGCGCACCTGCGCAGGGCGGCGCAGAACTGGCTGCGCCCCGGTGTGGCCCCGGTCACGCTGGCGCTCGTCAGCTATCTGGCCCACGCGGCCATCTCGATCCGCGTTTCGATGATCTTCCCTGAGATCATGCTGCTGTTCGCGCTTTTGCAGGTGTTCTGCCTGCCGCCGGAGGAGGCTGCTGCGCAGGAAAAACCGGCAAGGCACGCCAAAAAGCAGAAGGCTGCCGCCCCGGCGGAGCAGCCCGGACTGGTGCGGCAGTGGCTGCCGCCGATTGCGGCGGGCATTGCAATGATGGCGGTCTGCGGCGCAGCCTCGCGGGTGATCTTTGGTTTTTTGTTTTGAGTTTAGATAAGGCAGAGCGGAGGAAAACTTTCGCTCTGTTTTTTTGTGGGCGGCAGCGGGCAGGGGGCAAAGCCCCTCCGGCCTCGTTACACTCGGCCACCTCCCCACTGCGTGAGGAGGCTTTCTCGCGGGCGAAGCCCGCGCATAGAGGCTCCTCGCTATGCGGGGAGCTGGCCGAGCCTGCGAGGCCTGGGGGGCTTTGCCGCACTGCTGCAGTGTGCAGCGTTACCCACGGCATCTGTCACAAAACCATGCCCATCCGCCGCGCGGTATGCTGCCCGGCTGCAGAAAATGCCAAAAAACAAAAGGTTAGGAAAAACTAACATCTTGAAAAACACAATTCGACCCTTTATAATAAAGATAGCTGTGAAAAGCCTAACAATATGCAAAGGAGAGAAAATTATGATCGAATACTCCGCACAGGTCAACGCTATGTGCCCGATCACAAAAGGACCCAAGCACGGTCCCGCGCCCATCCCCGAAGAGGGCCAGTGGGTCAAGGCGTATAAAATTGAGGATATCAGCGGCTACACCCATGGTGTGGGCTGGTGTGCTCCCCAGCAGGGTACCTGCAAGCTGAGCCTGAACATCAAGAACGGCATCATCGAGGAGGCCCTCGTTGAGACCATCGGCTGCTCCGGCATGACCCACTCCGCCGCTATGGCTGGTGAGATCCTGCCCGGCAAGACCATTCTGGAGGCTCTGAACACCGACCTCGTCTGCGATGCTATCAATGTCGCCATGCGTGAGCTGTTCCTGCAGATCGTCTACGGCCGCAGCCAGACCGCTTTCTCTGAGAACGGCCTGCCTGTCGGCGCTGGTCTGGATGACCTGGGCAAGGGCCTGCGTTCCATGACCGGTACCATTTTCTCCACCAAGGCCAAGGGCGTCCGTTATCTGGAGCTGACCGAGGGCTACATCCTCAAGACCGCTCTGGACAAGGACAATCAGGTCATCGGCTATCAGTTCGTCCGTCTGGGCAAGATGATGGAGGACATCCGTCACGGCAAGGACCCGAAGGAAGCCTACGAGAAGAACATCGGCACCTACGGCCGCTTCTCTGCCGAGCAGGGCGCTGTCAAGTACATCGACCCGCGTGAAGAATAAGAGAGGGAGGAACATAGATTATGGCAACTTTTGAATCCCAGAATCGCCGTATGCCCAAGATCGAGGCCTGCCTGAAGGCCAACGGTCTCGAGAGCCTCGACGCCTGCAACGAGATGCTGCTGGCCAAGGGCATCGACTGCGATAAGATCATCCGCGGCATTCAGCCCATCTGCTTCGACAACGCTGTCTGGGCATACACCCTCGGCACCGCCATCGCCGTCAAGCGCGGCCTGAAGAGCGCTGCTGACTGCGCCGCCGCCATCGGCGAGGGCCTCGAGGCCTTCACCATCCCCGGCTCTGTCGCTGAGCAGCGCAAGGTCGGTCTGGGCCACGGCAACCTCGGCGCTATGCTGCTGCATGAGGACACCCATTGCTTCGCCTTCCTCGCCGGCCACGAGTCCTTCGCCGCCGCTGAGGGCGCTATCGGCATTGCCCGTACCGCCAACAAGGTCCGCAAGGAGCCCCTGCGCGTCATCCTGAACGGCCTCGGCAAGGACGCTGCCCAGATCATCAGCCGTATCAACGGCTTCACCTATGTCCAGACCCAGTTTGACTACTACACCGGCGAGCTGAAGACCGTTCGGGAGGTGGCCTATTCCGATGGTGAGCGGGCTGCTGTCCGCTGCTACGGCTGTGATGACGTTCGCGAGGGCGTGGCCGTCATGCACCACGAGGGCGTGGATGTGTCCATCACCGGCAACTCCACCAACCCCACCCGGTTCCAGCACCCCGTAGCCGGTACCTATAAGAAGGAGTGCATCGAGCAGGGCAAGAAGTACTTCTCCGTGGCCTCCGGCGGCGGCACCGGCCGTACTCTGCACCCCGACAACATGGCTGCTGGCCCCGCTTCCTACGGCATGACCGACACCATGGGCCGTATGCACTCCGACGCCCAGTTCGCCGGTTCCTCCTCCGTCCCTGCTCACGTGGAGATGATGGGCTTCCTGGGCATGGGCAACAACCCCATGGTCGGTGCAACTGTGGCTGTGGCCGTTGCTGTGGCTGAGAGCAAAAAGTAAACGAAAAGTCCTGAAATCATAAAAAACAGGAACTTTTCTGACAAAAAACACCCGTTTCTTTACGAAACGGGTGTTTTTCTATCATTAAGTTCAGGAGAGCAGCATCCGGTCATTGCTCAGGGTCTTGCCGGTACCGGCCTTGAACCGGTGGATCAGATCCTCTACGGTCATGCCCGCCCGGTCAGCGCCGGAAACGTCCAGCACGATCCGGCCGTCAGCCATCATCAATGTCCGGGTTCCCAGCTCCAAAGCCTGCTGCATGTTGTGCGTTACCATCAGACAGGTGATGTTCCCCTCCGCCACGATCCGCTTCGTCAGCTCCAGTACCTTTTCCGCTGTGCCGGGGTCCAGGGCGGCGGGATGCTCGTGCAGTAGCAAGATGCAGGGGGGATTCATGGTCGCCATCAGCAGCGTCAGCGCCTGCCGCTGGCCGCCGGAGAGCAGCCCTACCGGCTGATTCAGCCGATCCTCAAGTCCCATGTCCAGAAGGGCCAGCCGGTCGCGGAAACGAGTTCGATCCTTCTGGGTCAAGCGGGAAA
>ERZ833515.395-NODE-395-length-38930-cov-3.229222_pt1 | contig 38930 bp, 25 predicted proteins | sample MGYA00519949_ERZ833515 | MGnify/ENA primary metagenome ERZ833515 (study PRJEB31850, sample SAMEA3708741) | human gut metagenome | biome: human gut; feature: human-associated habitat; material: faeces | place: China | collected 2014 ...
GTACGCAAAATTTACTCGCAAATCACTCTTGTTCAATTATGCGGTATTGCCTTAATTATTTTAGGGGAACAAAAATATGATCAAACGCATTATTTCCTGTATTGTAAGCACGGTCATCGTGCTCGGTGCCACCATCGCGTATGACCGCACGCCCGCATGCCGCATTGCCGTGATGGAGCAGGTGCCGACACAGCTGGCTTCCGTTCTGCCGCGTGCTGCCTCCTATGAACTTGAGCTGCGTACGGAGGAAGGCAACCGCAGCTACACGGTCAACTGCCATGACAAGGACGGCAGCACCTTCCGCTCCTACACCATGCAGACCGTGGAAGGTCAGGAAGAACCGCTTAATTTCACCTACACGGACTACACCTACGACGAAAACGGCAACTGCACAGATGCTGTCACCACCGACAAGACCAACAACTCCACCTCGGAGTATCGCCGCAGCTATGACGACAAAAACCGCGTTCTGCGCACGGAAAACTACGAGGACGGCGAACTTTCGGCCTCCTCCGAGACGGTTTACACCGAGGTTGACAACGGTCAGTCCTCTGCCGTCAACACGGTTTACGACGCAGACGGCAACGAGCTGATGGTCGTCCGCATGGGCATGAACACCAACGGCGACGTGCTGTCCTCCCGCACCTATGAGGGCGAGGACAATATCACCTCCTCCACCGACAACCGCTACGACAGTCAGGGGCGGCTCATCCAGTCGGTCACCGTAGACGAGAGCGGCGTCGTGTTCGAGGTGCTCACCGTGTACTCGGTGGACGGCAAAACGCAGACCACCCGCTCGACCATCGAAGGCGGCACCCTCTCGACCGATACCCGTACCTTTGATGATAACGGCAATCTGGTCTCCATGCACCAGACCGACAGCGACGGCTACGCAAGCGATACCACTTATACACAGTTTAAGTGACCTGTCGCGGAACTTTAATCCGCAGTGAAAACCACCCGTTCGGGTGGTTTTTCTTTTTTTCGGGCATACTATTATCAGCTATACACCGACCATTTCTCCCTATTTGTCGGTTTTCCGCTAAACTCCTGCAAAATTCCTGTCTGGATATTGCTTTTTCTCGGTCAAACCGCTATAATCGCTATATGCGTATCAAGACTGTGTCAGCAGAGCACAGCTATAGAGAAATAGATCGGAGGTGCGCTATGCGCATCATTATTGTAGGCTGCGGCAAAGTCGGCTCGGAGCTGGCAGGACAGCTCAGCGCGGCCGGACACGACCTGACACTGATTGACCTGTCCGAACGCCGTCTGGAGGAACTGTCCAACACATACGACCTTGCTACAGTAAAGGGCAGCGGCACCAGCTATCACGTTCTGCGTGAAGCCGGCGTGCAGGATACCGACCTGCTCATCGCCGTTACCACCCATGACGAAATCAATCTGCTTTCCTGTCTGATCGCCCGCAAGGCATCCGGCTGCCACGCCATTGCGCGTGTGCGCGATCCGGAATATGTATCCGACCTCGGCTTTATCCGCGATGAGCTGGGTATTTCGATGGTCATCAACCCCGAGCTGTCCACCGCGCGTGTTGTTTCGCGTCTGATCCGATTCCCGTCGGCCATCCGCGTCAGCACGTTTGCCCGCGGACGCATCGAGCTGCTCGACCTCAAAATTCCGCACGAGTCCCGCCTGGACGGTATGGCGGTCTGCGAGGTCAATCCGCTGCTCCGCACGGACGTGCTGCTGTGTATGGTCCGCCGCGACGGCCAGACCTATATTCCCAAGGGCGACTTCATCCTGCGCGAAAACGACAACATCACGGTTATCATTCCGCGCCGTGAGCAGAACGAATTTTTCGAGAAGGTCGGCCTGCCAGTCAAGCGCATTTCCTCCGCGATGCTGGTCGGCGGCGGCAAAATCTCGTACTTTCTTGCGAAAATCCTTCTGGATTCCGGCATTGCAGTCAAGATTATCGAAAACAAACTCGAACGCTGCGAGGCACTGTCCGAAATGCTCCCGAACGCGACCATCATCTACGGCGACGCCACCGACCGCAACCTGCTCGATGAGGAGGGGCTGGCAACCTGTGATGCCTTCGCGGCTCTCACCGGCATGGACGAGGAGAACATCCTGCTTGCGCTGCACGCCGGCCGTCATTCCCATGCGAAGCTGTTCACCAAGGTCAACCGTGTGAACTTCGAGGAAGTCATTTCCAGCATGCCGATCGGCAAGGTGATTCGCCCCAAGCAGACCACCGCCGAGCTGATCAGCCAGTACACCCGCGCGATGCAGAACTCGATGGGCTCCAACGTGGAGACCCTGCATCAGCTGGACGGCGCAGAAGCGCTTGAGTTCCGTGTTGCGGCGCACCATCTCACCGGTGTTCCCCTGCAGTATATGCCGATTCGTCCGGATGTTCTGCTGTGCTGCATCAACCGCAGAGGCAAGCGTATCATTCCGCGCGGCCACGATGTGCTGCATGAAGGCGATACGGTTATCGTCGTTTCCACCTTCGAGGGCATGAACGACCTTCAGGATATCTTCCTGCCGACAGCCGGAGGGCGCGAAAAATGAATTTCGCAATCGTCCGCTATCTGATTGGCTGGCTGATGGGCATTGAGTCCCTGTTCCTGCTGCTGCCCGCATTTACCGCGGTCATTTACCGTGAACCCGAGCTGCCTGCCTATATCGCCATCGCACTAATTTGTATGGTCGGCGCAGGCATTCTGTGTGAATACAAGCCGAAAAATACCAAGTTCTACGCACGCGAAGGCTTTGTGGCAGTCGCGCTGTGCTGGCTGGTGCTGGCCGTGACCGGTGCCCTGCCGTTCGCGCTCAGCCGCGAGATTCCGTCCGCAGTAGATGCGATTTTCGAGGCCGCATCCGGCTTCACCACCACCGGCGCTACCATTCTCGGCGATGTGGAGGCGCTTTCGCATGCCTCTATGCTATGGCGCTGCCTGATGCACTGGGTCGGCGGCATGGGCATTCTGGTGTTCATGCTGATCGTCCTGCCGCTGGCAGGCGGTCAGACCATTTATCTGATGCGCGTGGAAAGCCCGGGACCCTCGGTCTCCAAAATATCGCCGCATATGCGCGATACCGCGCTTATCCTGTACGCGATTTACTTTGGACTGACCGTTCTGCAGATCATTCTGCTGCTGTTCGGCGGCATGCCGATGTTCGACGCCATCTGCGTTTCACTCGGCACGGCAGGCACCGGCGGCTTCGGCAACTGGAATGATTCCATCGCGCACTACAACAGCGCCTACCTGCAGAATGTCATCTCGGTCTTTATGATCCTTTTCGGCATCAATTTCAACGCGTATTTTCTGCTTTTGACCCGTAAATTCAAGCAATTGTTCAAAATCGAGGAGATTCGCGTGTACCTCGGCGTGATTGCCGTATTTACCACGCTGATCGCCTTCAACGTGCGCGGCTGCTTCGGTTCGCTGCGCGAGAGCTTCCACCATTCCCTGTTTCAGGTTGCGTCTATCATCACGACCACCGGTTTTTCAACCGTGGACTTTAACCAGTGGCCTGCATTCAGCAAGCTGCTGCTTGTGCTGCTGATGTTCATCGGCGCGTGTGCCGGTTCGACCGGCGGCGGCATGAAATGCTCGCGCATCCTGCTGCTGTTCAAGGGCGTAAAGAAGGAAATGATGTCGCTGATTCATCCGCGTCTGGTGCGCGTGCATAAAATGGACGGACAGCGCGTCCAGCATGAGGTCATGCGCTCGGTCAACGCCTTTCTTGTGGCATATCTGATCGTCATTGCCACTTCCATCCTCATTGTCAGTCTGCACTGTGAGGATATGGTAACCAGCTTCACCTCGGTCGTTACCTGCATCAATAACGTCGGTCCGGGACTCAATCAGGTCGGTCCTGCAGCCAACTTCGGTGCACTGCACCCGCTGAGTAAAATCGTGCTGACTTTCGATATGCTCGCCGGTCGTCTGGAGCTGTTCCCCATGCTTCTGCTATTTGCGCCGGAAACGTGGAGAAGAAACCGATAAAAAAACTGCCGCTAAACGTATGCCGTTTAGCGGCTTTTTCGATGTCGAACGACCACGAATCGTTCCGATGCTCCACCGATACACCCGAATCGCGGTGTTGCCTTAATCTATCGACAGATGCTTTTTCAGTGCCTTCACATAGGAGTTCGCATAGCGGCTGAATACCACGTTTTTCTTGCGGATGAGACCGATACGCATGCTGCCTTCCATCTCGAGCGGCCGCGCGATAATGCTCGGACTGTTCAGCTTGCGGTCGATAATGCCCGAGCTGACCGTAAAGCCGTTCAGTCCGATCACCAGACTGAACAGTGTTGCGCGGTCGCGGACCTGAATGGTTTTCGGCATGTCGAGCATGCTGAGCAGTTCCTCGGAAAAATAAAAGGAATTGCGGTCTCCCTGCTCAAAAATCAGATACGGATAGGGTTTCAGTTCATCGAGCGTGATACACTTCCGGTTTGCGAGCGGATGGTCCTTATTGATGAACACATGCGGTGCGGCAGTGAACAGTTCCTCGAACACGAGCTCACTTTTGCGCAGCAGCTTGGAGAGCACGGTTTCGTTGCTTTCGGACAAATACAGCAGACCCAGCTCGCTTTTGCCCGACGCCACATCATCAATGATCTCACCGGTCTGTGTTTCCCGCAGGATAAAACCGTACTGGTCCGCGTTGTACTCCTTGACAACCTCGACGAATGCGTTCACCGCGAACGAATAGTGCTGACATGACACGCAGAACTTGGGCACGCGCTTTTTGCCCACGCCGAAGTGCTCCTGCATGATGTCTGCCTGCTCGAGCAGCATGCGCGCAAACGAAAGCAGCTCCTCGCCCTCCTGCGTGACGGTTACGCCCTTGTTTGAGCGCACAAAGGCGGTAACGCCCATCTCCTTCTCTAAATTGTGAATCGCGGCGCTCAAACTCGGCTGCGAGAGAAACAGCCGCTCGGCGGCGTCCGTGATGTTGCCGCATTCGGCCACAGTGACAAGATAGGTCAGCTGCTGCAGGGTCATAGGAAAAACCTCCGGGAAATAATCTGTATTTATTGTAGCATGTCTGTGCGGAAATACAATGCGGTTTCCCTATCTATTCCCGCAATTTCATGCTATGATAGAGACAAAGGCGCGTGTAAAAATGAAAAATGTACTGTTCTACGGCGATTCCAACACCTGGGGTTATCAGGGCGACGATCCCATGCACCGTCTGGACGCGGACAAGCGTTACACCGGTGTGGTTGCGGCTCAGTTCCCGGACGTGCACTTTATCGAGGAAGGTCTGTGCGGACGCACCATCTGCAGCACCGACCCGATTGATTACGGCCGAAACGGCATGGCAATGCTGCCTGCCCTGCTGGCAACGCACGATCCGCTCGACGTGATCATTATCATGCTCGGCACAAACGACAGCAAGGCAATGTACGGCCACTCGCCGTTCACCATCAGCGATGCCATGGACCGCACGATCAAGCTGATGCAAAGTCCGCTTTTATGGTCAAATACCATGCAGTAACCGCAGATCCTTCTGGTTGCACCGCCAAAAATGGGCGAAAACCTTGCAGACAGCGTCTACTACGGCATGTTTGACGAAAGCAGTGCCGCACTCATCCGTGCTCTGCCCGCACGGTTCCGCACGCTGGCAGAAAAGTACGGCTGCGCCTTCGTGGACGGCTCGGCTGTCACGGCGGCAAAGTGCTCGGACCAGATTCATCTGACCGCAGAGGAGCACGCCGTGCTCGGCAGGCTCATTGCGGACAAGCTGCGCGAGCTGCTTTAACCCCCTGCCCGAAATCATTTGTCATCTTTTCCCCCGGTTTTGTCACCTGACAAAACCGGGGGGTTTTTTGCCGCATTTTATCCACAGCCTGTTGATAATTCCTGCGGATTGTGTGTCATTTTTTGCAGAATTTACGCGTAGTTCACTCTGTTTTTCCTATCGGTGTATTTCGTGTCAAAAATCGGACATTTCGTGTGCCCGACCGCACAGCAGGCTGCAAAGCTGCTATGATAAACGCAGGCAATTTTCAGTCTCTTTTCTGCAGGCGCGGCTCGTTCCACCGCACCGCAGAATGGGAAAAGGAGGAATATACCATGAAATTCAAACGCGGCATAAGCCTTGCTCTGGCACTGGCTCTTATCGCCGGCATAGGCGGCCCGCTTGATATCCGCGCAGTGGCGGCGGATACCGGCAGTTCGGACGCGCTTGCGGCACTCGGTATTGATTCGAGCAAAGCGCCCGACGGCTTTAATGCCAACGACCCCAGCAACCCATACGGGCGCAATACCATCAAGGTTACGCCGGTGTACGAGCTGTATACCGTTGGTCTGAAGAATGATGTTCTGCCGTCGGATAAAATCGATCTGGACAAGCGTGAAAGCGCAGAGAAATGCGATACAAGCGTTTCCAAGTCCAACCAGAAGGACAATGCCCTTCAAAGCACGCTGTACGGCAATGATGATAACACATCTACCAAGGCTCAGCAGTTTTTGAGCGCTCAGAAGCAGAACCAAACTATTTCTGAGGGTAAAACCACCTCTACCGGCACATACGCACAGTTCCCGACAGGCAGCAAGGGCAATGACGGCTATGCCACCAAGGGCTATCTGACCGGCATGACCAATGCTACTACCGATTTGCAGGATGGTACCGATTACGCTATGGCAGACGTGGCCGCAGGCCATTTCACCTCGAGCAGTGACGCCAAGTCCTCGCAGACGGTCATGGTTTACGCCGGTGACCTGAGCGCGAAAGGCGGTCTGTACCTGCGATTCGGCGATGCTGAATCCGGCAAGTACGGCAAGCCAATCACGCTGCTGGACACCAGCAAGGAAATCGGCAACCCGACCCTCAAGGACAACTCCGAGACGGTTGACGGTGAAACGACCGAAGCCAAGCTAGTCGAAAACTTCGCAGAAAACCCGTATCAGCTGAAAAACTACCTGCAGGTAGCTACCGGCGACTGGGACAATGACGGTAAGGACGAAGTTGCGGTCTATGTGCCGGAGGTCGGCAATTCCCGCATTGAGATTTACGACCTGCAGACTGAAGATTACTCCAATCCCTCTAACTGGAGACAGGCATGGACGTACTTCTTCCGTGAGGGCAGTGTCGTTTCCAACATGATCTCTCTCGTCAGCGGTGACGTCAACCAGGACGGCGTAGACGATCTTGCCTGCACCTGGGGGTACTACTACGGTCCGCAGCAGAACGCAGGCTCGCGTGCCGTTGTAATGTTCGGCTCCACGAGCGCGCACATGCTGCAGAGCTCGCAGGAATTCCTGCTGACCTACGAGGGCAGCAATCTGGTCCGCGCATTCTTCGCCTTCGGCGATATGACCGGCGGCGGCAAAACGCTGATTCTGGCGGCTCAGTCGGATGCTGACCTCAAGGCAAATAAGCAGAACACGCGCTATGTAGGTTTGTACGCATGGAACGGCGTCACCTTCAAGCCGTCTGTTTCGCAGAATTTCGATCTGTTCTCCAAGGATAAGGACAAAAACTATATTTACAGCGCAATGGCAGGACATCTCATGGATGCAGATGGCAATGAAATCTTCCGTTCTCTGCCGCTGTGCCCGGCCAATACGGCGATTATCTCCCGTCCGACCGCAGGCGAAACAAGCGATGGCAACAAAACCAGCGATCTGCTGTACTTTGACAGCCTTGTTATCTCCTGCGATGAGAACGGTCTGAATATCAAGCAGGCGCTTGACAACACGGACGCTATGCCGAACGAGGACTACGTTGAGTACGATGCATCCGCAGGCTCTGTGACCACCGCGATGTATAAAGACAACAACACCGCAGGTTCGGGTACGCTGTTCACCCTGACGCAGACGATGTCCAAGGATGAGGACAAGCAGTCTGAATCCTACAACGTCACCGGTAAAGTTCCCCAGTACGCAACCCGTTATTATTACAAGAGCTGGTGGCATAAACTGTTCCGCAAAAGATCTTCCTATCAGGCTTTTGTCGGCTATGTAGATGCTACTACATCGCAAACAACACCTTACACCACCCGCACGCCGGGTACGACCAGACTTTCGACCATCAACCTGTTTGACGGCTCTCAGCCGGTAAAAACCGATGTCAACAGCTCGTACACGCTCTGTCTCGCCAACACGGACGACGATACCAGCTACATGACCTACACCGGCAAGCACTACTACACCTACTCCGACCCGCAGGTTCTGGCGGTACTGGCTTCACCTCCGTACTTCTCCGATCTGCTCGACCGTGATGACCTGTCCGGCAACTATGCCGAGTCCTCCACCACCTACTCGAGCATGAAGGGCACCGAGAACGGCACCAGCTTCTCCTCTACCATCTCGGTCGGCGCATACGTCTCCTTTGAGCAGGAATTCTCGGTATTCGGCGTTAAGATCGGCAGCGTTGAGGCGGAAGCCGCCTTTACCTCCGGTTTCACCTACGAGACCGAGCACACCTCCTCGCTCGAGCAGTCCATTACCTACGAGACAACCTCCGGCGAGGACAGAGTGGCGTTCTATTCCATCCCGATGGAGATTTACGAGTATACCTCCTACATCCCGGACGGAACAGGCAAATACACTGAAGTAACCTCCACCGTTTCCATCCCGCACGAAGCCTCGATCGGTCTGATCGACCTGTCCGACTACGAAAATATCGCCGAGGATTACAGCGTTCTGCCATCCATTTCGGGCAGCGTGCTGACGCATACGATCGGTGATCCGTCCAGCTATCCGAGCGCACCGAGTGCAGGCTCCAAGGCTTATAACGGTGATCCGGCTAAGGTTGACTTCACCGCGGCAGGCGGCGGCTCCGGCATCACGCAGGAGATCAGCTTCTCCACCTCGGACAGCAAAAACTACACCAACACCACCTCTATCGAAACCAAGGCCGGTGCAGGCGCAGGCGGCGTAACCGCAGGCGTTGTGGCCGGTTCGGAAAGCTCTGCCGGCAAGGTATCGGTCAACACCGCAGGCGGCTCGTTCTCCGGTTCGCTGCAGAACATGCCGATTGAAGCCAAACCGTACGGCTACGGCATGAACTGGCGTATTTTCTGCTACAACTACCGCAGCGGCAATCAGGCGTTCCCGGTTGTTACCTACGCGGTAACCGAGCCGCAGGCTCCGTCTCCGCTGCCGGACGATTTTGAGCAGGATGTTGCGAAAACCACCGCTGATTCCGTCACCCTGACGTGGACGTACGACAAGATCGTTTCCGGTTTCCAGCTGTACCGCTACTACAACTTCCCGGACGGCTCCGGACGCAAGGAGCTCGCATTTGTGCCGTTCACCGATGGTGAGCGTCACGATGACGGCACCTACACCTTCAGCTACACGGATAAGAACCTGTCTCCCTATACCGAGTATGAATATCAGATTCAAACCCGCAACAACAACAAGGCTGAGCAGCAGCGCAACAGCATTTACAGCGAACCGCTGACCTGCCGCACCAAGACCACAGCAGGCTATCCCGATATTTCGGTAACGATTGACGGCAAGGAAAATCAAACGGTTCTGCCTATCTATCCGGATTCTCTGGCAACCGCAACGGTTAAGTATAACGGAGACAATAAAAATCCGGACGGCGGCAAGTACAACAGCGTAAGCTATCAGTGGCAGAAGCTGAACAATGGTTCCTGGACCGAGATTGCCGGCAGCGTTTCCGATACGCTGAGCATCGAAAACGCCGGTTCTACCGACAAGGGCACTTACCGCTGCCGACTGAATGTGCTCTATTGGGATAATACCTCCCAGACTGAGTACAGCATTTCCGCTTACTCGCCTGAGATTACCACACAGTACAGCAAGCGCACACCCAAGTGTGAGCTGAATGTTACGGCAGAGAATGTACAAAAAGACAACACTGCTCAGTTTGACCGTACGCTTCACATCAATGCTACGATGCATTCTGCGTCTGCTACTTCCATCCCGACCGGCACGCTCAGCTTCCTGATTCGCGGCACGGACTTCTCTACCACGGTTGCGGCTGAGATTGACAAAACCGGCAAGGTTACAAAGGATGTTATCGTGCCCGCAGACGGCGCTTACACGGTTACCCCGTATTATCCGGGCAGCTATGTATTCAAGGATATGAGCAACGCGGAAGGCAAGATGGTTCTCGTTGGCGATGCAACCGGCTACCAGCTGACGCTCACCAACGGCAAGGATAACAACAGCGTCACCCGCTTCACCTACGGCGATACGGTAACGCCGTCGCTCTCCCGCATGAGTAAAGATACGCATGGTCTGCAGAAGGTCGATAACGCAACCTTCAAGTATGCAGTTTCCGGTTCGAAAACACAGCAGGATTTGACCAATCCGCTGAATGTCGGCACTTACACGCTGTATGCTTATGTAAACGGCGAAAACAAGCCGGTTGCGGAAACCGAGTTTACCGTTGTTCAGCGTGCCGTTACGCTGCGCGTTGTCACCCCGTCGGACGGCGTTGATCAGACTCTGGTCAATCCGAGCACCCAGCTTTCTCTCACGGCAGACACGAAAAACATGACTGCTGATGAGATTGCTGCTCTGCACCTTGGCTATACCGCAGTCAACACCGCAGGCAACACGGTGACGCTCGCGCCGAACATTGCGCCCAGCAACTACACGGTTTCTCCGTGCAAGACCGATGAGACCAACGAAACGCGGTACAACAACTATGAATTCACCTTTATCCCCGGCGTTTACACGGTAAACGGCACGACTTACATCCTTACCCTCAAGGCTGAGGACTTCGGCGAAGGCGCAAACAGGCACTCTGTCGGTTCTGCGTCGATCATTACCGCAGGTCTGAATGCCGGCAAGGCGGATGACGGCAGTGCAATTTCCAGCTTTACTGCAAACACCGATGTTACCCTGACCGCTACGCCGGATGCAGGCTACGCAGTTGACCATTGGACCTACGGCGGTCAGACAATTAAGGATGGCAGCGGTAATCCCATCACAGCAAACAGCGTTACTATCAAAACAGGTGCAGCATCCGCAATCGTATCGGTATTCTTCAAGACCACTGAAACTATGCTGAACGCTTCTGTTTCCACGCAGGCAGGCGGTACACTCAAATGCACGGATGAAAATGGCTCCGAAAGCCTCAAGAACTTCCCGGTTTACATTGCCAGCGGTGCAAAGTTCAACTTCACTGCAACGCCGAATACCGGCTGGCACTTCAAGCAGTGGATTCTCGCGAAACGCGGTGCAAACAGTTATCCGTCCGGCACCCCGCACGATAACGGCTCCAACACGCTCTCTGTTGAGGTTGGCGTGCAGGATATTGATCTGGCTGCCGTATTCGAGCGCGACAGCTACACACTGACGCTGGACGGCGAAATCTCCGCAAGCTATCAGATGGTTGATCCGGACGATACCTCCAAAACGCTTACCAAGTCTCTCAAGAGCGGTGAAAGCGTCACCGGTGATACGGAAATTACGGTAGCGCCCAAGGCAGGCTATGCTGCCGCCAAGGACGAGATCTATCAGGTGAACGGCAAGGCTGTTGAAGCAGGAAAGCTCAACGCTGACGGCAGCTATACCTTCCCCATCACTGAGAATACCAAGGTTTCGCTCAAGACCGACCGTGCCGCATTTGCGATTACCACACCGGAAATGGAGCATTGCACGATCATTGCAACCGTAGACGGCGAAGCTGTAGACGATCTGTCCAAGATTCCCGGCGGCAGCAAGGTTGAGCTGCAGGCACGCGCAGACCGCGGCTGGCATTTCAAGAACTGGGTTGTAAACGGTACTGCTCAGGATGAGGCTGCGGCAAAGACCAACGGCACTTACACCATCAGCGAACTGACCGGCGATCTGTCCATCAGCGCCGAATTTGCCCAGAGCGCTTCCTACACCGCCAAGGCTACCGCTGCAGCCGGCAACGGCACCGTAAAATACACGCTGTATGATATCTACGGTAAGGAAGTTGAGACTAAGGCTATGCCGACTGATGGCGTAACCATCTATAAGGATGAGGAAATCACCTTCCATGCAGCGCCGAAGACTGGCTATCAGGTTGAACAGTGGGAAGTAAACGGCAAAAAGACTGCCGTAAACTCCAAAACCAATCCGGAAGGCAAAATCCGTGCGGACAAGAATATTACTGCAACCGTATACTTTAAGGTTACGGCAAACTATCAGCTTACTTTCGGCACCGCTGATGAGAACGGCCATCTGACCGCCAAGATTGACAACACCGCGGTTGTCTCTCAGACCAAGCAGCCGAACGGCAGTGAAATCACCTTCACCACAAACCCCAACACCGGTAAAATGGTTGAAAAGTGGACGGTTACCCAAGGTACTATCTCCACTAAGGAAAACGATGCTGCGGTACAGGTTGATGGTGTAAATCTTGTCGATCCAATTTATATTTACACACTCGATGACAACCAGACCATCCGCGTTCACTTCACCGACCTTGTACAGTACGATGCCAAGATTTCCGGCACAAACGGCACCGGCAAATTCACCTACACCACGCCGATTCAGCCGAACGACACCGGTGCAGTCAACAGCGCATCCGCTCAGGTTCGCAAGAACGGCACGGTCAAGCTGACGCTCACACCGAGTGCAAACTGTGTCGGCACCGCCGAGGAAATCAAGTCCGAACTCCAGAAGGCGGCTCCGAATGCCGTTGTTTCCGTAACTGAGAAGGACGGCAGCTTTGAAGCGGTTATCCGCAACGTAACGGAAGCTCTGGCGGTCAACACCGACAATCTGTTCCACAAAACTTACGCAATTACGGCCGGCAAGGCCGAAAACTGCAGCGTTTCCGCTTCTGCGGTACGCGCCAAGGCTGGCGACAAGGTGACGCTCACCGCTGCACCCGCAAGCGGCTATCAGCTGAAAACCCTGACGCTGACACCGGAGACCGCACTCGACAAGACGGTTTCCGCGTCCATCCTGACCTACACCTTCACCATGCCGGCGAATGACGTTGCAGTTACCGCAGCCTTTGCCGTCAAGCCGAGCAACGGCGGCGGCGCAGACGGCGGCGGTGGAGCAGGCGGCGGCGCTGTTGCACCGGCTCCGACCGACAGCGGCTCGTCCTCCATTACCGCACCGGACGGCACCAAGGTTCCCGCAACAGTTGAGGTAAAGAACGGCACCGCAGCGGTTTCCGCCGACAACTCCAAGCTGACTGCGGTTTCCGGCAAGGATTCGCTGACGCTTGACCTGTCCGCAGATTCCACCGTACGCACGGTATCGCTCACCGGCGATGTGGTAGCTGCTCTCGCCGGTGCAAAGAACGGCGCAGCGCTTACCCTGCCGAACGGCACGGTTGCACTCGACCGTGAGACGCTGACCGCACTCGGCAGCGCCGCACAGGCCGATGGTATGGCAAGTATTTCGATCGCTTCCGCTGACAAGTCCTCCCTGACGGACGCACAGCGCAAATACCTGCCGAAGAACGGCACCATCCTGAACATTTCTGCGCAGGTGCAGCCGAAAAACGGCACTGCAACCCGCATTCATGCGCTGAACGGCACGGCTTCGGTTTCTGTAGCATACAGCCTCAAGAGCGGCGAGAACGCCGCGCATCTGGTTGCATACTATCTTGCTGAGGACGGCTCGTTCGAGAAGCTGCCTGTCATTTATGATGCAGCAACCGGAAAGGCTACCTTTAAGACCACCCACTTCTCCACCTTCGTTATCACCCACGAATACAGCAGCGACTTCTCCGATGTCAACCTGCGCAAGTGGTTCTACAACGAGGTCAACACTGCACTCGAGAACGGCTGGTTCAAGGGCCTGACCGCAACCAAGTTCGGTCCGGATGACGGCATGACCCGCGCAATGCTGGTTCAGGTACTCTACCGCATGAGCGGCAGCAAGGCCGCTTCCACCGCACAGTTCACCGATGTGGCGGACGGCAAGTGGTACGCAGAAGCCATCGCATGGGCCTCCGAAAACGGCATTGTCAACGGCTTCACCGACGGCAGATTCCAGCCGGATACGCTGATCACCCGTCAGCAGCTGGCGGCCATCCTGTACCGCTACGATACCTATCGCGGTCATACGCCGCAGGGCAGCGCAGCACTCGATGGCTACGCAGACGCGGCTTCTGTCGAGTCGTGGGCTGCTGAAGCAATGAGCTGGGCGAACGGCAACGGTCTGGTAACCGGCGTTACCCCGACTACGCTCGTGCCGAACGGCACCGCAACCCGTGCTCAGGTAGCGGTTATCCTCAGCCGCTACACCGACCAGTAATCCCATCCGATCCATACCACCCAACGGATATGGTATGAACAACCGCCATGCAAGGGCAGACAATACCGACAGCGCCTGAAAACGCACACAAGCGACACCAATCGAAATATGGTGTCGCTTGTTTTTTTGCTTCTCACACGGAATACGCTCACGCGAGAACGAATCGAACAGCCGCGGCAGAAATTCCATGCTCATATGTCAGCTTCTCCGGCGTGATATACTCTGCCAACCGAATCGCAAGTATTTTCAGGCTCGCGGCTCATTATATCGTACATCATGTTCTATATTTGCATAATACTGTGCAAATTCGACTCGTTTTGATTTACAATGTCGTTGCAGAGTGATATACTGAAATTACCATATAAGATGCGCCGGATTATGCTTTGAGGAGAATGCTATAATGACCATGAATGACCCGCTGCTCCGCACGGACAGCTATGCAAAAATCTTCCTGTATAACACCCATGAAACCGTCGCCTGTGTGCCGCGCCACACCATCCGCATGCGCGATAAAGTGCGCCCGGACAAGCTGCGCGAAGCCGTTGAGCAGGCACTGCTGCGCTTTCCGCACATGATGCTGACCGCCGAGCCGACCGAGACCGCGTTCCGCTACCGCCGCAACGTGCAGCCCGCCGTAGTGCTGCCGTTCGATGGCGTATCCACCCGCTACACCATCGGCTCCAAGGATACGAACGGATACTTATTTCTCGTCGGCTACCACGACAAGACCATCTATATGGAGTATCAGCACTCTATCTCTGATGGACGCGGATTCGAGGAGTTTATCCGCTGTGTACTGTTCCAGTACCTGAAAAACTGCGGTTTCCCGGTTGAGAATGACGGCTCTGTGCGCGGCATGGATACCCGTTGGTCTCCTGAGGAGAGCGCAAACGGCTACGAGCAGCTGGCAGACCGTGAATTTTCGCCGGATGGCATCTGGAAAAAGCCGGAGGCTGTTCATGCCCCCGAGGTACAGTGGGGCGCTGACGGCCCCGAGGTCGTCACCGAGGTGACGTTCCCGTTTTCGCAGCTGCACGATTACGCAAAGTCCATCGGCGTCAGTCCGCTGTCTGTACTGGCTCCGCTGATGATGAAAGCGTTTGATGATAAGTTCGGCGGAACGGACAAGCCGGTTATCGCGGAGATTCCGGTCGATCTGCGTCCGCTGCTGCCAACGCTTACCACGCGGTATTTTATTTGCTTTATCGATCTGCCGTATTTTCCGGAGTACCGCGATCTGCCGAATGACGAGGTGTTCCGGCGCACGAAGGCGTTTTTGAAGGATCAGATGCAGCGCGAACAGCTGCTCTATCGTGCAAAAGCCGCCGCAGACCGCTGTGAATCGCTGCATGAGGCAGACATGCCGCTCGCGGAGAAAATGCAGGCAGCACAGAAGGTCACGACTGATTTTGTGCTCGAGGACAGCTTTCTCATTACCAATGTCGGCCGGTTCGCCCTGCCGGAAAGCTGCCGTCCGTATGTACTCGATTACGGCGCAATCCTGCCGTGCGCTGTGCAGCCGTTTGCGCTGCTGATCTCGTCGTATGGAGATAAAATGAAACTGTCCGTCGCGCAGCGCGACCACGATATGCAGGTTGTCGAGGATTTGTGCACCGGTCTGCGGCAGCTTGGCATCCAGCCTGAAACACTCAGCTATCCGTTTGTGGTGACACGGTATAACGGACTTGAGTGCGGGATGTAAGTTCAAAACTGTAATTTCAAAAGCAAAACGCTCAGCTACCAAACGATAGCTGAGCGTTTCGCTTTCTTTACAAATGCGTGTTGATCAAAAACGTTCAGGGGGCTGATCATTGCACAGCGTCCCTTAACTTATCTATATTATACGCTGTCCGCTCTGCCTTTTTCAAGGATAGAGCGGTTTTCTTTATCCAAGCCGCGCGACTGTGTAGCCGACATACAGACCGGCACCGGTCACAAGTGCATTCTCGTCCACATCGAAGCCGCCGTTATGGTTGGTGATCATCGTGTGCGGCAAATCCGGATTGCCGGTGCCGAGATACGCATACGCGCCCGGCTTATACAGCTCAAACTCGGCAAAATTATCGCCGCTGAGCGACAGCTCACGGTCTGTGACAACGTGTCCTTCTCCGAGCAGCTCGTCCACGACCCGAGCAGCTTCCTCGCACACCTGCGGGTCATTGACGAGCGCAGCGGCAAAGTCCATCCACTCGATTTCCGCCGTGCCGCCGTACAGCGCCGCAATGCTCTGCGCGGTCTCACTGACCTGTGCACGGACGCGGTCGCGGCTCTCCTGCGAAATGGTGCGCGTTGTGCCCTCCATTTCAGCAAATGCTGCCACGGCGTTGTAGGTCGTGCCTGCGTTCAGCTTGCCGATACCGATGATGACCGGCTCGGTCGGTGAAGTGCGGCGCGTAACCAGTCCCTGCACTGCCACGACAATCTGGCTGGCGATGTACAGCGCATCTACGCCCAGATGCGGCGTGGAAACATGCGTGGACTTACCGTGCACGCGAATGCGGAAATGATCGACTGCGGCGTTGTTGATGCCCGGTTTGAGTCCTACCGTGCCTGCCTCCAAATCATACGCGGTGTGCAGACCGAACACGCGCTCAGCACCATCCAGCACACCGGCTGCGACAAACGGCTTTGCACCTTTTCCGATTTCCTCTCCCGGCTGAAACACAAGACGGACCTTTCCGCTGAACGCGTCTCTGTTCTCCGACAGGATTTTCGCGGCACCCAGAAGGCAGGCAGCGTGCGCATCATGGCCGCAGGCGTGCATGACGCCTGCATTCTCTGAGCGATAGACGCACTCGTGCGTCTCCTCAATGGGCAGCGCGTCAATATCCGCACGCAGAACCAGCACTTTTCCGTTGTCCTTTGCGCCCTTCAGCGTGCCGAGCACGCCGGTTTCGCCTACGCGCGTGTGCGGAATGCCGAACTTGTCCAGTTCCTCCTCAATGCGCTGTGCCGTGCGGAATTCCTGCAGGCTCAGCTCCGGGTGCCGGTGAAATTCCCGACGGATGGATACGATGTAGTCCTTCGTTTCCGCTGCGGCTTTCTTTACATCCATGACGGCTTTTCCTCCTGTTTATCGGTGTTTCGGTTTGATCTTATCACGCAGACCTTCCAGACGGTTGAGTGCATCGAGCAGCGTCTCGTCCTTTTTGGCAAAATGCAGGCGAATCAGGTTGTTGACCGGCTCACGGAAGAAGCTCGATCCGGGAACCGCGCCTACGCCGACATAATGCGCCAGATCCTCGCAGAACGCAAGATCGCTCTCGTAGCCGAACTCGGCAATGTCCAGCAGAACGTAGTACGCGCCCTGCGGGTCGGTGTGGGCAATCTTCAAATCGTCCAGACCCTTGAGGAACAGATCCTTTTTGTGCGTGTACTTGGCCTGCAGATCGTCGTAGTAGTCCTGACCGAACTTCAGACCGGTAACAACAGCCTCCTGCAGCGGTGCTGCTGCGCCGACAGTCAGGAAGTCATGTACTTTTTTCGCACGGTCGATAATCTCCGGCGGGGCAATGATATAACCCAGTCGCCAGCCGGTAACCGAGTACGTCTTGGAGAGCGACGAGCACGACAGCGTGCGCTCCCACATGCCCGGCAGGGTGGCAAAATAAGTGTGCTTGTTGGGTGCGAATACGATATGCTCATACACCTCGTCGGTGATAACATAGGTATCGTACTTCTCCGCGAGAGACGCGATAATCTCCAGCTCCTCGCGGGTGAACACCTTGCCGCACGGATTGGACGGGTTGCACAGGATGATGGCCTTCGGGTGCTGACGGAACGCGTCCTCAAGCACATTTGCGTCAAAGTGAAAATCCGGCGGCACGAGCGGCACATAAATCGGCTCTGCGCCGGACAGGATGGTATCCGCACCGTAATTCTCATAGAACGGGGAGAAAATGATGACTTTATCGCCCGGATTGGTGACTGTCATCATCGCAGCCATCATCGCCTCGGTGCTGCCGCAGGTCGTGACAATTTCGGTGTTCGGGTCGATCCTGCGGCCCATGAAATAGGTCTGCTTGGCGGCCAGCGCCTCGCGGAAGTTCTGCGAACCCCAGGTAATGGAATACTGGTGGTAATCCTCGTAGGCCACCTGCGCCAGACGGTCGAGCAGCTCCTTCGGCGGCTCAAAGTCCGGGAAACCCTGCGACAGGTTTACCGCGTCATACTGCATGGAAACGCGCGTCATGCGGCGGATGACCGAGTCGGTAAAGCCGGCGGTGCGCTCAGATAAGCTCTGCATGGTTATTTTCCTCCCACAATGTAAGATTTCTGGTCGTTCAGTGTATGTTTCGAGTCGAGGGCGGTCTTGATCGTGTTCATCACGGCAAGATTCTCCTGCGCGGTCTCCCGCAGGAAGTACGACCGCTTGGAAATGCCGATGCCGTGCTCACCCGAGGCTACGCCGCCGTAGGAATACGCCTTGGCGTAGGCCTGCTCCATGTTGTCGTGCAGTTCACGCTCCCAGGTCTGCTGGTCGCGGCCGTCACGCACCACGCACAGATGCACGTTGCCGTCACCCGCATGACCGAACGCGATCATGCGCATCCCCGAGGATGCTTCCAGCTCGTTGATATAGCGAACGAAATCCGCCGTGTGGCTGATCGGCACCACGATGTCCACCGGCTCCTGCTCGGACACGGCCTCGACCGCCATGACGAGCGCACCGCGCACCTTCCAGATGTCCGCCGCCTGCTCGGCACTGCGGAGCACGATATAGTCGATGGCGCCGTTGTCGAGCGCAAGGCGGCGCACGCGCTCGATATTCGCGTTGACCTCGCTCTCGTGACCGTCAAACGTCAGCAGGATGTATGAACCGGCATCCGGGCGCGGATATTGCACGCCGGAAAAGCTCTCGCCGAGCGCGACCACCTTGCGCTCCATGAACTCGACTGCGGTCGGGTTGGCATTTGCCTGCAAAATCGTCAGCACGCTGCGGATACCCGTGCCGAGGTCGGCAAACGGCACGAGCACGCTCACCGAGGCTTCCGGTCTGGGCAGCAGGCGCAGCAGGCACTTGGTAATAACGGCCAGCGTACCCTCCGAGCCGATGAGCAGGTGCTTGAGCGACAGTCCGCTCGCGTCCTTCACCTGCTTGCCGCCGACTTTCAGCACCGTGCCGTCCGCAAGAACGACCTCCAGCCCGCGCACATAGTCGCGTGTTACGCCGTACTTGACCGCACGCATGCCGCCCGCATTGGTGCTGATGTTGCCGCCGATGCTCGAGGCCTTTTCGCCCGGGTCGGGCGGATAGAACAGGCCGCGCTCCTCGACATACGCCTGCAGATCCTTGAGCAGCATACCCGGCTCGACGGTGATGGTCATGGTGTCGCGGTCAAGCTCGAGCACGCGGTTCATGCGGGATACATCCAGAATGATACCACCGAACAGCGGGATTGTCGAGCCCACCAGATTGGTGCCCGCGCCGCGCGGCGTGACCGGGATGGCGTTTTCGTTGGCGTACCGGAGCACGCCGCTGACCTCCTCGGTCGAGCGCGCGAACACGAGCGCGTCTGCCGTGCCGGTGCGGCGGCCGAGCGCATCGCTCAGGTATTCCGCCGGAATGTTTTCTGCGAAAAGCAGACGGTCTTCATCCGAAATGATATTCTGCAAAGCCTGTTTGCTTACTTCCATTGCCGTTTCCTCCTGCCAATTCCTGTCGCGAAACTACAGTTTCGCCGACAAGAGGAACGGACCGTGGGCCGTTCCAAAGTCGTCCGAAAGTTCCTATACAGAAACTTTCTCCCTTTTAAAGTATAAAAACGGTGATACATGCTCCCCGTTTTTATGAATTTGTTTCACAAATTCTATCAAATGCGCGCTTACGCGCGAAAAAACCAATCCGATATAACACTGCATTTGATAGATTGAATGCCGCCGGTTGTTTCCGGCGGCATTGGGAACGATTATGCATTACTTGTCTGCCAGCAGATCCTGATCCCAGCCTGCCTTGATGAAGTAGCCGCCGAACTGGTCGTTGAATACCTTCTCGGTCTCATCGGACTGGAACGCTGCTACGACCTTCTTGTAGGTCTCCAGCTTGTCCGCATCCTCGAGGTCAGCGGAACGCGCTGCGATCAGGTTCCAGTACTCCTCGATGTCCAGCTGGTCATCCTTGTAGATGGCGTCCTCGGTCTTAAGGCCGAAATCCAGTGCGTAGTTGCCGTTTACGACAGCTGCGGTAACGTCAGCCAGCGTGGACGGGATTACGTTAGCCTTCAGCTCCTCGATGGTGATCTTGGTGTTGTAGGTCTCGATGTCGTCGATGGTCGGGTTGAACTCTGCGCTGTCCTTCAGCTTGATCAGGCCCGCTGCTTCCAGAACCTTGAGGGCGCGGCCGCCGTTTGTTACATCGTCCGGAATGGCTACGGTGTCGCCGTCCTTAAGCTCATCAACCGACTTAACCTTGTCGGAGTACAGGTTCAGCGGGATGATAAAGGTGTTGCCGATATTCTCGATCTCGTAGCCGTAGTTGTCGATCTCGCTCTGCAGGTAAATGCGGTGCTGGAAAGCGTTCAGATCGATCTCGCCGTTAGCGAGTGCGTTGTTCGGGGTAACGTAGTCCGAGAACTGTACGAACTCAAGGTCGATGCCCTCGTCAGCCAGCTTTTCCTTGGCCGGGGTCCACAGATCCTCGTAGATGCTGCCTACTACGCCGAGCTTTACGGTTACGGCATCGCCGGAATTGCTGTCGGATGCCTGTGCATTATCGGAAGCTGCGCTACTCGAGCCGCCGCAGGCGGTCAGGGACAGGGCGAGGGTTGCTGCGGACAGGGACAGTGCGATGATTCTTTTGAGCTTCATTGGGATTACCTCCGTTTATGATGTAAATTTTTTAATTAACTGATGTTAAAGAGTGAGCGACAGCTGATAATTCTCGCTCATGGTCTTGCAGGAGGCGTTGAACTTCTCCTGCTCCTCCGGGGTGAGGTGCAGCTCAATGATCTCTGCGATGCCGTCGCGACCCACGATAGCGGGCACACTGGCGTACACATCGTGCTGACCGTATTTGCCGTCCAGCAGAACAGAAACCGAAAGAACGCGGTTCTCGTTGTAGAAGATGGCGCGAACGACCTCTGCGGCAGAAGCGCCGATGCCGAACTCGGTGCACTGCTTGCCGCGCAGGATGGTCCAGCCGCCTTCACGGCCTGCGTCAGCAAGCGCATCCAGGCCGAGTTTGCCGAAGGTGTCCGGATACTCCTCGCGCCACTGGGAAAGCGGCTTGCCCGCGATGGTGACAGCCGACCATGCGACCATCTGGCTTTCGCCGTGCTCGCCGAGCGCGTAAGCGGTGATGGATTTCTGGTCAATGCCGATCTCCTGCGCGATCGCGCGGCGCAGTCTTGCGGAGTCCAGCGTAGTGCTGGTGGAGAAGATGCGTTCCGGCGCCCAGTTCAGCGTGTGCTGAATGTAATGCGTGATAACGTCCGCCGGATTGGAGATATTGACGATAATGCCGTCAAAACCAGATTCTTTAATGGATTTTGTTACATCTTTCAAGATGGCGATGGTCTGACCCAGCGTATCCATGCGGGTCTGATTGCCGGTCGGCAGCGGGCCTGCCGAAATGATCATAATCTGTGCGTCCTTGGCATCGCTGTAGTCACCCGCGGTGACCTTGGTGCGAACCGGAAGGTAATTGGTCGCATCGGTCAGGTCGAACGCCTGTGCGACTGCCTTTGCGTGGTCGGAGTCGATGTAGACGATCTCGTCTGCAAGGCTCTGGGAAATAAGGGCATAGCCAACGTGGGAGCCGACATGGCCCGCGCCCACGATAACAACTTTGCGATTGGAAATACTCATGTCAGACACTCCTTAGTGCGTGTTCTTCTTGACGACCTTGCCGCCAACGAACTCCATAATACAAACAATGATGACGAGGACCAGCACAGTGACGTTGGTAACGTCCAGCATGTTGCGGTCGTGGCCGTAACGGATGGCGAAGTCGCCCAGACCGCCGGCACCGACGACACCGGCCATTGCAGTCAGGTTCAGCAGGCTGATCGCCGTGATGGTTGTGCCGCGCGCGATAGCGGCAACGCTTTCCTTCAGGTATACGCGGAAGATGATCTCCAGCGGTGTGGAGCCCATCGAGAGCGCCGCTTCGATCAGACCGCCGTCCAGCTCGGCAAGTGCACTCTCCACCTGACGGGTGAAGAACGGCACCGCACCGAATACCAGCGGAACGATTGCACCCCGAACATAGATTGCCGTGCCCATGATGGCACGCGACACCGGCATTACCCATGTCAGCAGAATGATGAACGGGATGGAACGGAACAGGCTGACCAGTTTGTCCAGAATCTGATAGACGATTTTGTTTTCCAGAATGCCGCCCAGCTTGGTGACCGTGATCAGCACGCCCAGTGCCAGACCGAGCACGAACGAGATTGCGCCCGACCAGACCACCATGAGCAGCGTGTCACCGATGGCTGCGTAGAAGTCCGGCAGCTTTGCCATTACGTTCGGAATGATGTTATTCAGAAACTCTTGCATCCTTGATGACCTCCACTCCTACGTTTTTCTCAATGAGATATGCGATTGCCTGCGTGATCTGTTCACGCTCGCCGCTGATGATGGCTACCGTGCCGCCGATAGGCGCATCCTGCACGATGGCGATATCGGAAAAGATGATGTTGAGCACAATATCGAACTTGCGCGATACGGTCGAGATGAGCGGCTCGGACACGTTGCGCTCGATGTACGACAACCGCACGATAAGCTCGCCCGGATTGAGCTTGACGACCGGCGAATCCTCCGCGATGAGTTCTTCGATCTTGCGGAGATTGGATGTCGTGTGGATGAAGTTCTTGGTGATGTCCTCTCTCGGGTTTGCGAAAATGTTGAACACCTCGCCGGACTCGACCACCTTGCCGTGCTCCATAACGGCTACGCGGTGACAGATCTCCTTGACGACCGCCATTTCGTGGGTGATGATAACGACCGTGATGCCGAGGGTTTCGTTCAGGTGCTTGAGCAGCTGCAGAATCGCCTTGGTGGTCTGCGGATCGAGTGCCGAGGTAGCCTCGTCGCAGAGCAGCACATTCGGGTCGTTGGCCAGTGCGCGAGCGATTGCTACACGCTGTTTCTGACCGCCGGACAGCTGCTTGGGATATGCCTCCGCCTTATCACCGATGCCGACCAGATCAAGCAGGCGCTGTACCTTTTCCGCAATCTGCTGCTTGGAAAGGCCGCTGCCGCGCAGCGGATATGCTACGTTGCCGGCTACGGTGCGCGAGGGCATCAGGTTGAAGTGCTGGAAGATCATGCCGATCTTCTTGCGGGCCTGCCGCAGCTCCTTTGCCGAGAGCGACAGCATATCCTGTCCGTCCACCGTGACGGTGCCGGAGGTCGGGCGCTCGAGCAGGTTGATGCAGCGCACCAGTGTGGACTTGCCCGCACCGGAAAAACCGATGATGCCGAAGATTTCGCCTTTATCGATGGTGAGCGACACATCCTGCACTGCATGGACGGTTCGTTTGCCGCTCACAAACTCTTTGGAGATATGTGACAGTTCTATCAAAGAAATTCCTCCTCTTGACATAAAAAAGCGGGGAGCCCACAGCTCCCCGCTTCAGAAAGTGCAGTGAATCCGCAAGGACGCGCAGCGTCAGGCAAGCCGGTTCAAAGTAATTTCGTATTCTGTCGGTCAGGCAGCATCTGAGCATAATACAGCATGTTCATACACATTCGACCCGACATTCGTGCGTTTACGATGAACATTTTGCTCGCTCCCTTCCGATTTCCTACTGGATTTGTTGGTTATAGAATAACACAGTCAATCCCCAGTGTCAACCTCGGAATTATAGGAATTTCGTTTTCTGGCGGTTTTCCCAGTTTTGTATAGATCAAGTCAGTAAAATCTATAGGATTTGACTGATATTTTCAGCAGTTTGCTGTAATTCAAAGTGGTCTTCTTGGCAGGCATATTGGGTGTTGTATTTTTTATCGGACTTTAACTGTTATATACTGTATATAACAATTCAATAGAAGGTGATCGCTATGGATAAAAAATTCTACGCACACACCCGCCCAATCAATGAAAACGGCGTTGAACGCACAGAATATCAGCTTCTCTCCGATCATGAGTACGGTGTCGGCACGCTCTGCGGGCAGTTCGCCGAAGCATTCGGTACACAAGCCGAAGGTCACGAGGCCGGTGTTCGCCACGATGACGGCAAAGCAACCGCCGCATTTCAGCACCGTCTTCTGGATAATGATCCAAAGGTCGATCATGCAACCGCCGGTGCACAAAACATCATGTTGTCAAACAATCTGCTCTTAGCCGCTTGTGTCATGGGGCATCACAGCGGTTTGCCGGACTTTGGCAGTGCAAAAGACCCGCTCGGTGCACCTACTTTCACCGGCAGAATCAAAAAGTGGGGCACTCCCGCTATTCCGCCGCTCGACCCGGATTATCCCATTCCGCCGGTACGCCTGCCGCAGCGTCCGGTCACCAGGCCGTCGCTTTCCGAGTCATTCCGCACGCGCATGCTGTACTCCTGTCTGGTGGATGCGGATTATCTGGACACCGAGCAGTTCATGCAGGGCGATATGCCGCGCGGCGCCGGAGCGTGGATTGAAATAGCGGCTGGCGGGTTTCCTCGTCGATTTTCTTGAGTCGCTCCCTTCGCGGGAGCGTGGATTGAAATTTCCACCTCGAGAATGGTCGTATGCTGTCCATGACGTCGCTCTCTTCGCGGAGCGACGCAGATCGCTGCATTCCCATCCTTCCGTCCAACATCGCCCGATCTCTATCCCCTCACAATCTTTCACCCGCCCGACCAAAACATTTGCACATGTCATGACACATGTGCTATAATAACTCCAATACCGCTATTGACAGCGTCGCACAGATTGCTGCGGCGTTTTGCCGGGAAGGAGAAAAATCAAATGAAAGCATACTTTGACAGCATCGAAAAGGAGGTTCCGGAGCAATTACAGCAGGTTTTCCTTAATCGCCGCGATACGGCTGTCATTACGATTGACATGCACGATGGACACCTATCAACCGACCCAGACTGTCCATGTCCGTCTCCGCGAGGACGCGAGATCATCGAACCGCTCAATCATTTCATGAACGAAGCACGCGCGCTCGGTCTGCCGATCATCCATGTCCGCTCAACGCTGCGTAAGGGCGGCGCCGACGAAAAACTGTTCCCGTCGGCGTGGCGCATGACGTTTCCGGTGACGGTCGGTGAGATTCCCAACATCGCAGAGCACGCCATCGAAGGCACACGCTGGAACAGAATGTCCATCGATGTACACGACGAGGACTACATGGTGACGACCAAAAAGCGCCTGAGCGCGTTCTATCCGACCGATCTGGAGCTGCTGCTGCGCAACCTTGGCATCCGCCGCGTGGTGCTCACCGGCTGCATGACCGACTGCTGCGTTATCAACACGGCATTCGATGCCGCAAACCGCGATTTCCGCGTCGTCGTGCCGCGCGACCTGACCCGCGGCTCCGAGCACCTCGAAGAGCCTGCGCTGCGCATGATCTCGCTGCATCTGGGACTTGTCGTAGATTCGGATGCGCTGCTTGACGAGTGGCGCTCTCAGGACTAATGCATACCTGAAATTACATATAAACAAGAAAACAAGGTGACATAAAATGAAAATCGGCAGAACAGAGAAAATCTGGCTGGCGTCTGTGCTGTTCTTCTGGGTATTCTATAATTTCCCGGGCTTCCCGCCCTACGGCAGCGAGACCGCCTGCATCATACACGGTCTGATCAGCTTTGTCGGCACGGTGCTGTCCGTGTATATCGGCTGCAAGCTGACCGAAAAGGAGTATCCTCTCATCGAGGATGAGGAACAGGACGAAACGGCTGAGGATAATACGCCTGCCGCTTCCGAAACGCAAAAAGAATCGGACAAATAAAGGATAACAGAGAAAATGACAACACAGGGTTTACTTTCAGGCAAAACGGTATGGATCGTTTTTGCGGCATATTTTCTATTTTTAATCGCTATCGCACGCTACACCACATGGAAGGAAAAACGTGACGCAGGCAAGGTCGATCTGCAGGGCGGCCGGTTCAAGTGGCCGGTCATGGTCATGACGTACATTGCCTCCTGCATGAGTGTATGGGTATTCTTTGCAGGCCCGGGCGCGTATTACCGCTACGGACTGGGCTACTTCTTCTCGGAGATGTGCATCTACTCCATGTTCCCGATCATCTGCTACTTCACGATGACCAAGGTATGGCTGGTCAACCAGCAGAAGCACTTCACCACCCCGGCGGATTTCTTCTTCTGCCGCTACAAGTCCAAGGCGCTGACCGTTATCATCGACATTGTTTACATTATCTGCGCCGTGCCGTTTATCTCGGCGGTACTGGTAGCCGGCGGACGTGCAGCTGAGGTGGCCACCGGCGGCGCGGTATCCTCGCAGACGTTTACGCTCATTTGCGGCATTATCATGACGGTATTCGTCATGCTCGGCGGCGTAAAATCCACCGCACTGGCGGATGCTGTACAGGGCTGGTTCTTCATTCTGGCGCTGTGGGCAATTATTTTCGTAACGCTCAAGATCGTATTCAACGGCTCGATCATCGAGGCATTCCAGACCGTCCGCGTGCAGACACCGGACTGGTTCTCCTATCCGGGTCCGATCGGCATATGCACCTATCCGTCGCGCGTCAGCTATCCGCTTGCGTGTGCGTTCGGCTACACGCTGCTGCTGCCGCAGGTGTTCGTGCGCTCCGGCTATTACAGCGCGGGTCTGAAGGACCAGCGTCAGATGGCGTTCCTTGCGCCGTTCCTGCAGATCATCGTCTGGGGTGGCACGATGCTCATCGGTCTGGTCGCGCTGGCTGCCATGCCTGACCTTACCAGCTCGGAAACCGAACTGGTTATCCCGTATATGTGCAACATCATCGCGGGCACGCACGGTCTGCTCGCGCAGATTCTGATGATCGTGTTCCTCATCGGCGTACTGGCGGTCGGTCTGTCCACCGCAAATGCGCTGCTGATGGTTATGTCCTCTATCATCTACAAGGACCTGCTGGTCGGTATCGGTCACTGCAAATTCAAGACATCCGAAACCTCGGTTATCCGCGTGGTGATTCTGCTGTTCGGTGCCGTAACGGTTGCCGTATCGCTCATGCACTGGGAATACGTCTACAATCTGATGATTTTCGCGGATTCCCTGGTCGAATCGCTGTTCCCGGCGCTGGTATTCGGCATTTACTGCAAGTGGGCAACCCGAAAAGCCGCTATCACCTCGATTTCGGTCGGTGCGATCATCATCTGCCTGACCTTCTTCGTCTGGGATCTCGGCTATGTGTGGTACGGCACGATCGGTCTGGCGACCGCGTTCGTGCTGATGTATGTGGTCTCTAAGCTGACAAAGGATGACCTGAAGGACAGCGAGGACTTTTACGAGGCGCTTGACTCCGGTCACAGACGCTTCATGCGCATCAAAGCAAAAATCAAGTAACGGCAGGAGGGCGAAATCCCATGCTACGATTTACGCTCAATGGCACACAAATTGAAATAGAAGACGGTGAAAACCGCACCCTGCTCGAATATCTCCGCAATGTAAAGTGCATGAAGGGCACAAAAGAAGCCTGCAGCACCGGTCACTGCGGCGCGTGCAGCGTGCTGGTGGACGGCAGGCTGACGCGCTCATGCGTGACGCTCGTGCGCCGACTGGACGGCAAAGCCGTCGAAACCATCGAAAACGCACCGAATGACACCATGCTGCAGGTGATTCAGCACTCGTTTCTCGATGTCGGCGCTGTGCAGTGCGGCTTCTGCACACCGGGCATGGTGATGGCGACAAAGGCGCTGCTGCTGCACTATCCGGCTCCGACCGAGCCGGAAATCTGCGACGGGCTGAAAAACAACTACTGCCGCTGCACCGGCTACGTCAAAATTATCGAGGCGGTCAAGCTGGCAGCGGCGCGGCTGCGCGGGGAAGATCCGGATATCGACAGCTTCCGCAGCCACGAAAGCACGGTTATTGTGGTCGGGGAAAATCAGGTCGTGCCCGAAATCACCGGTTCCGCAGTCGGCAAGTCGGTCTGGGATGTGGACGGCATGGACAAGACCGGCGGCAAACTGAAATTCTGCGACGACCTCACCGCTGAGGACATCGGCGCGAATACCCTGCTGCACGGTGCATTTGTCTGGGCGCCGGCGCCGCACGCAAAGATCAACGCGGTGGACTACTCCGCCGCCGAACAAGCGGAAGGTGTGGTACGCATCGTGACGGCGGCTGACGTGCCCGGCATGAACAAAGTCGGCACATGGACGCCGGAGCAGCCGGTCTTTTGCACGGATGAGGTGCGGTTTCTCGGTGACCATCTGGCGCTAGTTGTCGCGGATACGGCGGCGCACGCGAGAGCGGCTGTCAAGCTGGTCAAAATCGACTATGAAGAACTGCCCGGTATCTACACCATGGCGGACGGCTACCGCAAAAACAGCTTCATCGTGCACACCGGCCGCGTCAGCGGCGATGTAGAGCAGGCAAAGCAGCGGACGGACATTGTCAAGCTCAACGTCTCCAAGGATATTGAGCCGCAGGAGCACGCCTGCATGGAGCCTGTTTCGGCTATCGGCATGGTGCAGGACGGCAAAACGATCCTCTATTCCTGCACACAGGCGCCGTTCGAAATCCGCAGTATGCTGGCAAAGATTCTGGACAAGCCGGAGGAAGATATCCGCGTTATCGTGACGCCGCTCGGAGGCGGCTTCGGTAAAAAATGCGACTCATTTCTTGAAGCACCGGCGGTTGTTGCCGCTCATGCCTGCGGCAAGCCGGTCAAGATTACGCTGACGCGCAAGGAGGATTTGATCCTCACCACCAAACGCCACGGCTACCATACGGATTACGAGATCGGCTTTACGCCGGACGGTAAGTTCCAGTATCTGGACTGCCGCATGTTCTCGGACGGCGGACCGTACGAGTGCGAAAGCTACGGCACGCTGATGACCGGCGCGCTGATGAGCGGCGGCCCGTACATCATTCCCAATGTCAAGGTGGAAGGCTCAGCGATCCGCAACAACAATCTGCAGGGCGGCGCGTTCCGCGGCTACGGTATCAATCAGGCGGCGATTTCGATTGAGACCGCGATGGACATGATGGCGGAAAAGCTGGATATCGACCCGTTCGAGCTGCGCCGGCGCAATGCCGTCTATCCGGGTGCGACCTCGGTCGGCGGTGAGGTGCTCAAATACAGCATGGGTATGATGGATACCATCAATCAATGCGAAAAAAGTTTGCGAAAAGCACTCAAGGAGTACGAAGGACAGTATCCCAAGGGCAGCAAGGTGCTCGGCTGGGGCATGGCCTCGGGATTCAAGAATGTAGGCGTCGGCAAGGGTATTTTCACCGATGACGGTGCGTGCAGGCTGATTCTGCAGGGCGACGGCCGCCTGCACATGATCGTTTCCGGCACGGATATGGGACAGGGCTTCCGTACAGCCATGACGCAGATCGCGGCGGAAACGCTCGGCATGGATATCGCAGATATTTACATTACCAACGGCGACACCGAGCTGACCATCCCGACCGGCGAGTCGGTTTCCGAGCGGCAGACGCTGTGCGGCGGCCGTGCGGTGTATGAGGCGTGCGTCAAGCTCAAGCAGGATTTAGGCAGCCGTCCATGGCGGCCGGGCGAGGAACGCCGCGCGGAATACTATTATGCATCCGACCCGTGCTTTGCCATCGGTGATTTTGAGGGTGCAAAGCAGCGCGGTGCAAAATACCGCAATTTTCCGGCGTATGCGTATGCCACGCAGGCCGCCATTGTCGAGGTGGACAAAGAAACCGGCGAGGTCCGGCTGCTCAAAATCATCGCGGCGCACGATGTCGGCCGCGCCATCAATCCGCATATCATCGAGGGTCAGATGCACGGCTCGTGCTCGATGGGACAGGGCTACGCACTGACCGAGGGATATCCGACGAAAAACGGCTATCCGGTCAAGACGCTGTACCGTCAGCTGGGTCTGCCGCGTGCCGAGGATACGCCGGATTACGAGATTATTTTAATCGAGGACCCGGAACCGCAGGGCCCGTTCGGCGCAAAAGGCATTTCCGAGGTTGCGACCGTGCCCGTCACACCGGCTATCCTGAACGCCGTGTCGCGTGCCATCGGCGTGCGCATCAATAAGGTGCCTGCGTCGCCCGAAGTCGTGCGCGAAGCCATCCGCACCGGCAAATGCGAGGTGCCGACCATGGAACAGCAGCTTCAGGCGCTCGAAAAGGATTACGAATGTCACCGTCCGTCGGACGGTGTGCAGTGAAATTTCTTGTCGTTGTTTACAATGACAGTCGAAACAGCATCACCACCTATAGCGCAAAGACCCGGAATCTTTTTCGGAAGATTCCGGGTCTTTGCCGTTTTCACTTATTTTCCGTCTGTTTTTTTACCGCCTCTGCGATTTTGCGATACTCCGGCACATCCACGCCGTACTGCTCCGCCAGACGCACAACCTGATAAATCAAACCATCCACCTCGGACTGCTTGCCGGCTTCCATATCGCGCTGCATAGAGGTAGACGCGGTCGGTGCAAGCGCATCCAGAATGCGCAGGTTGCGCTCGACCAGCTCCCCAGGCCTGCTCTCCAGCGGAATACCCATCTTGTCCGCCAGCGCAACGACCTCTTTCATCAGGCGTACGAAGCTGTCGCGCACCTCGCCCGGATGCTGCATTTCCGCAGCTTTCGCGTGATAATACTGTCCGCAGGCCGCATTCGGCGACACATACGCAAATTTGAGCAGCGTGTCGCGCTCGACATACGGAGAATAAACCGGGTCGATTCCGGCGTTTTTGAGGTCGGTCTCGACCTGCTGCAGCACCGGATGATCGGTCTTGTGGCTCGGCAGTCCGTACACGATACGGCAGATCGCACCGTGCTTCTGAATGACGCCCGGTGCAATCCTGTTGGCCGAAATGTAGATGCAGCCGTCCGTGACGAGCAACTCAGGCAGCTCCGCCTGCAGGGCACGGCCCGTGCCGTAGATATTGAGCACCGGAATAACTACCGTGTCCCTGCCTGCTGCCTTGCGGATGAACGGCACGGTATCCGCGAGAGAGTATCCCTTGACACACACGAAAATCACATCCGGCGCGGGAGCGCCCTGCTCCCTCGCGGCAAGAAAGCCGTCCATGTCGATCGCCTTGACCGGAATGCTCTCGCGCTCATTTTCTCCGGATACAAGCGTCAAGCCGTGCTCCTGCAGAACCGCAAGATGCTTTCCGCGTGCAATAAGTGTGGTATCCGCACCAGATTTGCTCAAATACGCGCCTACCGGTCCGCCAACGCCACCAGCACCGATAATCATATAACGCAGCTTCATCCTCTGTTCCTCCGATTGCTTTTTCTGCATTATAGCACAAAATCGGCAATGTATCCACAAGTCTGTGGATATCTCTGTGAAGCGCGTGATTCTCCGCTTCTGTCACTGCATTTGTTCCCTTTTCACGATATAATGATTTTATATATACTTTCTCACCCGTCTAATTTGTTCGATAAAATTCGACAGCCTGCAAGGAGGTCATTGCACATGGCTGGCAACCCCAAAAAGAAAAGCACCGGCATCGTCAACGCCGCCATTAGCGCGCTGGCAGTCGTGCTGGCTATATTGATTGTCTGGATGATGAACCTCGTTGCCGGTATTCAGGGCACCGCGCGTATCATCAACTACGCCGGACTCGTGCGCGGCAAGACCCAGCGTATCGTCAAGCTGGAAATCTCCGGTCAGCCGCAGGACGGCATGATCGCAGATATTGACGCGTTTATCGACGGACTGCGCTTCGGCAGCGACGAGCTCAGCCTCGTGCGGCTGAACAATGACGCCTTCCAAAGCAAAATGCAGGAGCTGGATGACTATTTTCAAGCACTCAAGCAGGAGATCGGCCGCGTGCGCGCAGTCGGCTCAAATAACACGGACATCATTCCCATCAGCGAAACCTTTTTCGGCATCTGCGACGACGCGACCGGTCTGGCGGAGGCGTACTCGCAGCGCAAGGCAACCTCGCTTTCCGCTCTGGAGAAGTACATCACCGCGGATATCGTTGTGCTCATGCTGCTGATCGGCTACCAGCTGTTTCAGGCGCTGCACACGGCTGCAATGAACCGCGCTCTGCAGCATAAGGTCTATCTGGATGCCGCGACCGGCCTGCCCAACAAAAACAAGTGCGAGGAGCTGCTCGACGATCCGACGCCGCCTGCGCCAGAAACCGGCGTGTGCAGCTTTGACCTGAATAATCTGCGCCGCATCAACAACAGCATGGGCCATGAGGCCGGTGACGCATACATCCGGCGATTTGCGGTCGCGCTGCGTGCGGCCATGCCCGAGGAGCATTTTGTCGGCCGTGCAGGCGGCGATAAGTTTCTCGCGATAACGCACGGACCGGATGCCAATGCGCTGCAGAAATTGCTTTCCCATGTCCGTAAACAGCTTGCCGAGGAGTCCCGACAGCATCCGGATACACCGCTCAGCTATGCGGTCGGCTTTGCGCTTGCATCGGACAATCCGGACAGCAATATGCGCGATCTGTTTGACCTTGCGGACAAAAACATGTACATCAACAAAAACCACGTCAAGCGCGAGGAAGCCGCCGCCGAAAAACGGCTGGATTTTCAGCTGCTGAAGCAGGTCAATCGCCTGCACCGCAGCTTTTCCGACTGCCTGTACTGCGATGCGCGTCTGGATACCTACCGCACCATCCGCGCGTGCGAGAGCTTTTTTCTGGCATCGGACGGCAGCTACACCGGCGCCGTCGAGCAAATTGCCGAGGAACAGGCTGCTAAAAGCGAGCGCAGCCGCATCCGTTCTGCGCTGCAGCTTGACGTACTGCAGCGCAGCCTGCACAGCGCATAGGATACCCTTGAACTGCAGTACAACGCAGCCGATGAAAGCCGCTACAGCCGTTTGACCGTTCTTCCGATTGACTGGGATGAAGCCGGTGTGCTGCACCACTTTATCCTCGCGTTCGAGACCATCCGGCTGAACGCCGACCAAGCCATCGACCCGAAGGAGCAGCTGACGCTGTACTACGAGCAGCTAAAGCAGTCTATCCTTGAGAACGACAGCTGCTCGATATGGCGGGCACAATCTACACGGTAAACCTCACGCGCGACACCCTCGAGCGCAACATTTCACCTGTGGGCAAGAGTGATTCGGACCGGGCGCTGTTCCTCGACTACCCGCTTCCCTGCTCCTACCGCGACTACTGTGACGAGTACCGCAAGCGCGTCACACCGGCAACACTCGGCAGCTACCGCACGGCAGATACCAGTGCCCGTCTGCTCAAGCGCTTTGCCGCCGGTGAAAAACACATCACGGTGGAATACTGCGTGCAGGAGGATGACGGCGCTATCCGCTGGGTACAGAAAACCGCTCTGATGACGCAGACTACCGTGTTTGATCCGGAAATCAATGCCGAAATGCCGATGGTCACGGCGATTATCCTGCTGCAGGATACCTCGCAGATGCACGCCCGCGACGAGCAAGAGAACGCCCGTCTGCAGGCCGCCTTCGATGAAATGCGTATTGCGAACCGCACCAAAACCGAATTTCTCTCGCACATGAGTCACGATATCCGCACACCGCTCAACGGCATTATCGGTCTGCTGCAGGTGGACGAAACCCACTTTGACGACAAGGCGCTGCTGCTGGAAAATCACAAAAAATGCAGATTTCCGCCAATCACTTGCTGTCGCTCATCAACGATGTGCTGCAGATGAGCAAGCTGGAGGAGGGCACGACCGTCCTCACGCACGAGCGCATCAGTCTGGTGGAGCTGACCCGCGATATCATTACCATTATCATCGGCCGCTCCGAAGAAGCCGGCATTGAGTGGGAGTACGAAAAAGACAAATCCATCATTCCGTACCCGTATATTTACGGCAGTCCGCTGCATCTGCGGCAGATTTTCCTCAATATTTACAGCAACTGCATCAAATACAACCGTCCCGGCGGTAAAATCACCACCCATACGGACTCGCTCGGTGAACAGGACGGCAAATGCACCTATCGCTGGACGATTTCGGATACGGGTATCGGCATGAGTCCGGACTTTGTTGACCATATTTTTGAACCGTTCACGCAGGAAAAGCAGGACGCGCGCAGCTATTATCACGGCACCGGTCTCGGCATGACCATCACCAAGGAGCTTGTCGACCGGATGGGCGGCTCGATTACGGTCACGAGTCAGCTTGGTGTCGGCTCCACCTTTGTAATCACTTTGCCGTTTGAAATTGCACCGTCTCCCGAGTAGACACCGGACGCACATGCCGCGCCGGATATCAGCATTGCAGGCTGCAGGCTACTGCTCGTCGAGGACAATGCGCTCAACGCCGAAATCGCACAGATTCTGCTGACCGACGAAGGAGCGACCGTAACCGTCGTCACGGATGGCAAACAGGCTGTGGAGATTGTGCAGAACAATCCACCGGACACATTCGACGCGGTTCTCATGGATGTGATGATGCCTGTGATGAACGGCATTGACGCTGCGAAGACCATTCGCTCGCTCAACCGACCGGACGCGAAAACGCTGCCCATCATCGCCATGACCGCAAACGCCTTTTACGAGGATGCACAGAAGTGCCTCGCCGCAGGCATGAATGCCCATCTGGCAAAGCCGCTGCAGATAAAGGAGGTCAAGCAGACGATCGCCGAATGGGTGAAAAATAACCGAACTGCAAAAAAGGACGCGTAAAGCGTCCTTTTTTCATTCTACGGATAACGCATCCTCGCTGATTACCGCCCGAATCCCCCATGACGGCACCTTATCCGGATAGGCTTCGCCTTCGAGCATGACAAACGCCGCATCGTACTTCGGACGTTTTTTCGGGTAGATGCCGAGTCCGTCCGTGAAGTACAGCAGGCCGCGCAGATAGCGGAACGCGCCTTCGGCATTTAAGCGGTCAACGTGCTCGAAAACCGGACGAAAATCGGTCGCAGACTGACCGATCAGTTCAAAATGCTCCATATATTCCGCGAGTTCCCGCGCATTTGTCACCTTTTTGTCCGAGCGCAGCTGATCGTCGCACTGCAGAATACGCAGGTTGAAATGCCGGAAAAAGCTGGTGTTCTCCTGCAAAAGCTCATAGGTGCGGCTGAGGAACGCGCGCACGAGTTCACCGGAGGTGGACATCGAAGTATCGATAGCGATGACGAAATCCTCTATTTTCCGCACCTCCCGCGTTTCTAACGGCTCGATAAGCGGCATATTTCCGAAATGACGCAGCCCGTAGGCGTAGTAGCCGTAATCGAACGAATCCGCATCCACCGAGACCTCCTCCCGCAGAGCGGCAAACCGGCGCAGGAACGCGCGGAAATCAGTCGTTTTGCGGGTGGAAACGGCAAGCTGCTCCCGCACAGCCTGACCGCCTTCCGCCTTGTTCGCGAAAACCGTCTCCATCGCGGTCTGCGTGCGCTCGGCCTGCTGCTGCCAGCGGCGCTCCTGCTGATCGTCATCCTCCTTGTACCACAGCGTGTGCTCGTCTGTCGCAAACACGCGCGTGAGCGTGGCACAGTCATACGAATTCAGCCGCGTGCGGCGAAAGTGGCGATAGACCGCCTCAGCCGTCAGGACCGGCAGCTCGTCCCGCAGTTCACGGTAGATATTCTGCCGCCGAACCGACACCTTTTCCGCCTGCAGGCAGCGGTAATCCAGTGAATCCAGCATGCTTTCGACCGCAATATCGCACGACAGATCCCACAGGTCGGCATCGCGTCCACGTGTCTTTCCGGGATGGCGCAGCAGACAGTGGAACAGCGTGTGCAGATAGGCGCGGTTGACGTTCGCGCGGGAGCGCTCGTACTGCTGCGCCAGCCAGGCACCGCTGAAAAACAGCACGCGCGTGTCGGTAGCGAGCGTGGGTGTATCGTAACCGTCTGCCGCAGGCAGCGCCGCCAGCGCGGAATCGAGGAACGGCAGGTTCATGTACAGTTCGGTGCGGGCGGAAAACAGGATTTCGCGTCCGATAGAAGTCCAGCGGGAGGACTGCGACATAGAAAACATCACCTCACAGGTTCATCTTGCATCGTAGGGCGGGGTACCCTACGGATTTATTGATAACTTCTATATATTTATATCATAATTCAAACGATTTGGCGCGTCCCTTGGACTGCGTTTTGCCGGCGGCTGACAGCAGAACGGACAGCGCTGCCGTCTGCTCTGCTTCGCGGGCAGACGTGCACGCGGCATCCACATCGGCGGCAGAGAGCACACCAAGCGACAGCAGGAAGGTCAATGCAGCGGTCTCGCCTGCCTTGGCGCAGGACTGCGCCAGATTGCCGCCGTGGGTGCGTAAAACCGCGAGATAGTCCGCTTTTGCGGCATCCGAGAGCACAAACGGTACGGCAAGCCGCCGCACGGCTACACGTGCCGCGACCGAAAAATCGTGCCGCTCGAGCAGTTCGCTCAGGGCAGCATCATACTGCCAAAAATTCAGCACACCGCCGTCAAAGCACTGGCGGTAGCTGTATCCTGCACCGTGAATGCGCCGCTGAAAAATATGCGCCGGACTGAGGTCCTCCAGTTCCTCGACGTACTCGGGGAACAGCAGCCGCGCGTGCTCATCAAACCGCACATCGAGTTCCCCGGCGTACTCGCCGAGCAGCCTGGGCAGGCAAGTCGGCGCGGACGGTGCGGCGTGCAGGATGACTTCGCGCAGGCTCATGCAGTTCATCAGCGCACCGCCGCCGAATTCGCTGACGGAATCAGTCAGTTCGATGCGTTCAAGGTTTCGGCAGTTATAAAATGCATAACTGCCAACACTTTTTGCATCCTTCGGGAGCGTAACCGTGCGGATAGCCGCTGCATTGTGCTTCGGCTCCGTGCCGCCGCAGGTAATACGGACAGCGAACGTGTCCTTGCCTGTCAGATCGGGGACCCGCTCGCTGAGTACATACGCGCCGACCTCGGTAACAGGCACACCGTCTATCTCATCCGGCAGACGCACAATATCGTCCTGCGTTTCGCACCGCAAAAGCGCAATGCCGCCGCTCGCACTCCGCGAACAGGTCAGCCGCAGTTCGTTTTCGCCCTCGATCACCCGCATTTGCACTCATGTCCTTTCTGCTTTTTCATTCTGCTACCCATTATAGCACAGTGCGCAGAAAAAGACGATACCGCGGTCTTCATTCTCATAATAAGAATTTATAACAGAAATAATATATTGTTTTTCGCAAATCGCACTTGACAATCCACTGTTTTGCGAATATACTGTGACCATACCAAGTAAACCAACACAAACCAATGACGAAGACGAGTAGCAGGGAGACCGAACCTTCAAGAGAGCCGCAGGCGGTGTGATTGCGGCAGGCAAGGACCGTGTGAATGGACTTCAGCAGGGCAAGGCGAACGGCTTCGGCCAAGTAACTGCGACGGGGACTCCGCCCGTTATCAGGGGAGCGCGCATTGTTTGATGTGTGAGCAGAGTGGACGCAGTTTGCGTCAATCTGGGTGGTACCGCAAGAGCGTATTCGCTCCTGTCCCAAGAGAAATCTGGGACAGGAGCTTTTTATTTTGTAAAACAAATTGAGAGTGAAACTATTCACCATCTCTCCACTCTATCTGAAATTTGTAAAGGAGCAATCACCATGGCTAAGATCCCCCACAGACTTTATTTGACCGAAGACCAGATGCCCAAGCAGTGGTACAACCTGCGGGCGGACATGAAGGAAAAGCCGGACCCGCTGATTCATCCGGGCACGCACCAGCCGCTGCCGGAAGAAGCGTTGTATCCCATCTTCTGTCAAAAGCTGGCGCACCAGGAGCTGGACAACGACACCCGCTACATTGATATTCCCGAGCCGGTGCTCGATATGTATAAGCTGTACCGTCCGTCTCCGCTGTGCCGCGCGTACAATCTGGAGAAGGCGCTGGACACCCCGGCTAAGATCTACTACAAGTTTGAGGGCAACAACACCTCGGGCAGCCACAAGCTGAATTCCGCGATCGCACAGGCGTACTACGCCAAGGAACAGGGCCTCAAGGGCCTTACCACCGAGACCGGTGCCGGTCAGTGGGGTACTGCACTCTCTGAGGCATGCGCGTACTTCGGACTGGATTTGAAGGTATTCATGGTTAAGGTCTCCTACGAGCAGAAGCCGTTCCGCAAGGCCATCATGCAAACCTTTGACGCGAATGTAACGCCGTCTCCGTCCAATACGACCGAGGCAGGCCGCGCTATTCTGGCACACGATCCGACCACCGGCGGTTCGCTCGGCTGTGCGATTTCCGAGGCCGTAGAAGTGGCTACTACGCACGAGGGCTACCGCTATGTACTCGGCTCCGTGCTCAATCAGGTGCTGCTGCACCAGTCCATCATCGGTCTGGAAAGCAAGCAGGCTATGGAAATGCTCGATGAGTATCCGGATATCGTGATCGGCTGTGCCGGCGGCGGCTCCAACCTCGGCGGCCTGATTTCCCCGTTCATGCAGGATAAGCTGCTCGGCAAGGCCGATCCGCGCATCATCGCGGTGGAACCGGCCTCCTGCCCGTCGCTTACCCGCGGCAAGTACGTTTACGATTTCTGCGATACCGGCCATGTTACGCCGCTGGCCCGCATGTACACGCTCGGCAACGGCTTCATGCCCGCGCCCAACCACGCAGGCGGCCTGCGCTACCACGGCATGAGTCCGATCCTCTCCAAGCTGTACCACGACGGTTATATGGAGGCGGTTTCCGTCAAGCAGACCGACGTATTCGACGCGGCAATTCAGTTCGCCAAGGTGGAGACCATTCTTCCGGCGCCGGAGTCCAGCCACGCCATCCGCGCCGCAATCGACGA
>ERZ833515.400-NODE-400-length-38638-cov-6.863074_pt1 | contig 38638 bp, 40 predicted proteins | sample MGYA00519949_ERZ833515 | MGnify/ENA primary metagenome ERZ833515 (study PRJEB31850, sample SAMEA3708741) | human gut metagenome | biome: human gut; feature: human-associated habitat; material: faeces | place: China | collected 2014 ...
GTATTTTCTTCGCCGCACATGTCGCCGAAGAAAATGATTGGACTTTCTTTCGCCGTGCCATTGGCGAAACTCTACGAGGTTCTTTGAAAGCTGGTCGGGGAAGGAGAAGCAATTCTCTTTCCCCGATTTTCTTTTTTCAAATTCCTATTGACAAGAGGGGAAATACGTGATACCATTTGCCCACAAGGAAAGTAGGAATTAGAAAATCGACATCTATGGAGGAGAGCTTATGCGCGTTTATGCAGACAATGCGGCGACCACAAAACTATCCGCCGCTGCAAAGGAAGCCATGCTTCCGTACTTTGATGAGATATATGGAAACCCCAGCACCCTCTACACGCTCGGTCAGGAGGCGGCAGAGCATCTGCTGGCCTGCCGCACAGAGATCGCACAGCTGATCGGTGCGGCCGACCCGCGGGAGATCGTGTTCACCTCCGGCGGCAGCGAGGCCGACAATCAGGCCATCGTCTCTGCCGCCGAGAACGGCGCGCGCAAGGGGAAAAAACACCTCATCTCCACAAAATTTGAGCACCATGCGGTGCTGCACACGCTCGACAAGCTGCGCCGGCAGGGCTTTGAGGTAACGCTGCTGGATGTGCACGAAGACGGAGTTGTTCGCGTCGAGGACGTGGCGGCGGCCATCCGTGACGACACGGCGCTCGTGTCGGTCATGTTCGCCAACAACGAGATCGGCACGCTCCAGCCCGTTCAGGCCATCGGCGCGCTCTGCCGCGAGCGGGGTGTCCCGTTTCACACGGATGCGGTGCAGGCGATCGGCCATGTGCCCGTGAATGTGCAGGAGATGAACATCGATATGCTCTCGTGCTCGGCGCACAAATTCCATGGGCCGCGCGGCGTCGGCTTCTTGTATGCCAGACGCGGCATCCCGCTCACGAATATCATCGAGGGCGGCGCGCAGGAGCGCGGCAAGCGCGGCGGCACGGAGAATACTCCGGCGATCGCCGGCATGACGGCGGCGCTGCGCGAGGCGGTCGACAACATGGATGAGAATATGCGCAAGGTCACACGCCTGCGCGAGACGCTCATTACAGGGCTTGAGACCGTTGCGCACGCGCGGCTCAACGGCGACCGCACACAGCGTGTCCCGGGAACGGTGAACTTCTGCTTTGAGGGCATCGAGGGCGAGTCGCTGCTGCTCCTGCTCGACCGCAAGGGCATCGCCGCCTCCTCCGGCAGTGCCTGCACCTCCGGCTCGCTTGACCCCAGCCATGTGCTGCTGGCGCTCGGGCTGCCGCACGAGGTCGCACACGGCTCGCTGCGTCTGTCCGTGGGCGAATACAACACGGACGAAGAAATGGCGTACATCGTCGAAAATGTCCGTCAGGTGGTCGACTACCTGCGCAGCATCTCCCCGGTGTGGGACGAGCTGGAGACCGGTGTGCGTCCGCACCAGATCTAACAGATAACAGATTCAGATAAAGGAGGCTTTCCTATGGCATTGTACAGCGAAAAGGTCATGGACCATTTTGAAAACCCCCGCAACGTCGGCAAAATGCCCGATGCCGACGGCATCGGCGAGGTCGGCAACGCCAAGTGCGGCGACATTATGCGCATGTACATCAAGGTCCGCGACGATGTGATCACGGACGTGAAGTTCAACACCTTTGGCTGCGGCAGCGCGATCGCGTCCTCGTCGATGGCGACCGAGATGATCAAGGGCAAACCGGTCTCCGAGGCGCTGGAGCTGTCCAATAAGGCGGTCATTGAAGCGCTGGATGGCCTTCCGGCGCAGAAGATCCACTGCTCCGTGCTGGCGGAGGAGGCGGTCAAGGCGGCCGTAAAGGATTACTACGATAAAAATGGTATCGCCTATGACGCCGATCTCTTTTCGACGCATGACTGCGCCGCCTGCCACGGCGGCTGAACCAACCAAGCTGCTTTTTTCTTTCTTCCCCCTTCTATTTTTTGCGGAAAGCACCCGACCGTTTGGCCGGGTGCTTTCTGTCTCTCGGCAGAAAAAAAGCCCGGCAGGCCTGTCGGAAGCCTGCCGGGAGGATTGCGTCAGTAATAGATGCTGTTTCGCTTTGGCTTTGGTCGGAAGTGGATGCCGGACACCATGCCGAGCGCGGCAAAGGACGTGAACAGCGACGAGCCGCCGTAGCTGAAAAACGGCAGCGTGATGCCGATGACGGGCGTGATGCCGATGCACATGCCGATGTTCTCAAACGTCTGGAACGTCAGAAATGCGGCCACACCGAAGCACACGAGCGAGCCCATGTTGCTGCCCGAACGGATGCCGACCATGACGCAGCGGATGATGATGATCAGCAGCAGCACGATAACGAGGATGCAGGCGATCATGCCGAGCTCCTCACCGATGACGGCGTAGATGAAGTCGGTGTGCTTGCCGGCGAGGGCATTGGACTGACTCTGCGTGCCGTTGCCGAGTCCTGCGCCGGTCCACTGGCCGGAGGCGAGGGCGATCTTGCTCTGATGCGGCTGCCAGTTGATGCCGGTGTTGGTCGGGTCGATGCTGGAGTCATAGGGCGCGAGAATGCGGTTTTTCTGATAGTCGTGCAGCACAAAGTTCCACAGCAGCGGGATCATCGCGGCGATGGCCGCAAAGCCGATGGCAAACCAGTGCAGCGCAAAGCCGGCGGCAAAGAGCATCACGAGGAAGATGGAAAAGAAGATCAGCGCCGAACCGAGGTCGGACGACACGAAGAGGATCAGCCCGAACAGCAGCACAAAGTGAACAGCCAGCTGTGCGACCGACCACACGGAGTTGAGGTCGTGGTATTCCTTCAGGTAACTGATCTGCTTTGCCAGCACGACGATAAATGTGAGCTTGACGACCTCCGTCGGCTGGATGCCGATGCCGAAAAAGCGCAGCCAGCCGGTGTTGCCGGTGTTGTCGCTCACGCCGAAGGGGATCAGCAGCAGCAAAAACAGCGCATTGAATGCGCACAGGATCTGCCATTTGTCGGCCAGAACGTCCACATCCAGCACGGTCATGGCGACAAACGCGACCACACCGAGAATGAGCGACGCGCTCTGTACAATGACATACTTGGCCGAGTGATACGACGCCGTGGCACTCGAGATGACGATGATACCGAACGTGGCGCAGATGAGACCCATCACGAGCAGGAAAATGTCCGCTCGGTGAAAAAACTCCTTTGCGTAGGACAGTGCTTTTTTCAAGATGGCCTCCTTTCCGCCAGACCGGCGATTTGAAATCGGCAATGATTATATCACAGAAAACCGCTTTACGCAACGGGCGAAACCGTGCTATAATACTTCTTCAGAATCGGAGGGATACCATGCAGGAATATCTGACCCACAGTGAAGCGGAGACCGAACAGGCCGGCGCGGACTTTGCGCGCACCCTGCCGGACGGCAAGGTCGTGGCCATGTACGGTGAGCTCGGCAGCGGCAAGACCGCCTTCGTGCGCGGGATGGCGCGCGGCATGGGGCTGACGTGCCGTGTCTCGAGCCCCACGTTCACGATCGTGAACGAATATGAGGGGCCGCGCGAGCTGATCCATTTTGATATGTATCGCCTCGGCAGCGCCGACGAGCTGTTTGACATCGGTTGGGAGGATTATGTCAACCGCGGCTCGGTCTGCGCCGTCGAATGGAGCGAGAATGTGGAGGACGCCTTTTACGGCGACGAGGTCGTTGTCCGCTTTGAAAAGCTTGGGCCGACGACCCGGCGCATCATCATCACGGAAGGGAGCGGGAAATCATGCTGATCCTCGCACTGGAATCATCTGCAAAGGCGGCGTCGGCGGCGCTTTGCCGCGACGGTGTGCTCATCGCCCAGAGCCAGCAGTGCAGCGGTCTGACGCATAGCTGCACGCTGCTGCCGATGGCAGAGCAGATGCTCAAGGACACCAATATTGCGCTTTCGGACGTTGACGCCATCGCCGTTGCGCGCGGGCCGGGCTCGTTCACCGGCATCCGCATCGGCGTGTCCACGGCAAAAGGTCTCGCCTGGGGCGCGCAGAAGCCCGCCATCGGTGTGTCGACGCTCGAGGCCATGGCGTATCACGGTGTCGCGGCAGGGGAGGGCGCGCTCGTGTGCGCGGCCATGGACGCCCGCCGCAGCCAGATCTACAACGCGCTCTTTGAGATCCGGGACGGAAAACCGCAGCGTCTTTGTCAGGATCGTGCGATATCGCTCGCGGAGCTGGGCGCGGAATTGAAAAAAATGCAGAAATCCGTTTTTCTGGTTGGCGACGGCGCGCAGCTGTGCTATAATACGTGTTTGGACATGGGCATCCCCGCGGTGCTTGCGCCGGGCAATCTGGTCGTGCAGAGTGCGTGGGGCGTGGCCATGGCCGCCTTCGGGCAGACGCCTGCCCCGGCTGAGGAACTGCTCCCGGTCTATCTGCGCCTGTCGCAGGCCGAGCGGGAACGTCAGGCGCGGCTCGCGGCCGAGGCGGAAAAAGACTGAAAGTAAAATACGGATGCAACAAAGGAGACGACGAGATGAGTAAAGTTCACGTTTTTGACCACCCGCTGATCCAGCACAAGCTCTCGATCCTGCGCGACAAGCACACCAGCGTCAAGGAGTTCCGGGAGCTGATTTCCGAGATCGCCATGCTGATGTGCTTCGAGGCCACGCGCGACCTCCCGCTTGAGGAGATCGACGTTGAGACCCCGGTCGCCACGGCACACTGCAAGCACATTGCCGGCAAGAAGCTGGCCATCGTGCCGATCCTCCGCGCCGGTCTCGGCATGGTCGACGGCATGGTCACCATGATGCCGAACGTCAAGGTCGGTCACATCGGCCTGTTCCGCGACCCGCAGACGCTCGAGCCGGTGAAGTATTACTTCAAGATGCCGCCCGACATCGCCGAGCGCGACGTCATCATCGTTGACCCCATGCTCGCCACCGGCGGCAGCGCGTCTGCTGCGGTGAAGTTCATGAAGGAAGTCGGCTGCAAGCACATCAAGCTCATGTGCATCATTGGTGCGCCCGAGGGCGTGCAGGTGATGCAGACCGAGCACCCGGATGTGGACATCTACGTTGCGGCGCTTGACGATCACCTCAACGAGCACGGCTACATCGTCCCCGGTCTCGGTGACGCGGGCGACCGTATCTTCGGCACGAAGTGATCCGCTCCTGTTGATCCCATAAGCAGACACCCGGTATTGGGCTTTCCAATACCGGGTGTTTTTATTCCCTTATTGCAGATTCAGGTGCTTGCGCAGCATCCCGTGCGTGAGGAAGAAGAAGCCCACACAGAATGCCAGCGCGCCCACACAGGCACAGCCGAGCACGGTCCAGAGCGCCTGCAGCACGGTCATCGTGTTGACGGCCGAGCTGGCAGGCCCGTAGAACGCGCCGAAGATCAGCGTCAGCACAATGCGCGTGCCGATCCAGAGCACAAAGAAGAACACGACGGACATGAGCCCCTTGTTTTTCTTGAAACTCTGACCGATTGCCATGGCGGCGTAGGTCATCAGGCACAGGGCAAGGCCGCACAAAATCACCAGCACGACCACGCCCGCTGCGAGCCAGCCGGCCTGTGCCTGCGTGATTGTCGGCATACTGTACGGTGCGCCGAAGGTAAAGGCAAACCGGAACCGGACGACGTCCTCGTAGCCGCCGAGCATGCCGGACAGCAGCATGCCGAGCGCGTCGACCGCGAACGTGCCGAGAAACCACACGACCGAGACGATCAGCTTCGAGCAGATCAGCTCCGTCGTCGAGACCGGCAGCGTGAACATCAGGTAGCCCTCGTCCGTCATCAGGTTGCGGTAAAAGCGCAGGATCATGAGCACGACCGTCGTCACGACGGCGGCGATGAGCGCCAGCGAGAACACGAACGACACGAGCGCGCTGATGGCATTGAGCAGAAAGCCGGTCTGGTTTTCGCACAGGTGGTTAATCAGGTTCGTGAACAGGCCGAGCACCGGCACGGCCGCATAGACCGGCAGGATGATGCGCGCCGTGGCGCGAAAGTCCTGCTTCAACAGTTTTCCTAACATCTGAATACCTCCCGGAACACAGCGTCCACCGATTTGCCCTCCCTGGCGCGCAGGTCATCCGCCGACGACTGCAGCAGCAGATGCCCGCGGCTGAGAAACGCCACGTCGTCGAGAATGTGCTCCACGTCCGCGATCAGGTGCGTGGAGATGACGACGGCGGCCTCGGGGTTGTAGTTGGAGATGATGGTGCTGAGAATGTAGTCGCGCGTCGCGGGGTCGACGCCGCCGATCGGCTCATCGAGCAGATAGAGCTTTGCCTTGCGGCTCATGACGAGGATGAGCTGCACCTTTTCGCGCGTGCCCTTGGACATCTGCTTGATCTGCTGCTTCGGCTGGATGCCGAGGCGCTGCATCATCTGCACGGCGGCCGCGCGGTCAAAGTCGTCGTAGAAGTCGCCGAAAAACTCCAGCAGCTGCAATGCCGTCATCCAGTCGGCGAAATAGGTGCGCTCCGGCAGGTAGGAGACGATCTTCTTCGTCTCCTTGCTCGGCGCCATGCCGTCGATGAGAATTTCCCCGGCATCCGGCGTCAGCAGACCGTTTGCCAGCTTGATGAGCGTGCTCTTGCCGCTCCCGTTCGGGCCGAGCAGACCGACGATGCGCCCTGGCTCGATCGCGAGATCCACGCGGTCGAGTGCCGGCTCTGCGCCGTAGCTCTTGCACAGCCCTCTGCATTCGAGAATTGCCATGTTTGTTAGTCCTCCTTTGCCTGCTGCAGATCCTGCCGCAGCAGCTCGAGCGCCTGCGCCCGGTCATAGCCGAGCTGCGCCAGCGCCTGCCAGAATGCGTCGATGCCGGCCTGCGCCAGCCGCCGCTTTTCCCGTTCGATGCGCGCGATGTCCTCCGTCACGGTGCGTCCGGCCGTGCGCTGCGTCCGGATGAGCTCCAGACGCTCCAGCTCGGCGAACGCGCGCTGCATCGTGTTCGGGTTCACACCGGCGTCGGCTGCAAATTCCCGCACCGACGGCAGCCTGCCGCCCGGCGGAAACTGACCGAGTATGATCGCGCGGGCGATCTGATCCACGAGCTGCGTGTAGACAGGCGCGTCATTGCGAATGTTCCAGTTCATGGTGCGCCTCCTATCCGAAATGCGTATCACTGTATTAAGCGATTAAGACAATAACACAACATGCGCGGAATGTCAAGCCTGTTTTGTGAAGAAAACGGAAAAACGCCCGCAGCGGCTGCTGCGGGCGTAACATATGTAGCAAAGGGCGGGCTCAGCGCTCGATCTCTTCTTCACAGGCGTTTGTCTGGATGACCGGTACGGCATGGCGCTGTGCGAGCAGACCGGGCAGGATGGAGGCCAGACTGCCGCAGAGGATGCACGCGATGCCGGCAAGCATATTGCCGGGGATGGCCTCGTGCAGGATGAGAAACGCCAGCAGCGGCGCGAGCGCGGGCTTAAAGAAGAACACGAGCGATGTCGTCTGCGCGCTCGTGACCTCCATCGACAGGAAGTAGCACGTAAAGCCGATGCCGGTCACGCCAATGTAGATATAGAAGACGATCGGCAGATTTGCCGCCGTGTAGCCCGTGAGAAAGGGGATGCTCGCAAAGGTGTCCAGACCGGCGGCGGTCAGCGCGGCGGAGACGGAGGGGATGTGCGTCAGCGCGGCGAGCGCCATCATTTCGGCCGCGCCGAGCAGAAAGCTGAAGCACGACACGACGAGACCGCCGAAGCGCGCGCACTGCCGTTTGCCGCACACGCCGTAGAGCGCGAACAGCAGCGTGCCCAGCAGGATGTACGTCACACCGAGCGCGTCGAGCTTCAGATGCCACGGCTGGATGATGAGCACGATGCCGACCACGTCGAGCGCAAGACCCAGGATCTGATTTTTGGAGATTTTCTCCCGCAGCAGCAAAAACGCAAACAGCGTCACGAACACGGGGTTGCTCGAAAACAGCACGCCGACGACCGACGCCTGTACGCGCGCGACGGCGAGCTGATACAGCGACATGCTCACAGCGATGCCCATCAGTCCCAGCAGTGCAAACGTGCCGAGCGCTCTGCCGTCGAGCGACAGACGGCGCTTTTTCAGCTCGCGCACGGCCAGCGGCACGAGCACCAGCCCGCCGACCAGAAAGCGGCTGAAGTTGAGCTGGATGGGGTTTAATTGTCCGGCAATACACTTGAGCGCGACCTCCATGCTGGAAAACAGCAGCGTCGTGATCAGTATGTACAGATAACCGCGTTTCATATCCGCACCTTCTTTTTCGGTTTCACAGATGGTTTTCGTTGTAACATCATTTTAGCCGCTTGTCAAGCGGTATCGGCGCTGAAAATGCGCTGCATCCTGCATCTCGCCTGGCAGCGGCACAGGGCACAGAAAGCGCGGTATCAGCGCGGCAGACGGCCGGCGTTGCGCTCCCAGAACACACCGTCGGCATAGCCCTGAATGGTGGGGTTATCGGCTGCCATTTTCAGCCGCTTTTCCGCCCATGCGCAGTATTGCTCACTGCGCTCAATGGCGACGAAGCGGCGGCCGAGCTTGCGCGCCGTCACAGCCGTCGAGCCGGACCCGGCAAAGGGGTCGAGCACGATGCCGCCGGGGTCGGAACTCGCGAGGATGAGCTTTGCCAGCAGCTTCTCCGGCTTCTGCGTCGGGTGGGCGGTGTTTTCCGGCATCGACCAGTAGGGCACGGAGATGTCATCCCAGAAGTTTGACGGGCACGTGTTGCGGAATTTCCCGTCGGGCGTATCCTCCCAGTCCTTTGGCTGCCCGTCGGCGCGATAGGGCGCACGCACGCGCCGGCGCACCTTCACGGCATCGACGTGGAACGTGTAGTCATCCGTGCGCGTGGCAAACCAGATGTCCTCCATGCCGTTTTTCCAGTTATGCTGTGCCCCACGGCCCTTTTCCCGCTGCCATGTGATGCGGTTTTGCAGCCGGAAATACTCCTTGAGCGTCAGGCCGATGATCGGGCTCGAGCGCCAGTCGCAGCAGACGTAGATCGAAGCATTCGGCTTGAGCAGCGGCAGCAGCAGCTCGATCCATGCGCGGGTGAAGGCGGCGTAGTTGGCGTCCGTCATGTGGCGGAAGGCGCCGCCGGCGAACTCCTTCGTGAGGTTGTACGGCGGGTCGACGATCAGCAGGTCAGCAAAGCCGCGCGGCAGGTGCGGTGCGACCTGAAACGTGTCGCCGCAGATGGTGCAGTCACACACGGCGTCGAGCGGGACATCCTGCGCAACGCGCAGGCAGCGCGCGAGATATTCCGGTGCGTCCTGCGGCAGGAAGTCGATTGTCTTGTTGCGTTCGGCTTTCATGGCGTCACCTCGCTGTAAAAAAGAAAGGACCCAATCTGAAAAGATTGAGTCCTCTTTTTGTGGCGGAGAAGGAGGGATTCGAACCCTCGATACCCTTGTGGGGTATACACGATTTCCAATCGTGCGCGCTCGACCAGGCTACGCGACTTCTCCACGTTCTGTTCGGGTTGCTTTCATTTCAAATTGTCAGCTTGCACATTATAATCAAAATTTCCCGTAAAGTCAAGTACCAATTTGAAAGATTCGCATTTTGTGTGTATTTGTTCAGAAAATCAGCCGGGTGAGCAGCGTGCGCACACGCTGCGCGTGGCGCGCATCCTGCTGCGCCATGGTGCGCAGCGTTTCCCTGAGCGGCATCGGCGCAGCATCTGCTGCCGCGCCCAGCTGCGCGCTGAGCGCAAGCTCCTGCAAATAAGCACAGCGCAGATCCGCCGCCGCCGTGCTCAGCCGCGGACAGGCGGCGGGCGGGACGCAGAGTGTGCCCGTGCGCAGAAAATACTCTGTTTGCAGCGCTCTGAGCTGCGCGCGCTCCTGCACGGCGAGCTGAGCGAGCGGCTGCCGGATGGCGCACACGCGTTGCGCGAGTGCGGCATAGAAAGCAGCGCCGGCAGCCTTTGCACATATACACTCGCGCAGCTGCGCTGTGATTGCGTCCGGCTCCGGCTGCGCGGGCGCTGCTGTGATGCCTGCCTCGCCAGTCACACGCTGCCAGACGCGCAAAAATGCGGCGCTGTCGAGAAAAACGGGGTCGTTCATCTTCCATCCCTCCGCTTCATGCTATGCCCGGCTTGCAAAAATGTGCGGGATGTGCCATAATCGCAGCAGAGACTTTTCACCGGAGGCGACCATCATGGCTCGATTTTTCATAGCAGGTACGAATTTCCCGAACGGCCGGGCGATCATCCGCGGCCGCGACGCCGACCATATCCGCGTGCTGCGCCTGCGCGCGGGCGACGACATCGTCATCTGCGACGGGGCGGGACGCGACTATAAGTGCCGCCTTGTGCAGACGCTCGAGCATGAGGCCGAGGCTGAGGTCATCGAGGTCGTGCCGTGCAAGGCAGAGCCCACGGTGCGTACGACGGTGTTTGCCGGCCTGCCCAAGGGCGAGCGCAGCGATTTCCTTGTGCAGAAGTGCACCGAGGCCGGTGCCGCCGGGATCGTGTTTTTCTCCTGCACGCGCTGCGTGGCCAAGGCCGCCAATATCGAAAAGAAGGTCGAGCGCTGGCAGCGCATCGCCGAGGAGGCGGCAAAGCAGTCGGGGCGCGGCATCATTCCGCAGGTGCGCTACACGGCGGACTATGTCAGTGTGCTCAACGACGCGCTGCACACCGACCTGCCGCTGTTCATGTATGAGACCGGCGAGCGCGAGACCATCCGCGACGCCATCGAGCACGCGGCGCAGCCGGTCGCGTCCGCTGCCATCATTACAGGGCCGGAGGGCGGCTTTGCGGAGTTTGAGGCCGACATGGCGCGCAAGCTCGGCATGCACATCTGCTCCATGGGTGAGCGCATCCTGCGGTGCGAGACCGCGCCGGTCGTCGCGCTCACGGCGCTGATGTACGGAACGGGGAATCTGTGAACTTTTTTTGAATCGGGGCTTGACAAGCGCATATGGGTATGTAATAATACTCCACGCAATCAAATGAATATCCAAGGAAACCTCAAGGATCGGCACAGCCGAGACTGGAGGCGGAGGAGACTCTGGAGAATCCCGTGCAAAACGGGTGCCGAAGGTGTAAGGCGCAAGCCGAATCTCTCAGGCAAAAGGACAGAGCGAGTACCCGACTTATGCGGGTGTTCAGGCGCTGTTTGTTCTCTGGAGCTGCTGGTCAGATCGACCGGCAGCTTTTTGCTTTGCAAAAAATCAATGCAGAGGGAGAAACAACATGGAAACTTTACTCAAAATCGTGCAGACCGTCAATATGTACCTGTCAGACTATGTGCTGGTCATCCTGCTCATTGGTGCGGGTCTGTATTTTACGATCCGCACGAAGTTTGTGCAGGTGCGCTGCTTCGGCGAGGGCTGGCGGCGCTTCTTCGGCGAGTTCAGTCTCAACGGTGAAAAGCACAAGGCCGGCATGAGCTCGTTCCAGGCGCTGGCGACGGCGGTTGCGGCGCAGGTCGGCACCGGCAACATCGTCGGCGCCTGCGGCGCGATCCTCATCGGCGGCCCCGGCGCGATCTTCTGGATGTGGTTCATCGCATTCTTCGGCATGGCGACGATCTATGCCGAGGCGGTGCTCGCACAGGAGACCCGCGTGGTCGAGCCTGACGGCACGATCCTCGGCGGCCCGGTGTACTACATCAAGCGTGCCTTCCCGAACGGCTTCGGCAAGTTCCTTGCGGGCTTCTTCGCGGTCGCGATCATCCTTGCGCTCGGCTTCATGGGCTCTATGGTACAGTCCAACTCCATCGGCGAGGCGTGCCAGAACGCGTTCCACATTCCGAGCTGGGTCATGGGCCTGATCGTCTGTGCCATCGCGGCCTTCATCTTCATCGGCGGTGTGCAGCGCATCGCCTCCGTCACGGAAAAGATCGTGCCGGTCATGGCCTGCCTGTATCTGCTCGGCGGCTTCATCGTGCTCATTGCCCGCATCCGCTATGTGCCGGAGACCTTCGGCATGATCTTCAAGTATGCTTTCATGCCGGATGCCATCATCGGCGGCGGTATCGGCTACGCGCTCAAGACGGCCATCAGTCAGGGCGCAAAGCGCGGCCTGTTCTCCAACGAGGCCGGCATGGGCTCGACCCCGCACGCGCACGCGCTGGCCAACGTCAAAAATCCGCACGAGCAGGGCACGGTTGCAATGATCGGCGTGTTCATCGATACGTTCGTCGTGCTGACGATGACGGCGCTCGTCGTTATCTCCACGCTTTACGCCGGCAACGGCCCGCTGGCGCACGGTGCGGTCGACGGCATTTCCAAGACGAACATGGCGCAGCTTGCGTTCTCGAGCGTGTTTGGCGAGACGCTCGGCAATGCCTTCGTGGCAATCTGCCTGCTGTTTTTCGCGTTCTCGACCATCGTCGGCTGGAACCTCTTCGGCCGCATCAATGTCAACTATCTCTTCGGCAAGAAGGCGAACCTCCCGTACTCCATCATCGCCCTCGTCTTCATCTTCCTCGGCTCCTGCCTGTCCAATGATCTTGTCTGGGAGCTGACGGATATGTTCAACCAGCTCATGGTGCTGCCGAACGTCATCGCGCTCATGGCGCTCTCCGGCCTTGTGGCCGTGGCCGCGCGCAAGAGCGGTGACGTGCACGAGCGCGAACTGCACAAGTAATTACACATATATAGGAAAACCGCCCTGTGCTATTTTGCACAGGGCGGTTTTGCGCTTTGTTCACTTGCAGCGGCGCAGCACCTCGAGCGTGTAGCGCCACACGCGCTGCACGGAGGCGATGTGCATCCGCTCACGGCAGGTGTGGATCTCCGTCAGGTCAGGGCCGAAGGATACGCAGTCGAGTCCCGGCAATTTCCCGGCAAACAGCCCGCACTCCACGCCTGCGTGGATGGCCTCCACCTTTGGGTCGTGACCGTACTGCTCGCGAAAGACGTCGATCATCCGCTCGCGCAGCGGAGAGTCCTTGCGGTATTCCCAAGCGGGGTAGTCGCCCGAGACGTCGACGCTGCCGCCAAGCTGCGCCATCAGGCAGCGCAGACGCGCGACGAGCATCTCCTTCTGCGTGGCCACGCTGCTGCGCACGCAAAACGACGCCTGCACGCACTGCTCGCTCGTGGTCAGGATGCCGAGATTCAGCGACGTCTGCACCAGCCCGGGAATGTCCTGACTCATGGCCTGTATCCCGTTCGGCAGGCAGCAGAGCATACACACGGCGCGCTGCGTGGACGCCGCGTCCATCGGCGGCATCTGCGGCTGCGCCGGCTCGGCGTGCACGAACACATCCGGGTCGGCTGCCGCGTATTCGTGCCGGAGCGCCGCGTCCATGTCCGCGATCGCAGCCTGCGCCGCATCGGGGTCGGCGACGGTGATGACGGCGCGGCTCTCGCGCGGGATGGCGTTGTCCTTCAGCCCGCCGTCCACGCAGACGACGCGCAGCGCCGTGCGCGCACCGACAGCGTACAGCATACGCCCGAGAAGCTGGTTTGCGTTGCCGCGCCCTTTGTCGATCTCCGCGCCCGAGTGGCCGCCGAGCAGACCGCCGACCGTGACGGTGAGCGCCGTGCCCGGAAACGCCGTGCGCGCGACCGGCAGCGTGCACACGGAGACATTGCCGCCCGCGCAGCTGACGGTGAGGATGCCCTCATCCTCGGAGTCGAGGTTGAGCATCGTGCGCCCTTGGAGCACGGAGGTGTCGAGTGCGTCCGCGCCGAGCATACCGGTTTCCTCATCGACCGTGAGCACTACCTCGAGCGGCGGATGCGGGATGTCGTCCGCGTCCAGAATGGCAAGCGCCATCGCAACGGCGATGCCGTCGTCCCCGCCGAGGGTCGTGCCGCGTGCGCCGATCGTGTCGCCGTCCACGAAGAGGTCGAGCCCTTCGCGGGTCAGGTCCTTCGTGCAGTCCGGCGCGGTCTCGCAGACCATGTCCATGTGCCCCTGCAGGATGACCGGCGCGGCGGCCTCATAGCCCGGCGTGCCGGGGCAGAAGATGATGACGTTGTTGTGCGCATCCTGAATGTGGCGCAGACCGCGTGCGGCGGCAAAGCGCACGAGATAGTCGCTGATCGCTTTCGTGTTTCCAGAGCCGTGCGGGATGGCGCACAGCTGCTCAAAGTGCGCAAAGACGGCCTGCGGCTGAAGCTTTTCCAAAATCGGCATGGTGTGTCTCCTTTTTTTGATGTGAAACCGGCGGACACGGTCGTGCCCGCCGGTGGGTGATCAGACTTCTTCCGGGATCTGTACCCGGGACAGGGAAGCGCGGATGTTGCCCGTGAACAGCAGGCTAAGACGGTGGATCTGTGTCTCGAGATCCTCCTTCATCCCGTTTTCGAGCCACGCATAGAAAATGTCCGTGATGCCGAAGCGGTAGAGGTCGCACACGAGCTTTTTGTCCTGTTCGCTCACGCGCAGACCCTTTGCCTGCTGTTCGACATAGCTGCGCATCATTTCCTCGGACACACGGTTGACGTGCCTCTCCAGCTCCAGCCGGTGTGAGGAGGTGTAGATGTGGTAGACGGCGCGCTTGTGCTCGCGCGCAAAGCGGGACGCAGTGATCATGCACTCCTCCCAGCTGCCGGTGGCCTCGAACTCGGCGACCGCCCGGTCGGTCTCACGGCGCAGGATGATGTCGAGTAACTCAAAGAGGTCGGAGTAGTGATAGTAGAACGTCCGGCGTGTGATCTGGCATTCTTCTACGAGCTGCGTCACGGTGATCTTATCAAACGGCTGCTCGGACAGCAGCTTCAGGAACGTGTCCTGGATGGCGGCTTCGGTCAAGTGTGCCAAGCGGGATTCCACCTTTCTGGGTGCGCGGCGCGGTCATCGCGCGGCTGGATTCTGGTCCTGTGCGGGGAGATACTCGATGTGCGCATAGCTCCTGCGCGCAGAAACGGTGTCGCACAGGAAGGAATAGACGCTCTCATGCAGCGCCCGCCGGGCGCTGCGCGGCGGCAGGTCTGGGTCGGGATAAAACGGGTCGCTCACGACGACGGTGATGCGCGGCGGCAGCGCGCGCAGCAGCTTTCTCTGCCGGTAAACGACCGCCGCGGCGACGACGGGCAGCTGCTCGCGCACAGGGTAGGCAAACGACGTGTCCGGAAACGGACGGATGCCGTTGTAGTACGGCCAGATGTGTGCCTCCGGATAGATCATCACGGCCTGACCGCGTTCGAGCCGGCGGTGCATGGCGGCCAGAAACTGCCGCGTGCCGTCGATGGTGTTCGCCAGCGGGATCGCGCCGAGCATCTGCACGATGTTGCGCACGCCCGGGATCGAGACGGTGTCGGCGGAGGTGATGATGTTCGCGCGCCGCGGAAACGCCAGCAGCGTCGGGATGAAGGCGTCCGCCAGCGTGTTCGTGTGGTTGCCGTAGAGGAAGTATCCGCCCGGCAGCGCGCGCAGCGCCTTGCGGTTTTCAATGCGCAGGCCGAACACAAGCTTGCAGTACAAAAACAGAAACGGTGTCATCACCATCCGGTATACGACGAAGGCGAGCGCGTTCCAGAGCGGCCCTTCGTGCTCATACGGGAAATCCGCGCCGATCTGCTTCGGGTGAATGCGCCCGTTGGTCGGCGCAAAGTCGTCGTGCAGCGGGTCGTGATAGTAGACGGTCTTGCGGCTCATACCGGCGCACCGGCCATGGCTGCGGCGTCAAAAAGCATCTGCTCCATCTGGCGCATGCAGCTCTGCTGCTCAAACTGCGTGCCGCTGTCGAGATATTTGCGGCTGTAGTCCGCGCGCTCGTCCGGGTGGCTCACCCAGTAGTCGATCTTGCGCGCCATGTCCTCTGCATCCTTGTTTTTAAATAGGGACTTATCATCGAGCGCGAAAGCCTTGGCTGCGCTCTTGGGCGAATCGGCGATGACCGGCACCAGTCCGCAGGCGATGGCCTCCAGACAGGCGATCGACTCGATCTCCACCTCAGCGGGGTGGCAGTAGAGGTCGGCGCAGCGCAGCAGGTTCAGCAGCTCCTGCCGCGTGAAGAACGAGATCTCCATGTCCACGCCGCAGCGCTCGGCAAGGTGACGGTAGTGCGCCTCGCGCGGGCCTTCTCCGGCGAGGATGAGGTGGATCTGCTCGCGGTAGGCCGAGCGGCCGATGGCCTCGATGAGGATCTCCTGATTCTTTTCGCTCGACAGGCGGCCGGTCGAGACGATGAGGAACTTGTCCTCGAGCCCCTCCGGACGCGTGGCCGGGCCGGGCGTGAACATGCTGTTGACGCCGTTGGAGATCACGCGGCCGTTCGTCGGGCCGACAACAGCCTCAAACGTGTCGCGGATGAACTGCGTGGGGTAGTGGATGATGTCCGAATACTGGTACACCATCTGATAGCATGCGCGGTACACGCCGCGGTTGATGGCGGCCGAGTCCTTGCACAGAAAATGCGCCGTGACGTTTTCCGCCTGACAGTGGAAGCTTGACGTGATGGGTTTGTTGTACGCCTTGGCGATCTTTACCGCCGTGTGCGACAGGCGCAGCACGAACGTTGTGTGCACGACGTCGCAGTCGCGGATCGCCTCCTCGAGGATGGAGCGGTCCACACGCGGCAGCGTCACGCCGTTGCGCTCCACGATCGGGTTGAGCAGGTAGAGGTTGCGCTCCGGCACGACGTAAAAGCACTCGTTTCCGGCCTTGTCCTGATCGGCGCAGACCACACGCACGGTGTGCCCCTGCGCGCGCAGATACCGGATGAGATTCATGCAGGCAATGGTCGTGCCGTTGTTCTCCTCACCCAGAATATCGCAGACAATCGTAATCGTCATTGTGTCGTATCATTCCTTGCATTTAGAATTGGCAGGGGAGTGTCTGCCGTAAGATGCGACGCTCATCATTGTAACCGGCAAAAATGAGAGCCGCATTAGAAAACGTTTTTTTCGACAAATCACTGGATATATCGAAAACAATTCATTTTATCATAGCATACTTTCACGTGTGAGAAAACTTCTCACATGGGCAAAAGTGTGACATTTCAGGGCGGTAAATTGCAAACATCTGTGCCCTCTTGAATTCAGCGGCCGAATCATGTATGATAATAAACAGCAACTGTGCACATTTTTTGTTTGAGGGAGCAAATAAATTATGACAGATTTTCAGAAAATGTATCAGGACAAACTGACGACGCCGGAGCGTATCGCACAGCAGGTGCAGTCCGGCTGGCTCATCGGCATGGACACGGCGACTTCTCAGACGCCGGCCATCATGGCCGCGATGGCGGAGCACATCCGCAGCACCGACATCACCGGCGTGAAGGTGCAGACCCTGCTCGACGGCTATCCGTTCGACTTCTATACCGACCCGACGCTGGCCGGAAAGATGACGGGCTACAGCTGGTTTTCCAGCAGCGCGGCGCGCAAGGCGGTCAACGCCGGCTATGCCGACATCATCCCTGCGTACTACCGCGATTTCCCGACCCGCATCCGCTCCGAGTATGACTATGACGCCGTGTGCGTCGAGGTCGCGCCGATGGACAGCCACGGCTATTTCAGCCTCGCGCTCAACGGCTCGTACATCGATGCCATGCTCGAAAAGACCAAGCGCATTTATCTTGAGGTCAACGACCGTCAGCCCCGTGCACTGTGCGGCTCTCTGATCCATATCTCGCAGGTCGACGCGCTCGTGGAGTATCACCACGACCTGCCGGTGTTGCCGCCGGTGCAGCTCGACGATGTGAGCAAGACGATCGGCGGCCTCATCGCTGACCTCATCCCGGACGGTGCATGCCTGCAGCTCGGCATCGGCGCGATCCCGGATGCGACCGGCATGGCGCTCAAGAGCAAGCACGACCTCGGCATCCACACCGAGATGTTCACCGACTCCATGGTCGAGCTGATCGAGTGCGGCGCGGTCAACAACAGCAGAAAGCAGATCCACCGCGGCAAGACCGTCACGACGTTTGCCTTCGGTTCGCAGCGTATCTATGACTTCATCAATGACAACCCGTCTGTCGAGATCCTGCCGGTCGACTATGTCAACGACCCGAATGTCATCTGCCAGAACGACAACATGATCTCCATCAACGCGGCGGTCGAAGTCGACCTCTTCGGTCAGGTCTGCGCCGAGTCGGTCGGCACGAAGCATATGTCCGGCTCCGGCGGCCAGATCGACTACGTCCGCGGCGCCTGCCAGTCCCGCGGCGGCAAGAGCTTCATTGCCTTCACGTCCACGGCCAAGGGCGGCACGATCAGCAAGATCAAGCCCATCCTCACGCCGGGCGCCGTTGTCACGACGAGCAAGAACGATGTCGACTACATCGTCACCGAGTACGGCGTGGCGCACCTGCGCGGCCGCAGCCTCGGTGAGCGTGCCCGCCAGCTCATCGCCATCGCGCATCCCGACTTCCGCGACGAGCTGACCTTTGAGGCAAAAAAGCGCGGCATGATGATCTGATCTCACACCTGCCTTACAATGTATATCCCGCTGTTCGCGGCTTGCGGACAGCGGGATCTTTTTGTCTTTTGCCGTAGGTACGTTCTGTATCTCGAAGCACATAATGGTGACGCGTGTTTCATCAAGAAGCGCGATGTGTGCAAAAAGGTTACACTCGTCCCGCGCTGGTGCTTGTTCCGTTTTCGCAGCGAGACTATAGTGTAACCATAAAAAAGGGGACAGATGTGAGGCCTGTCCCAAAATCTATTGGAGGGATTTTCATGAAGAAAACGTGGAGCAAAGTGCTCGCCACCGTTTTGGTGCTGGCGATGGTGCTTTGCATGCCTGGCTTCGCAGCAAGTGTTGACACGGTCGATTATGATGCCGACCATGCGGCCTCTGCTGATGAACTGACAGACGCGGACCTGCCGGAGCTGCTGTCTTCCGACGGCAACCACTATCCGATCGTGATGGTGCACGGCCTGTTCGGCTGGGGCGGCACGGAGGTGCTCGGCCTGAACTACTGGGGCGGCTTCAGCAGCCTGCGCGACATCCTCAACAACGCCGGCTATGAGGTCTACACCCCGTCGATCGGTCCCGTCGCCAGCAACTGGGACCGTGCCTGCGAGCTGTACGCCTACCTCGTCGGCGGCACGGTCGACTACGGTGCGTATCACTCTGCCACGAATGGTCATGCCCGTTACGGCCGCACGTTCCCGGGCGTCCTGCCGGAGCTGAATAATCCGGACAGCGAGCTCAAGGTGCACCTGATCGGACACAGCATGGGCGGCGAGACGATCCGTATGCTTGCGCAGCTGCTTGAAAACGGCGATGCCGATGAGCGCAACGCCAGCCGCGGCGGCGATATCAGCCCGCTGTTTACCGGCGAGTGCCGCCACTGGATCGAGAGCATCACGACGCTGTGCACGCCGCATGACGGCAGCCAGTATGACACCAAGGTCTATCAGAACATCGGCGATCTGGCGCAGTATGCCATGGGTATCATCGGCACGGTCACCGGCTCGAACGTCAATGAGAACAACTTCGGTCTGGACTTCAAGCTGGATCAGTGGGGTCTGGTGCGCCAGCCCAACGAGTCCTACGCGAGCTACTTCAATCGCGTGGTCAACAGCAAGATCTGGACGCAGCACACCAACGACCTGAGCGTCTATGACCTCGACGTCGACGGTGCGGCCGTGCTCAACGGCTATGCCAAGGCGCAGGATGATATCTACTACTTCTCCATCGCCTGCTCGAACACCCACCGCGATCCGCTGACCGGCCACTACCTGCCGAATGCCAGCATGAACCCGATGATGATCAAGAGCGGCACCTACATGGGCAGACACGTCAACTACGCGGTCGGCCATGTGAACATCACTCCCGAGTGGTGGGAGAATGACGGCATCGTTTCCGTCCGTTCCGCCATCCGTCCGCATGAGAACTCCACGGATCAGTACAACGAAAACTACGGCGTTGGTGCTGACGGCAAGATGACCTTCAAGTCCGGCACCAAGATGGGTGTCTGGAACTACATTGAGAAGATCGACAACACCGATCACATCAACATGGTTGGTCAGACGCAGAAGTCCACGCACGCCATGCTGCAGGAGAAATTCTTCGAGCTTGCCAAGATGCTCAACAGCATCCCGGTCAGAACCAGCGCCTCTGATACGCACATCTGCCCGGGCGCCGGCTTTACGGATATGCCGGCCTACAGCTCTTGGGCACATGAAGGCCTGGATTACTGCATCCAGAACGGCATCATGAGCGGCATGAGCGCCACGACCATCGCGCCGGACGGCGTGACCACGCGTGCGCAGCTGGTGGAGATGCTCTACTGCCAGGCGGGCAGCCCGAAGGCCATGAAGACCAGCCCCTTCACGGATCTGACGGAGAACTGGTATGTCGATGCGGTCAACTGGGCCGCGGAGAAGGGTGTCGTGAGCGGTACGAGTGCTACCACGTTCTCCCCGAATGCAACGATCACGCGTCAGGACATGGCGACGATCCTCTATAACTACGCCAAGAATGTCCTCGACCTGAACGTGTTCCAGACTGCGGATCTGACCGGCTATCCGGATTACAGCAGCATCTCCGGCTATGCCCGCACGCCGATGTCCTGGGCGGTCGCACAGGGTTTGATCTGCGGTGTCGGCAATGCCAACGGTGTCACGACCCTCGAACCGAAGGGCGATGCGACCCGCGCGCAGACTGCCGCGATCATCATGCGTTTCTGCCAGAACGTCCTCTGAGACTTCATTTCAACACACAAGCCCGGTGGGGAATCCCCACCGGGCTTGTCCTGTTTAACGCGCGCGAGTTTACCGTACCTTTTCCCAGCCGTCGAGCGGCGCACGCTGGATCGCACCGAACACCTTGCTGCGCAGATCGGGGTAGGTGAGGCTCATGGTTCGGATGAGCTCCTTGACCTCGTGCCGCTTGCTGTCGCGGTCCTCGGGGCAGGGATTTTCGACGATTGGCAGCGCCAGCGCCTTGGCGAGGCCTGCGATGCGCCCCTCACCGGCGTAGAGCATCGGGCGGATCTGATCCACGCCCGTGCGCGTCATGTGCGTCACCGGCTGAAAGCAGCTGATGCGCCCCTCGTACACGAGCGAGAGCAGAAACGTTTCCACCGCGTCGTCAAAGTGATGCCCAAGCGCGAGCTTCGTGATGCCGCGCTCGCTCAGGGCGGTGCACAGCGCGCCGCGGCGCATCTTGGCGCACAGGGAGCAGGGGTTGTCCTCCTTGCGCACGTCGAACACGATCTCCTTGATGTCGGTCTTGAGCCGCGTGTACGGCACGCCGAGCGACGCGCACAGCTCCGCCACCGGGGCAAAGTCCATACCGTCGAAGCCGAGCTCGACCGTGATCGCCTCGAGCGAAAACGGCTTCGGATAATATCGCCGCAGCTCGTTGAGCACAAGCAGAAGCACGAGCGAATCCTTGCCGCCCGAGACGCCGACGGCGACGGTGTCGCCCGGCGCGATCATGTCATAATCCTCCACGCACCGGCGCACCAGACCGGTAAAAGCGTTCAGGTCGTTCATAGCAGACCTCCAAAAATGAAAATAGAAAATACGAAATCAATAGCAAAACGGAGTAAAACGGAGATATTAAAAGCAAAGAGACATCTAAATGAAAATTCCGTTGACAGACTCCGGCGGTTGTGGTATAAAAGTAGGGCGCGGATGTGAGAACTATTCTACGTTCGCGCCTGAAAAATGTCAAAATGTTTTTCAACACATTCTAATTGGAGGCACAAATATGTCCACTACTTTGCTGAACAAGGACACCGTCACCCGCAAGTGGTACGTTCTGGATGCAGCCGGCAAGCCGATGGGCAAGACCGCAGCGCTCGCTGCCGATCTGCTGCGCGGCAAGCTCAAGACCGACTACACCCCGCACGTTGACTGCGGCGACTTTGTCATCATCATCAACGCCGAGCAGGCTGTGCTCACCGGCAAGAAGCTCGAGCAGAAGTACTACCGCACGCACTCCGGTTACCCCGGCGGCCTGCACGAGACGCAGTACAAGAAGCTCATGAAGGATAAGCCGGAGCTGGCTATGCGTCTGGCTGTTCGCGGCATGCTGCAGAAGAACACCATTGCCCAGTGGCAGCTCAAGCGCCTGAAGATCTATCGCGGCGCCGAGCATCCCCATGCGGCACAGAAGCCCGAAGTCTGGGATCGCTGAGAAGGAGGAAATAGAACATGGCAACTTATACGAGCAAAAAAGCCTATATGTACGGCACCGGCCGCAGAAAGTCCTCCGTCGCGCGTGTGCACCTGTTCCCCAACGGCACCGGCAGCATCACCGTCAACGGCCGTCCCCTCGATGACTACTTTGGTCTCGAGACCCTGAAGCTCATCGTTCGTCAGCCCTTCGCTGCGACCGACACCATGGGCAAGTTCGACGTCGAAGCCACCGTCACCGGCGGCGGCGTGACCGGTCAGGCCGGCGCGATCCGTCACGGCATCGCCCGTGCGCTGCTGCAGGTCGAGGACAGCTACCGTGCGCCCCTGAAGGCCGCCGGCCTGCTGACCCGTGACCCGAGAATGAAAGAGCGTAAGAAGTACGGCCTCAAAGCCGCCCGTCGCGCGCCTCAGTTCAGCAAGCGCTGATCGAGACTTCAAAATGCACAAAAGCCCTGGAAACTCAACGGTTTCCAGGGTTTTTATTTTTTGATTCCGCTGTTCCCCTTTGAGGGAATTTGATGCTCTCTATCCCATTTTTAATGGGTTAACCATAGGGAAAAACCTGGTTTGGAGCGATGAATGGGTTAAAAAATAGGGGAAAAATCCCCTCCATTCCGAGCTCTGCGAGGCGCATCTATAGAGACAATTTTCCCTCCCGGTATCTTTGTTTTGCTTTGAATCCTTTTGGCGAAGTTTATTCCCGTTTATACCATATACGAATGGTTGAGGCCCGGTTACCCATTGCGGTAGCCGGGCCTTTTTTTGTTTTCCGATATTCCAATGATGAATGCTCGAAGGAGGATCCTGTGAAAAAATTCTTTTAGAAATTTCTCCAGAGGCTTAATTTTTGCCCTTTCCCGTGATCTACCACTTGAGGGGCAAAAACCTCTCACCTGTTCCTTGTGAATTTCATATACATTCATCAGATACATTCCTGCGCGGAGGCGGAAGCCTCAGCCAAATGAAGGTGCGCCATGACCCTCCTGCCCATCCGGGTGATAACGGAAAGCAAGGAGGCGAGCGTTTCCGAGCCATTCAGAAATATCCGCCAGCTACGGATATGGCCACGAAACGCAGCAGGGATAATGATACTTCTCTACGGAGCTGGCGGAGAACCCGGCAGGGGTGAGATTCCCATGGACCCGATTCGCTATCGGGCATCTGATGACTTCCTTTTCTGCATTTTGGGTTCGAGGAAAAATGAAATGCAGCGACGAAAGCCCCAAACGATGTTTTGAGGCTTTCGTGGATCAGAAATGATTCAAATATCGAGAAAGGAGGAAAACCCCATGGAAAACTGTAAGGTGATCGCCATCACCAATCAGAAGGGCGGCGTCGGCAAAACAACGACCGCAGTCAATCTCGGCGTGGGACTTGCAAGCTCTGGGAAACGGGTTCTGTTGGTGGATGCTGATCCGCAGGGCAGCTAATCTAGAAGCTCCGGAATGAGCTCCGTGAGGCGGATATAACGATCAATTTTTGCTCGACTGTCTCCCAAATTTTGAGCAATCAACTCGCTGCTTCTCAACTTTGTCTCCACTGGAGACAAAGTTAAATCTGTCCGTTGCCCTTGCCTCTTCATGGCCTCCAGGCGCATCTTATACGAAAAAGCTTTTTCACTCGGCAGTATCACAGAGCGCTGCAGGTTCAATTCCACCATTAGAATAATGGCCTCGTCGCGGGTCAGCTCCCGCACCTCGGCCTTCACGGTGTCAAAGCCGGCAAGCTCGCAGGCCTTCCTTCTGCGATGCCCCGACACGATTTCGTACCGCCCATCTTCCTTTGGTCGGAGGGTGACAGGGGTGATGATCCCGCGCTCCTTGATGCTCTGGACAAGCTGATCCATGTCCTCGTCCAGCTTCACCTTAAAGGGGTGCTCGGGAAAATCGTCAATCTCCGAGAGGGGAATATCATAAATGCGCGGGAGCTTGTTTTCCTTTCGCTCCGCGTCATTCATGAAAAGCTCATCGTACCCGGTCAGGCCCAGATCGATTTTTTGCACGCTCTTCAAGATCTGTCACCTCCTTTGTGAGTGCCTCATAACTTTTACCGCCCCGGTGATGAGGCGGCATTCTCGTTTGATATGAACCGGAAGGCGCGTCTGGGGCATGATTTCCGTGACTACATCTGCCCGGACAGCGTAGAGCGCACGGCGGATCATATCAAGCTGGGCGAGAAATATGCCAGAGTGCTTTTCCTCAAGGACTACGCCAGCTATATCAAGGACAGCATGTTCTCGGAGTTGACCGAGCTGAACCGCAATCTTATGCTGTCCATTGATGTGATCCCCATTCCTACCGATGAAGCCGTCCGTGAGGTGGAGCGCCTCTTGCTGGGCGTGGAAACGAACATCACCGGCTGGCAGAGAAGGCAGAATCAGAACAACAATTTCTCCGCTGTGGTTCCCTACGACATGGAGCTTCAGCGCAAGGAATCCAAAGAGTTTTTGGACGACCTGACTACCCGTGACCAGCGCATGATGTTTGCGGTGGTCACAATGGTGATTACCGCAGACACCAAGGAGCAGCTGGATCTGGATACGGAAACGGTGCTGTCTACGGCGAGAAAGCACATGTGCCAGATGGCAACGCTGAAGTATCAGCAGACGGATGGGCTGAATACGGTGCTCCCCATCGGTACGAGAAAAATCAATGCGTTCCGAACGCTCACCACAGAGAGCCTTGCGGTGCTGATGCCCTTCAAGGTGCAGGAGATCATGGATAAGGGCGGTATTTACTTCGGCGAAAATGCCATTTCCCACAATCTCATCATGTGCAACAAGGCAAATCTTCTGAACCAGTCCGCTTTTCTGCTCGGTGTTCCCGGTTCCGGCAAGTCATTCTCGGCAAAGGAGCTGATTACTTTCCTCATTCTGAACACTACGCTCAGCGTTATCTGCAGCCGTGCGATCTATGTGATGCTGGCCGTGCAGAGCCTCGGTCAGCTCCAGAACCGATATCCCAACAACCTCTGGGCAGAGATCGTCGGTAACCTGGACGTGCAACTCATGCTGGGTTGTACCGATGAGGTCAGCGCCGAATACTTCTCTGCGCGGAGCGGTGATATGTCGGTGGAGATCAATTCCACCATGACCGTGCGCAAGACCATTGCCGTAGCGCAGGTCATACCCCAATACCGTCAGACGGAGGGCCAGGGGCGCAGACGTCTGCTGACTCTGGACGAGGTGCTGCGCATCCCCAACGAGGAACTGCTGGTGGTCATCCGAGGACACAATGTCCTGAAACTGAAAAAGTTTGATTATGCTGACCACCCGCTGGCTAAGGAATTGACTCCCGTCAGCATTCTTGATTACACACCCCCCGCACGCGGCAGCGCCTTTTCTCCAGACCGAGACGACTTCGCCACGCGCAGTGTCTGAGGAGCGGCCGCACACTCCGTCCATACCCTCAAAACGCAGAACTCTGTACAGCTCCGCAAAGCCGCCGAGCGAGTTTTGAACTCAATGATTTAACCAAAAAGTTGACATTTAACTTTAGCGATGTTATAATGCCGAAAGAAAGTCAAATTGGTGGTGAGCAAATGGATTATATCACAAAAACACTGGGCGTCCCGGTAATACGGGCAGAGTGGAAGCAGCAGGCATCCCTGCCGTTTTTTTTGAACGATAGATATACATTTGAACAAGCGGACGTTGGCGGAGTAGCGTGCCTTATTGTTCATCCTGTGGGGGAACTCGATACGATCAATACCCTTAAAAAGCATGTGGCAAGGCTGCATGCAGCAAGCGGGCGACATGTCGTTTTTGAGTTAGCGGCCATATCCCGGCAGCGCCGCAACTCCTTCATTGATGCGAAGCTGGCGTTCGTCGTGCCGGAAAAGCAGGTGTATCTTCCCTTTCTCGGGGCTCTGCTTACAGAGCGCTGCGATAGCGAGGGACTCATGACGGGCACAGAGAAGCTGCAGCCGTCTGCGCAGATGCTGCTGTTTGCCTATATCCTGAATGGGAACGAGCCTATGCCCATGACGCCCTTTGCGGAGCGGTTTGCCTTTTCCGCAATGACGATCACGAGAGCGGCAAATCAATTGGTAGCGCTTGGACTCCTTAACAAGTCCTGCTCCGTCGGAGCGCAGAAAATGCTCTGCACCGAGCTCGACACGAAGGGACTATATCAAAAAGCCGTCCCCTACCTCATCCAGCCTGTTCGGACAACCGTATTCATCGAAAAGAGCGCTGTGACCCGGGATATGTTTCCCGCAGGGCTGAGTGCGCTTTCGGAAATGAGCATGCTCAACCCGCCGGCGGTCGAAACATGGGGTATGGTTGGCGGTAAAATTAAGGGATCGGCACAGAAATTGATCGATTCTGAAAAGCAATGCGCCCTGCAGCTCTGGCGCTATGATCCGCGCCGTATCAGTCAGACAGGCAGAGTTGATGTACTGTCGCTGGCGGCAAGCTTAGCAGACGATACGGACGAGCGGGTAGAGCAATGTATTGAAGAAATACTGGAAAAGGTGTGGTGACAAAGATGGTAACCGGATTTGAGAGCTTCAAGCGGTGGTTTTCCGAGTACAGCGAGCAGTATACAATTATCGGCGGAACAGCTTGCGACCTGCTCATGAGCGAGGAAGGCATGGATTTTCGGGCGACGCGAGATATTGATATGGTGCTGATCGTAGAGAGCCTGACGCCGCAGTTCGGAGAACGATTTTGGTCATATATCAGAGACGCAGGGTACGAACACAGGAATAAGAGTACCGGCGAACCGCAGTTTTACCGATTTACGAATCCGAAGAGCCGGGATTATCCCTACATGATAGAGCTGTTCTCCCGCCGGGCTAATGCAATCGTTCTGTCGGATGATGTGGTACTTACGCCATTGCCACTGGATCATGAAATATCCAGCCTGTCGGCGATTTTGCTGGATGATGCGTATTACCAATTCCTGCGCAAGGGGAAAACCATAATAGATGGGATACCGATTCTTGACGCAATGCACCTCATCCCATTCAAGGCCAAGGCGTGGCTGGATCTTCGCCAGCGAAAGGAAGCCGGCGCAAAGGTTGACAGCAAAAATATTCGGAAGCACAAAAATGATGTGATCCGGCTCAGCATGCTGTTGAGAGAAAATGATACGCTTGACTTGCCGCAAGCGATCCGCAATGATATGAAAGACTTCCTTGCCGCTATGCGCGAAGAGCCGATTGACCTCAAGGCACTTGGAATACGAGGAACATCGCAGGAGGAGATAACGGGAAGGCTGCTTACGGCGTATATCCTGAGCAAATAAGACATATTACCGGCAGATGAGCGTCTCAGAAATGGGACGCTCTTTTTATATTCAAACAAAAGAAACGGAGGACTGAACAATGGCAACGAAAAAACGGCGGTGATTCCGGAAGAAGAAATTCTTGTGGCCGCGACGGACGAAAACATCAATGAACACGCATTACATCAGACTGAAACTAAACCTGAGCCGGATAGAGAGCTCAGCACTGAAGGGGTGCCCGGAGACGCTGATCTCATCGACATTTGCCAGACTGATTCCGAATCTGCGAATCCCGAAGGAATTCCGATCGAAGACGCCGCGCGCAATACCCCGGAAGCACCGGTATCCAGACCGGATTGGGCACTGAGCTTCCCGGAGAATTTCCGGCCGGATCCGATGAATTAACTGCGCCGGAAGCTCCGGTGTCCCAGACCGATTCCGACCTGGAGGAGAAAAAACCTGAAGAGAGCCCGCCGGCCCGCCGAACCAGAAAACCAAGAGCTAAGAAAAGTGAGTCTGACACAGCAGCGGCAGAACCGTCCGGGGATGCATCCGACGGCGTCGAAGCTCCGGAGAAGAAGCCGCGCAGGCGCGCCGCTGCCAGACCGGCGTCGCCGATAGTATCCATCGACGAGCGCCCCAGTGTGGAAACGGAAGCGGACAAAGCCCGCAACGATTTGCTGGACTTGGTAGAATCCTTAAAGACCAAACGGACCCTGACCGGGACCATTCAGGGCGTCGAACGCCCCGCTGACCATCCCTCGCGTTCTCTTGCAGTCATTTATCATGGCGATATCAAGGTTATTATTCCTGCGGAGGAGGCGGTGGAGCCGCCGGAGGATTTCCGCGGCAGGCTTCCGGAGGATGTGCTGCACTACATGGTCACCAAGCGCCTGGGGGCGGAAGTGGATTACATCATCAAGGGCATCGATGCCAAGGCGGGCGTTGCAGTCGGCAGCCGTCTTGAGGCTATGTCCGCTAAGCGCCGCGCGTACTATTTCGGCACAGACCGGGATGGAAACAATCTGCTCTACGAAGGCACCTGTGCGGAAGCTCGCGTCGTATCCGTCATTCGTGCCGGCATCTTCGTGGATCTGTTCGGCCTGGAGGTCTACATCCCGCTTCGCGAGCTGAGCTACCAGCGCCTGCTGGATGCGCAGGACAGTTTTCAGCCCGGGCAGCGCATTCTGGTTAAGATCCTGAGCATCGACCGCAGTGACCGAACCAGTATCCGGGTCAGCGCCTCCATCAAGCAGGCCGGCGAGAACCCCTATGAAAAGGCGCTGCGGCGTTATTCTGTGGGCAACCGCTATGTAGGTACTGTCAGTATGGTGGACATGAACGGTGTGTTTGTCTCACTGGACGGCGGCATCGACTGTCTGTGCAGCTATCCTAAGCGCGGGCGCCCGCCCAGAGGCTCTCGCGTAACGGTACGGATTCTGGGCATCAACAACGAATCCAATCGGATCTGGGGCGCGATCACACACATCGCTACCCCGAGATGACTGGAGCGAACAGAAAATGACAAGGGGGTTGAACAACTATGCTTGATTACGATCTGACCCGCGCAGAGCAGGTCAGAAGAACGGATCTTGCACAAAAAGCCCGCAGGATGATCCTGTCCCACATGAAGGTGGAGGCGGAGGACGAAACTTCGCTGACGCTGGATCACCGCGGCTACTATATGCAGATCTCGTTCTCGCCGCTGCACCCGCTGCTGGTCGTCTGCCTGGCTAAGGCGATCCGAAACCCGGATGGCGCACGAAAACAGCAGCTTGCCAACGAACTGAACCTGCACAGCGTGCTGGGCAGCCACGCCATCAACGAGGACGTCGGCTGTTATTCCTATCGCGCTACCCACTGGCTGGATACGGAGCTCACGCCGGAACGGTTCTTTGAAATACTCAGCCGCTGCGTTGACGAAGCGGATCGTGGCTATTTCAATCTGGCAGGATGAGCATATTGCCGTAATGCTCAGTGCGTATCCGCGTACCGGACAACCCCACCGCCTCCCGGCAGTACCCGGGGAAAGCCTCAAGTGAGAGCCGGGAGCCATACTGCGGCACTCCGGAGTACACCTTACAGCCGTCAAGCCCTCCGGAATCAGAACCAGCCATACTCAAAGAGCCGGCCATGAACGAACTGCATTTGCGCGAAAGTGCGGCGTTGGAGTTGGCTTCACCTATGACTCTACCGCAACAGGACGCCGGGATATCCCCATTATCGACGGAGATATATCCATCCATCCTGCGCGGGATATCAAATCGCGGCTGGAACTGTACGCAGCAGACGGCATCATATATTTCTGCGTTTGGGCGCAGCTGAGAACAGAAGCGTGATACGATCTGTATATCGGCTGCACCTGAGCCAAACCACATCACGCAGCGAGAAGCGCATCGGAAACGGTGCGCTTCTTTGCTGCAAAAAACAGGAGGTAAAGGAACGATGAAACGTAAAACGCTCAAGAAAGCCTTTTCGGCATTCTTGTCCCTGCTCATGTGCATGATGACGCTTTTGTCTATCAGCACACCTGTGTTTGCCGCAACGACGGTAGACGCTTACATGGTGGATTTCCCACGCGACGGTGACAACAACTACTCTGCGACGGCGTGGGGCCACTCTGCCACGTCTCTGATGGGCGGTTGGCGGTTTCTCAACAGCAAATACACAACGGTGCATAGCATCGGCACCTATAACGGTCAAGTCTCGTATTGCATCGAGCCCAGCATCGGGCAAAATGCCGGCGATACTCTCTCCCACAAGGATGAGACATTTTGGGAAAACTACCCCAGCCACCTCAATCCGACCATTTCCCCGGATACCATCAAGGTCCTACTTGGCCGGATCATGCAGTATGGCTATCAGGGCAATATGTCCACATCCTGGCGTTCTCAGAACGCCTCGGATGCAGCTGCGTTAAGCCATATAATCGCTACACAGCTGCTGGTCTGGGAGACGGTTGTCGGCGAGCGTGACGCAAGCTTCAACAAGGTGGATCCCTCCGGCTATGGGAAGAGCGCGGTTTGGAGTTATATCCGGGACGAGCATCCGCTTCGTAGCCAGATCCGCTCCTATTATAACTCCATGGCCGCCAGCGTGCAGAGTCACGCAGAGATCCCCAGCTTCTGCGCACGAAGCATTGGCAGCGCACGCAGCTATGAACTCAAATACGACGGCACGCGATATACCGTGACACTGACGGGTACCAATGGAGTGCTGTCGAACTTCTCGTTCAGCTCCTCGGAATCCGGAATCAGCTTCTCCCGAAGCGGGAACCGCCTGACAATCACCTCCGACATGCCGATTGCAGGCGATATCCGCGTAAGCGCCAGCAAGACCAACGGCGTGCGAAGCGGTGTGGTCGTCTGGACGGACGGCAATAAAGGCGGCGGCATTCAGGACGTTGTCACCTACGGCGAAAACGTGTCAGACCCTGTCAGCGCCTATCTTCGGCTTGAGATGGAGGCGCTCGGCGTCATGCACCTGGTCAAGACCAGCGAGGATGGCGTTGTGGCCGGCATTTCTTTCACGATCTCCGGCAACGGAATCACCAAGACTGTGACTACCGGCCGCGACGGCACGATTGACGTATCCGAGCTCATGGCCGGCACCTATACCGTAATAGAGGCGGACATTGAGCGTTATACGCCCCAGACTTCACAGCAGGTCACCATTGTCGGTGGGCAGACCTCGACCGTGACCTTCAACAACGTGCTCAAGCGCGGTGCATTGGAGGTGACCAAGACTTCAGAAGACGGATTCGTTGAGGGCGTAAAGTTTCGCTTGTACGGCAAATCCCTTTCCGGCCTGAACGTCGATGAGTATGCGGTAACGGACTCCACCGGCGTGGCTAAGTTCCGCAATGTCCTGATTGGCGGCCCATATACCATCGAGGATGTCGATACGGCCATTCGTTACGTTATCCCTAATCCCCAGTCGGTATCTATCCAGTGGAACCGGGTTGCAGAGCGCAACTTTGCCAATGTCCTCAAAAAGTTTACCGTGACCGTAACCAAGACGGACGCAGAAACCGGAACACCGCAGGGCGATGCTGCGCTGTCAGGCGCTAAATACGGGATCTACAAGGGTGGGAAGCTTGTCGATGTGTATTACACAGACGCCAATGGCCGGTTCACCAGCAAAGAGTAAAGTCTATGACAAAGAAAGAGCTCGTTTCTTATGTGGCTGAAAAGGCCAATCTCAGCAAAAAGGACGCGGAAATAGCGGTTAATTCCGTATTTGACGGTATCACGGAAGCACTGAAAACCGACGGCAAGATCCAACTGGTCGGCTTCGGCAGTTTGAAGTGAAGGAGCGCGCCGCGAGGATGGGCAAAAACCCGGCTACCGGCGAAACGATCGAGATCCCAGCCAGCAAATCCCCTTCCTTTAAGGCGGGAAAGGCACTCAAGGATACGATCAAGTAAAAACAAAATACAGCATCAGAGAGGACGGCTTGAGAAATCAGGCCGTCTTTTTCTATGCAAATTACAGGAGGTCATTATGAAAAAGATGTAAAAAGGCATCGGCGTAATGCTGGCGCTATTGTGCTGTATTCTCATGTGTACAAGCGTTGTCTATGCTACCGGCGATGACACGGACGGCACGGAGCTTCAAGTCGCGCAGCCCGTCATCCTTGAGGTACAGCTTGGCCTCCGGTGGGCGGGCGTTGAATTCCAGCTCAAGACGGATGTAGGCCTTTATCCGGGCACGATTGCCGTGGGGCAGGACGGGATTTTACGAACCGAGCTGGGCAATAGCGGCAGCTATGTCCTTTCTTGCCTGACGCTAAATGCCGCCGTGCCGGCGCCGGGCGATATCCCAAGTCCTGATGTGACGCAACAAGAACAGAATACGCAGACAACAGACAGTGCGGAGAACGCGGATGCCGCTTCGCAGAATGCGCAAGAGCAGGATTCGGGCCGCCCTACCGTCGGCGGGATTCCCGTGATGCACATTAGCGTTGCCAATGCTTCTGATATTGCTGGTAATTCTGCTTGTATCGGGAGGAAAAACGAAATCTGCTGGAGGGAAGAAAAATGCGAAAACTGTGTAACCGCGTCATATCATGTCTTCTTTGCCTGATATGTATGCTCCCCCTGTCCCCTATTCAGGTGTTTGCCGCCGGGGCGATTGATGTGAACAAGGATGTTCATCTCAAAATCCAATACATTCACGACAAGTCTCCGGTATCGGATGTGCCCTTTGACCTTTACTATGTTGCCAGTGTCGATGCCTATGGTGAGTTTACGCTTGCCGGTGATTTTCAAAAATATCCCGTCGTGGTCAACGGCTTAAGCACCGATGCGTGGAGGATCCTTGCAGAGACGCTTGCCGTGTATGCAGACAGGGACCAGCTCAAGCCGCTGGATAGTGGGAAAACAAACGCGGAGGGAAATCTCTCCTTCCCGAATAAACAGCCGCGTCTCAAGCCGGGGTTGTATCTGGCCGTGGGGCGAAAACTCGTAAAATCCGGCTACACCTATACGACCGAGCCATTCCTCGTTGCCCTTCCCAATCTGGACAGGGAGAACAACGCATGGGTGTATGACGTAACCGCGACCCCGAAGCACACACAAACAGAAAATCCGCCCGTGCCGCCCGCGCAGACAGTGGAACGCAGAGTTTTGAAGATCTGGAAGGATGATATTCCGCAGTCTCGACCAAAGGAGATCGTCATCCAGCTTCTCAAGGACGGTGTTATTTACGACACGGTGACGCTGAATGCAGTAAATAACTGGCGCTATACTTAGGAAAAGCTTCCCGCATACAACAAGGATGGCTCCAAGATCGTCTGGAGCGTTGTGGAAAAGGAGCCTGAAGGCTACACCGTGCTCATCGCCAGAGACGGCGTCACGTTTATCGTCACGAATACCTATATTCCTAGCAAGCCGATGACACGCACGGTTATCAAGGTATGGGATGACAAGGGCTATGAAAACCACCGTCCGAAATCGGTACAGGTAGCCCTCCTGCAAAACGGAACGGCCTACGAAACCAAGACGCTGAGTGAAGCAAACGGCTGGCAGTATACATGGGAGAACCTGCCGAGGCACGACAAAAGCGGCAAGGAGATCACATGGACGATTCGCGAGACTACAGTATCCGGCTATGTGTCCAGCATTCGGCAAAATGGTTTTACCTTCGTGCTCACAAACACGCTGAACAAGCAAAAACTGCCACAAACAGGCGCCCTCTGGTGGCCGGTGCCGATTCTTGCAGTTGCAGGCTTGACATTCCTGATTACAGGAACTTTTTCCGGAAAGAAAAAAGATGATGAGTAAACAAGGAAAAATGTGCGTGGGAATTGGACTGCTGCTTCTGGCAGCAGCTCTTTTTCTTATCGTTTATAATTTTTGGAGCGATGCTATGGCAAGCGTTTCTTCCAATACTGCTCTTGAATATTTGAAACCTGATAACAAAGAGCATACCGGTGTGAACCTGCCGGTACTTCCGTCGGGCAAGACTTTGGAGGAAGCGTACTTTCCGGATTATATATTGAACCCGGAATGGATATGCCGGAGAAAGAAGTCGATGGGCAGAAGTACATCGGTGTCCTGAGAATCCCGGCACTGTCGCTTGAGCTGCCGGTCATCAGTGAATGGAGTTATTCTGGGCTGAAGGAATCTCCCTGTAGATACATCGGATCCGCGTATCTGAATAATATGGTGATTGTTGCTCATAACTATTTCAGTCATTTTGGGCATCTGAAAAATCTGTCACAGGGAGACGAGATAACCTTTACAGATGTGGACGGAAATATGTTCGGCTACGAGGTCATTGAACTTGAAACACTTTCGCCCTTCGCCATTGAAGAGATGACAGGCGGGAATTGGGATCTCACACTGTTTACCTGCACGGTTGGCGGTCAGTATAGAGTGACTATTCGCTGTGTGCTGGCGAACGGTGGAGCTTAACCACTGAGAACCTTTACAATGCCTTCGGCAATGGCAACCCTGTGTTATCCGTCCTGCCGTTCTGCTTTTAACGGCCAAGGCCTTGTTCGGATTTTTGTTTATTGGCGACCACAACAAACGTAATGGCTATTTTTACAATTCAAGTAAAACAAAAGAGGTGCCTGTCATTCCAATGATGACAAGCACCTCTTTCATGGAGTTATCCCGTTTGAATTTCGGAGTAGCTGTGATTTGTTTTTAAATAGGTGTTTGTGGGCGGCTTCCGTTATAAATGCTGCGTCTCAATTTGCTCCATAACATCAAAATGGTTTTTCTCATACCGGATGAGCCCGTCCCGCCGCATGAGGGACAGCTCGTTGGAAAGCGCGCTGCGTTCTACGCTGAGATAATCCGCCAGTTGCTGGCGATTGTAGGGAATATCAAAGGAATAGCTACCGGTTCGCTTGATGCACTCCGAGAAGTAGGACAGCAGCCGCTTTCGAATGGACTTGGGGCCGGTGTGCAGCACCCGGCGGGAGAGCTGCAAATTTTTCTCCGAGCAGAGCGTTAGCAGGTTCTGCACAAGCCGTACATGGCGCGGGCAGACATTGGCGCAAGGTTCCAGTACTCGCCTGATATTCAGCAGCAGTGCTTGCGTATCCTCGGCGGCGGTCACGTTGACCATCAGCGGCTCGCCCGGCACGCAGGCGTACGCCTCCGCAAAAACGCCGCCGGGGCCGATGCTGCTCAGGACGCTGTTATTGCCCCACACGTCCCCCATCTCAATGATGACCCGGCCTGAGAGCACCACGCCGATCTGCTCCGTGGCAGTTCCCTCCGGGAAAATAATCTCGCCCTTTTGAAAGGCGTGCTCCTTCGCGTGCAGGCAATCGAGCATTTCCTCAATGTCCGACGGCTCCATTCCGCGAAAAAGCCGTGTATTTGCTAAATTGATCTGCATATTTTTTCCTCCATGTTGGTGTGCCAACGGACTTTCATAAATTATGATAGTAGAATAAAATCACAAAGTCAAGAGAAACCGCAAGGGGGTATCAAAATGATTCGAAGGATCATCCAGATCGATAAGGAAAAATGCAACGGCTGCGGCGCCTGCGCCGAGGCCTGTCACGAGGGCGCCATCGCCATGGTGGAGGGCAAGGCATGGCTCATGCGAGACGATTACTGTGACGGCTTGGGCGACTGCCTGCCCACCTGCCCCACCGGGGCGATCACCTTTGTCGAGCGCGAGGCGGCGGCCTATGACGAGCAGGCCGTCATGGAAAACAAGCAGCGTAAAATGCAGAAAGCGAGCATGACCTTGCCCTGCGGCTGCCCCGGTAGCCAGTCCCGGAATATTCAGCGAGAGGCCGCGCCCGCCGCGGAAATGCCGCAAACCCAACAGGCGAGCCGCCTTTCCCAGTGGCCGGTGCAGATCAAGCTGGTGCCGGTGAACGCACCGTATTTTGATGGGGCGCGGCTGCTCATCGCCGCCGACTGCACCGCCTACGCCTACGCCGCCTTCCACGAGCGGTTCATCAAGGGACACATCACGCTGGTGGGCTGTCCCAAGCTGGACAGCGTGGACTATGCTGAAAAGCTGACGGAGATCATCCGGGAGAACGACATCAAGAGCGTCACCGTCGTGCGCATGGAGGTACCCTGCTGCGGCGGGCTGGAACTGGCGGCGAAAAAGGCGCTCCAGCAGAGCGGAAAATTCATTCCGTGGCAGGTGGTCACCGTGACAGTGGACGGCCGGTTGGTGGAAGAATAACAAAATCATTAGAAAAAGAAAGGAAAAAGCACAATGAAGTATGTATGCAGTCTTTGTGGTTGGGAATACGACGAAAGCGCGGGCTACCCGGAAGGTGGCATCGCCCCCGGTACGCCGTGGAGCGAGGTGCCGGAGGATTTTGAGTGCCCCCTGTGCAATGTGGGCAAGGAGTCCTTCGAGGAGGCGTGAGCTTCTGATAAAAAGGACATGATTTGAACCGAAATAGGAGGAAAACGATAATGGATCACAAAATGTTTTGCTTTCAGTGTGAGCAGACGGCTGGCTGCGCCGGTTGTACCGGAAAAGCCGGTGTCTGCGGCAAGACCGCTGAGGTGGCGGAGCTTCAGGATCAACTGACTGGCGCTCTGGTTGGACTGTCCCGTGCAGTAGATAATGCCCCGGATGCAAATGAGGGGACTTGGCGGCTGATGATCGAGGGCCTGTTCACTACCGTCACCAATGTGAGCTTCAACGAAAAGACCATTCGGACGCTGATCGATCAGGTACACGAGGAAAAGGCCCGCCTTGTTCCAGGCTGCTCCGGCTGCGGCTCCCGCTGCGGGCGAAACGATGATTATGATATGAACTTGCTCTGGAACGCGCAGGAGGATATTCGCAGTCTCAAATCCCTGATCCTCTTCGGCGTGCGCGGCATGGCGGCTTACGCCCATCACGCTATGATGCTGGGCTATGCCGACGAGGAAGTGAACCGCTTTTTCGCCAAGGCTCTTTTTGCCGTGGGCGAGGACTGGGGTATGGACGAGCTGCTGCCCATCGTGATGGAGGTGGGTGAGAAAAACCTTAAGTGCATGGCGCTTCTGGATAAGGCCAACACCGAAAGCTACGGTACGCCCGCGCCTGCCACCGTCCCGCTGACGGTGGAGAAGGGACCGTTCATCGTCATCACAGGCCACGACCTCCACGATTTGAAGCTGCTGCTGGAGCAGACCGAGGGTAAAGGCGTCAACATCTACACCCACGGCGAAATGCTGCCCGCCCACGGTTATCCTGAACTGAAAAAATATGCCCATCTCAAGGGCAACTTCGGCACGGCGTGGCAGAATCAGCAAAGAGAATTTGCCGACATCCCCGCGCCGGTGCTGTTTACCACCAACTGCCTGATGCCGCCGAAAGCAAGCTACGCCGACCGCGTGTTCACCACGGCGGTGGTATCCTACCCGGAACTGACGCACATCGGCGAGGATAAGGACTTTACCCCTGTCATCGAAAAGGCATTGGAGCTTGGCGGCTACAACGAGGACAAGCCGTTCACCGGTATCAACGGCGGCGGCACGGTCATGACCGGCTTCGGTCATGGCGCGGTGCTTGGCGTGGCGGATCAGGTGATCGAGGCGGTAAAGAGCGGCGCGATCCGGCACTTTTTCCTGGTCGGCGGCTGTGACGGAGCCCGCCCTGGACGAAACTACTACACCGAGTTTGTCAAGCAGACACCCGCCGACACCATAGTGCTGACGCTGGCCTGCGGCAAATACCGCTTCAACGACCTTGACCTCGGGACCATTGGCGGCCTGCCTCGGCTCATGGATGTGGGCCAGTGCAATGATGCTTACGGAGCTGTCAAAATCGCGTTGGCGCTGGCGGAGGCGTTCGGCTGCGGCGTGAACGATTTACCCTTGTCCATGGTTCTTTCGTGGTATGAGCAGAAGGCAGTGTGTATTCTCCTGACACTCCTGCATCTTGGGATCAGGAATATCCGCCTCGGCCCGTCCTTACCGGCGTTCCTCTCCCCGAATATCCTGAATTTCCTTGTGGAAAATTATGGAATCGGGCCGGTGACAACGCCGGAGGAGGATTTGAAGGCGTTATTGGGATAAGATAAAAAGCCCCCGGATAGGGAATGTGCCATCGGCCAGTTGACCAGCTGCGGTAGTTCCTTATCCGGGGACTTTACTTATGTACTTAAATTACAGTGATCCGCATGATCTGCGGTCAACCGAATTTTACAGATGCTGTAAAAGCTCCAGCTGTTCTCCGTTCGGTCCGATAAAAAACGCGTTGCGGATGCCGCCGAAGATCGGGAGGTCAGCTGCCTTGTCGACACCGCCCCGGAAGCTTGTGATCCCGGCTGCCTTTAAGTCTGCGATGGCAGCGTCGATGTCATTGACTTCGATTGCGATGTGCGGGAAGAGACCGCCCTGGGCGGTCACATCAGTGCCGTCATGTGGCTCGATGATCTCGAGGTCAAAGCCCGGCATGCTGACGATCTTGATGTGGTTAGTTCCAAGCGGCTTCTGGACATCAGCCTGTCCAGTGACCTTTCCACCGAGACATTCGTAGAATTTTATGGATGTTTCAAGATCCTTTGTGAAAAGCGCGATATGCGCAAGTCCTGTGATGTGTTTCATGATAAGAATCCTTTCCGCGTTCCAGCGCAGCAAATCTCCAGATAAAAGCACCAGATCAGAAGCAGATGGTCTTACCTGAGTGATCCTACAGAGGCGGAAACGCTGTTGCTGTAGTTTTTCTATCTCAAACTATGCTTATTATAGGATTATTTGAAACAGAGTGCAAGAAAAAAGTAAGCGGCTGATCCCTGCCCGTGTACAGCAACAATTTTCTCAGTGACGGGCAGAAAAAACTGTGCTATACTCTTGTATTATGAAAAATTTTATTGTATTTGATTTGGAATGGAACCAGAACCCGGGCGGTAAAGAAGCGTCTGTGGAGCGGCTTCCTTTTGAGATCTTTGAGATCGGAGCAGTAAAACTGAATGAAGAGCGTGAGAAGGTCGCGGAGTTTCACCGGATCATCCGTCCCTGCGTGTACCGCCAGATGCACCGGATCATCTCTGAGGTGACCCATG
>ERZ833515.442-NODE-442-length-36111-cov-4.202907_pt1 | contig 36111 bp, 36 predicted proteins | sample MGYA00519949_ERZ833515 | MGnify/ENA primary metagenome ERZ833515 (study PRJEB31850, sample SAMEA3708741) | human gut metagenome | biome: human gut; feature: human-associated habitat; material: faeces | place: China | collected 2014 ...
GATCACTGAATCCATGGTCACATCTTCCCCTGAATTAAACCTGCTGCCAAGGGACAACAGGGATAATTTTATGAAATCTGCACGTCAGCTGCGTAAACTCACCAATGATCTGCAGGATATTGCCATGTCTTTACGCATGGTCCCGATTTCCGGCGTGTTCCAGAAAATGAACCGTATTGTGCGTGATATGAAGCAGAGCCTGGGAAAAGACGTCCGTCTGACCATTGTAGGTGAAGATACAGAGGTAGATAAGACGATCGTAGACAATATACAGGATCCTATCATGCATATCGTGCGTAACAGCATGGATCATGGGATTGAAGAAACAGCCCAGGAACGTATTGCTGCCGGTAAGGATCCCCAGGGCGAGATCGTACTTTCCGCTTCCCATACCAGCAGTGAGGTTGTTATCTCCGTTAAAGATGACGGATATGGCATGGATCCCCAGAAGATTCTTGAAAAAGCCCGGTCAAAGAACATGCTGACCAAGCCTGATTCTGAATACAGCCAGAAGGAGATCCTGGGGCTGATCATGCTTCCCGGCTTTTCCACCAATACAGCAGTAACTGAATATTCCGGCCGCGGCGTGGGAATGGATGTTGTAAAGAAAAATGTAGAATCCTTAGGCGGTATCGTTTCTGTATCCAGTACCTACGGTGAAGGAACTACGATTTCCATGAAGATCCCGCTGACTCTGGCTATTGTTGACGGCATGAAGGTAACAGTAGGTGATTCTATTTTTACTATACCTATCGCCAATATCCGTCAGTCCTTTAAGGTAAAAGCAGATCAGGTGATCAAAGATGAATATGGCAATGAAATGGTAGAACGTGTTGACCATTTTTATCCTATCGTCCGCCTCCATTCCTTCTATCACCTTCCAACTGAGGTTACCCAGATGGAAGACGGTATCCTTTTATGGGTGGAAGCAAACGACCGTTCTTACTGCCTGTTTGTAGATGATCTGATCGGCGAGCAGCAGGTGGTAGTAAAGCCGCTTCCTGCTTTTCTCAGTGAATTTAACCTGAAAGACCACGGCATCACCGGCTGTACTATTATGGGTGATGGCAATATCAGCATCATTCTGGATATCCTCAGCTTATATTCCATAGCTGTAGAGAATGCGTAAACAGGAGGTTTTAAAATGGCTGAAGTAACAGAAACAAATATCCGGACAGACGTACCGGCTGAAAACCAGTCCGTTGAACGCTGTCTTACCTTTGAGTCGGGAGACATGACTCTGTTTTTAAGTATCAATAACGTAACGGAGATCATCAATGACTGTGCGATTACTCATCTTCCACTGGTACCTGATTATATTAAAGGAATCATCAATCTGCGTGGTCAGATCCTTCCGGTAGTAGATATACGGCTCTATATGGGCAAGCCTGCTTTGGAATATAACAGTAAGACCTGCTTTATCGTTTTAAATGTAGACGATCTTCCTGTATGCATCGTTGTGGATTCTGTGCAGCAGGTGATCGATATTGATCTTCAGGATGTACGTCCGATCCCTATCAAACGCAGACAGAAGCTGTTAGATGGTATGATCACACTTGAAAATGGGACTGTGCTTATGTCTTTTGACTGCAAGTCCCTGGTCAGCTCTTAATGTACTCCCGGAATCTTTTTGTACTTGATTTTGCGAGAAGATTTTTTGTCAGCCGTAAAGGCAGGTGCAGGAAAGACTCCGAGAGTACATCCGATTCCTAAGGAGGTCATACAATGCTTACATTAAGTGACGGGGATTTTAACCGTCTTTACACTTATATCCAACAGCACTATGGTATCAATCTGAGCCACAAAAAACAGCTGATCACCAGCCGTCTTACTAATATGCTGCAGCAGAAAGGGTTTCATAGTTTTACAGAATACATAGATGAGATCATCTCAGGTAAAGATCCTGAGATGGTTTCTGTTATGTTAAACAAGCTGACTACCAACTATACCTATTTTATGCGGGAAAAAGAACATTTTGACTTTCTCCAGAAGCAGATTCTTCCTGAGCTTGCAAACAAGCATTCCCGGGACCGTTCTATTGCGATCTGGAGTGCCGGCTGCTCCTCCGGTGAAGAACCTTATAACATTTCTATGTATCTGAAAGAATATTTTTCCGCTATTCCCGGAAGCTGGGATACCCGTATCCTTGCTACGGACATTTCCCAGCGTGTTCTGGATTCTGCCATGGATCCCAGATATTCCCTTGAAAGCTTAAAAGAGCTTCCGCCTTCCTGGCAGGAACGCTATTTTGTTCCCATAGGAGATAAAACCTATACTGTTTCAGATGCTTTAAGGAAAAATGTGATCTTTCGTTCCTTTAACCTGATGGATCCCATCCATTTCCGCAAAAAGTTTGACCTGATCTTCTGCAGAAACGTGATGATCTATTTTGATCGTCCTACGAAGGCGGCACTGGTAAAGCGCTTTTATGATGCTACAGCTCCGGGAGGCTACTTATTTATCGGACATTCTGAAAGCCTGGATAAGGAAAGCTGCCCGTTTTCCTATATTGAACCGGCTATTTACCGAAAGATCTGATCCCGTAGGTTATCTCATACGTTGTTACACTTACCTTATTAAGGAGGCGTTATGATCATGGATCATAAATTAAAATTAATGGTAGTGGATGATTCACCCTTGTTCCGCACCTGGCTGATCCGTTCTCTCTCTGCGGATGACCGTTTCCAGATTGTAGGATATGCAGTAAATGCCCTTGACGCCCAGGAAAAGATCCCGCTGCTGCAGCCGGATATGCTTACCCTGGATATTGAAATGCCGGGAATGTCCGGCATTGATTTTTTAAAGCAGCTTCTTCCGGTCCACCCTATACCGGTGATCCTGGTATCTTCCCTGAACCTGAGGGTTTTTGATGCCTTGGAAGCCGGAGCTGTGGATTTTGTACGGAAACCGGATGAAGCCAATGGACTGTCTAAAGAGATCTTTCTTTCTATGCTCCGTTCCAAGCTTCTGGTGGCTGCTGCTTCCCATGTACATCTCCCATCCGTTCCTGCCAGTCCACAGGCAGCAAAAAAACGGATAGTCTCTCCTTTAACTGCGGCAGGTAATCCTTTTCTTAACAGACCAAAGACTTCTGCGGCAGCTTCCCAGGAAACCGTGATCGCCATCGGGGCATCTACCGGAGGTACAGAGGCCATTCTTGAAGTAGTAAAGAATTTTCCAGAAAACACCCCAGGTGTTGTGATTACCCAGCATATGCCTGCAGGTTTTACAGCTATGTATGCAGAGCGCTTAAACAGGATCTGCAAAATGGAAGTACGGGAGGCGAAAAATGGGGACCGGATCCGCAAAGGTCTTATGCTTTTAGCTCCCGGAGGTCTGCAAATGCGTGTGGTACCTCTTGGAAACTCCTATGCAGTCAGTGTACAGGAAGGAGAAAAGGTAAACGGACATAGACCTTCTGTGGATGTGCTTTTTGACTCAGTTGCATTACATGTGCGGGAACACGCCATCGGCGTTCTTCTCACAGGAATGGGAGCAGATGGAGCTGCCGGTCTTTTGCGTATGCGCAAAAACGGCGCCTATACCATCGGACAGGACAAGAACAGCTGTGTTGTCTACGGCATGCCTATGGAGGCACATAAGATTGGCGCTGTATGCCAGCAGTGTCCTTTAAATACCATTGGTCAGACTGTCCTGGCCCGTCTATCCCTTCGTTAACGGATAAGAAATGAATGGATAAAAATGAAAGATAGAACTTTAAAGAATCAAAAAAAACATATAAATAAAACCTTGAAACAGTTCCAACTTGCGAAAACGATGATCCAACTTTCCATTACCGGTGCAGTTTCGGTGATCACTGCCAGCCTGAGCTTTTATTTTTGCCCAGGCTTTTCTTCCCAGGTCATAAAAGACGCACGATCCGCTATTTCCTTTGTACAGACTGCCAGTGGCCAGAAATTTCATGAACTGGAAGACTTTCTTAAAAAGCAGACCCAGCCAGAACCAAAAATCCAAAGACAAACAGAGCTTTCAGAGGATACTTCCAGGACACAGGGAATCCCAGATACATCTTCTGTGACTGCAAATACATCTCCTGTGATCCTTGGAAAAGCAGAAAACCTGCATATGGAGGCTCAGACGGGATCAGATGGCAATTCTTATGATGCTGCCATCCTGGATACCAGTATGGGACCGATGTACTACTATAATCAGGGAGATACCCGCTGGAGCAGTTATCTCTACGGCGGTTCAGATCCCATGCAGCAGTATGGATGTGGTCCTACTGCTGCAGCCATGCTCATCTCCAGCTTCACAAATGACGGAGAAGCCATTACCCCGGTAACTATCGCAGACTGGTCTGCTGCCAATGGCTATTATGCCCCCCAGAGCGGCTCCTATCACAGTCTGATCCCAGCTGCCCTTACTGCATATGGCTTTCAGGTGGAATCTGTAACAGACCATTCTCCCCAGAATGCAGCTTCCCTTCTTTCTTCCGGTCATATCCTGGTCGCCCTTATGGGTAAGGGAAGCCTGACTCAAAACGGTCACTTTGTCCTGATCACAAAGCTCCTTCCTGACGGAAATGTTTCTATCGCAGATCCTAACAGCTTTGCTAACAGCACCTGTGAATGGGAACTTCCTCTTCTTATGGGAGAGTTGAAAAAAGTCTATGACAGCGGTGCCCCGCTCTGGGCCGTTTCCATGGCTGCATCAAACTCTTCCCTCTCCTGAGGAAGGAGGATTCCCCTGAACATCCGTTCCAGATCCTTTCTGCCCATTGCCATAGCCACCCGAAGAAGGATCACCTTGTCTTTTATATCAGAATAATCATAAATCTTTCCTAAAAACTGGACTACCTCTTCTGCGCTGACATTGCTCTCTGTAAAACAGTTGATCAGAGTCAGCAGCGCATTCATATCTTTGTGGTCAGTATTCAGTACGATCACACAATAGCGGACCGCTTTCTGGTAATCTCCCAGCCTTCTGCAGCCTTCTCCCAGACACTCATACATCTGGATCAGCATGGAGGTGGTAATGATCCCCCTGTTCACTGTTCCATAGGTTTCCAGCTTTGCTATAGCCAGTTCATACATCTGTACCGCTTTTTCATATTGCCCCTTTCTCCAGTACCAGTCCCCCATAACACAGTCAAAATCAGGCTCTTTCGGAAGCTTTTCCACTGCTTCTTTGTAAATAGCTTCCACCTCGGCTTCCGGTGCATTCAGGCACTGGGAGACCCTTAACAGGTTTGTATAGGTATAAGAACTTCGCTGATCATATACCCCCAGTTTTTCCGGCATGGCTGCCACCGCCTTTTTGTATGCATCCCTTGCTTCTTCATTTTTTCCGTCTGAAGAATAGGTATCTCCCAGATATCCAAGATAATCACAGTTTTCAGGCTCCTGCTTCAGGATCTCCAGGATGATGTTCAGATTCCTTTCAAATTTGGACTTATCCCTCTTCTCCTGTTCCTGGTATCCGGTATGAAGGAAAGCCAGCTGCTTTGTGGCATCGGTCAGATGCAGTCCGGATCTTCCTTTTCTGACCAGGTGTTCGTGTATTTTTCCTACATAGCGCAGGTCCGGCCGGTTTACAAAGAATCGGATCATGGTGCCGCCGCTTGTGATATGGTTATTTTCATCCAGATCTACGATCCCTGTAAGAAGGCCGTCTACATCTTCTCCAACATATTCCAATATCTCCGGAATCTTCGCTGCATCCTCCGGTGTAAAGCTTTCATCCGCGTCAAGAAAGGCGATCCAGTCTCCTTTTGCCTGGTCAATGGCAAAATTTTTGGCAGCAGCAAAATCATTGATCCATGGAAAGAAAAATATCTTTGCCCCCATTTCCCTGGCTATCTCCACGGTACGGTCACTGCTGCCTGTATCTACCACGATCTGTTCACACATAATATCCTTCCCCCATGAAAGGGCGCGGCGGATATTTTTTTCTTCATTTTTCACGATCATACACTGTGATATGGTTTTTTTCATCATCTGTTACCTTCTTTTTAAGTTCTAAAGGACATATTTAAAAAAAGAGAATCTGCGCAAAGCAGATCCCCTAAAAGATGCAGAATCAATTTCAAGATTACTGCAGCATGCTTAATACACCCTGAGGCATAGCGTTGGACTGGGAAAGCATAGACTGAGCAGCCTGTAAAAGAATATTGTTCTTTGTATAAGCTGTGATCTCATCTGCCATATCAGTATCACGGATACGGCTTTCCGCTGATGTAATATTTTCAGAAGTTACCTTCAGGTTGTTTACCGTATGCTCCAGACGGTTCTGGGCAGCACCAAGGGTCGCACGGTAAGTAGATACCTTCTCAATTGCAGCATCTATAGACTTCATTGCCTTGAATGCACTTGTCGTATTATCAACTGCGATCTGAGCAATAGTTAATGCTGTCGCTGTCATAGTCATCTGTAAAACAGTCATTGCGTTGGATGCATCTGCAGAAGCACCGATGAAGAAAGTCAGGTTCTTCCCTTTCGTCTTCGTATCAGGATTTAAAGGTTTCTCACCGTTGAACTCTGTAGTAGTAGCGATACGGGTGATCTCTTTATTCAGTGCATTAATCTCAGCCTTGATGTTGTCTCTTGCAGTCTTGGTATAAGTACCGTTTGCTGCCTGAGTGGCCAGAGTCTTCATACGCTGAAGCATGGAGTGAGTCTCAGTCATAGCACCTTCTGCTGTCTGGATCAGACCGATCGCATCGTTTGCGTTGTTTACAGCCTGGTTTAAACCATTGATCTGGGAACGCATGGTCTCGGAAATAGCCAGACCTGCTGCGTCATCGCCTGCACGGTTGATCTTGTAACCGGAAGACAGCTTCTCTAAGTTTTTGCTCAGTGCACTCTGGTTGGTACTTAAGTTTCTGTAAGAATTGATCGCTGCAATATTATGCTGAATTACCATAATGAATTCCTCCTTTTATAAAAGAAAATGTGGCAGTGGACTCCTTTCCTCTGTCTTCTATTGTCCCAAGGGCCCTTTCTGGAACAGCAGAATTTTCTTTTCATATATATATATCGTCTTATGTTAAAAAAACATAAGCCTGTTTTTCATTATTTCTTTCATTTTTATTTTAAAAGTTCAAGTATGGTCTGAGGGAGATTATTTGCATTTGTAAGCATCATATTAGAGGACTGTAGGACGATGTTACTGCTGGTATATTTCGTGATCTCCTCTGCCATATTGGTATCACGGATCTGACTTTCTGCCGCCTGCATGTTTTCACTTGTAACGCTTAAATTATTGTGGGTGTGATCCAGATGCATATAAGCAGCTCCAAAGGATGCCCTGACCTTAGAAACAGCCTCTATCGCGTTTTCAATGTATTCCACAGATTTTTGTCCCTTTTCTACAGTGGAAAAATTTGTCCGATCCAGCTGTAGTTCCCTGCTTCCTATATAATAGCGTTCTACATCCAGAACTTCTCCAGCCTGAGTAGAACCGCCGATCTGGAGCGGGATCGTATCGTCCAGCTCTGGCGGCTGCCAGCCCGGTGTAATTGCATTGGCATCTGCCCTGGAAAACAGGGAGATTTCTCCAAATTTAGTGGTAGAACCAATCCTGTCAATCTCCTCAAGGATCTGGTCTCTTTCCATGTTCAAGGTTTCCCTGTTGGATTGATCGTAAGTTCCATTTGCAGATTTTAAAGCCAGAGTCTTCAGTCTCTGGAGCATGGAATGGACCTCTGTCAAAGCGCCATCTCCTACATTGGTAAGTCCGATGCCGTCATCAATGTTTCTCATCGCCTGGTTCAGGCTGTTGATCCTGCTGCGCATACCTTCCGAGATCGCCAGTCCAGCTGCATCATCTCCTGCACGGACGATTCGAAAGCCGGAAGACAGCTTTTCAAGGGACTTTTTCAGCTTTCCTGTTTCGATCCCCTGATTTCTGGCAGCATTTATGGATGCTATGTTATTCTGCACCTGCATGATGTTTCACCTTCCTTTGTATCTTCTATGAGAATATCATCAAATAACCATTTGTTTTTATTATCGGCAAAATGCCTTATTTTATTGATACCAGGGTCAAAAGACCGGAATTGCGGGAGTGCAAAGCACGCAGCAATCCGGTATCTGTCTGTCAGATCAGCGTACCCGTATCCTTACCCATATTCATCATCATCTGAAGACGGAGGATCTGCACCATATTAGACCAGTCTTCCCCGGAAAGGTTCTCTCCCTTTCCTGCTGCCAGAAGTGTACCAAGGCTGCCGGTGCCGGACAGACCTGTATTTCCCGCAAAGCTGCCTAAAAGACTGCCTGCTGTCAGACTGCTTCCTGTAAGGCCACTTCCTATAAGGCTGCTCACTGCTGTACTGCCGGATGTTTTCCCATATGTTCCGGTACTCACCGTACGTCCTGCCAGGATCGTATTGTTTCCCGTATAATCTGCCATGATCTTTTTTACATAATTCTGGGTTTCTTTATATGGTGGGATGCCTCCGTATTTGGTCACACTGTTCGGACCTGCGTTATAAGCTGCCAGTGCAAGGCTTACGTCTCCTCCGAACCGGTCCAGATTTTGTTTTAAGTATTTTGCCCCTCCAAGGATATTTTGTCTGGCATTGTAAGGATCGCTTACTCCAAGAGAACGGGCTGTTCCCGGCATCAGCTGCATCACGCCCATAGCCCCTGCTTTGGATACAGCCTTTGGATTAAACCCTGACTCCGCCTTTGCCACCGCCCTGAGAAGTTTAGAAGGGATCTGATATAAAGCAGAAGCTTCTTCGAAAATAGAATCCATATCTTCTTTTATGGTATTCAGCCCATTTTTCAGTATCCCCTGAAATTCCTGGACCGGTGTTGTCTTCTGTGTCTGATCCGCTGCCTGTGCAGCTAACTTTCCCCCATCTCCTGTTATCGGTGCTAAACTCATATTTCTTACTCCTTTCGGCCTGCGCCGTCTGCTCCAAGGTACCAGCCGTCCTGAGAACGGTTTACTGCCATAGATCCATCGTTATTTAGATAATACCAGATATTTTTATCATACAGCCAACCGGTCTTCATATCCCCATCCGGGTTTAAGTAATACCATTTTCCGTTTCCTGTGTCCACCCATCCGGTCTTCATACATCCATTTCCGTCAAAATAATACCATTTTCCACCATACAAGAACCACCCCCTGGTACGGTTTCCTTCAGCGTTAAAGTAGTACCATATACCTCCCACCAGCTTCCAGGTATTGACTGCCAGAGTCCCATCCGGCATAACAAAGTTGTCTCCCTTTAGAGAACCTGCTATGCCGGGACCAGTACTGCTGCTCTGGGAAGTTGCTGCATGTTTTTTTTCTTTCTCCTCTTCCTCACTGTCATCTATATCCTGTTCCTGTGATGTAACAAATTCCCCTTCTTTTAAGTATTTTTTCTGTTCTGCCGTAACCGGGACCGCTTTTACCTGATAATAGTAGATCTTGTCCGGATCTGTCATGTACTCCTTTAAGCTGACAAAGTTATCTGTAACTGTCATCCGTTTTACCACTTTATCATTTCCATATAAAGTCAGGGTATAGCCCGGAGCATAGTCTACCTTCTTCCACACTGCCTTTTCTGAGTCATGTGAACTCCAGCCTGCTAAAGCTGTGTCACCCAGAACAGTGACCGGCGTATAGTTCACTTTTACCTGCATGGAGGTATTATCCAGGGCTTTCGCCGATACAAAATCCGCCCCGGTCACACGGCATTTGGATCGTCCAAGGGACACAGGAAAATACTTTCCCTGTGCAGCATCCACAGTGATCTCCATCCGTACCTTTTTACCAGGTTTCCAGTTTTCATATTCTGTTTTGTAATAAATATCCCCAATGGATACCCCTGATCCGCTGATGGTGATCTGGGGCTGTGGTATTTCCTCCGGATCTCCAAAAGTGGTGTCAAATTTAATACTCATGGTCTCGATGATGCTGCTGTCTGCCCCATAAGCTGTATACATATGAAAGATTCCCCCTGGCACAGACTGTAAGCTTCCTGTGCTAAGCAGCAGTCCTGTTCCGGCACAAAGGAGTATTTTTCTGATCATTTTCATTTCCATTCCTCACATATCTTTACCTGTACCAGATCCCGTCCCCATTAACATAAAATCCATTGATATACTGGTTTTTTGCCATTTCACCTGAATCCGGCCAAAAATAATACCAATTCCCGTCAACCTGATACCAGCCGGCAGCCATAACTCCGTCAGCATCCAGGAAATAAGTTTTCCCTTCCCGGATCAGCCAGCCGGTAAACATGACTCCCTGAAGGCTGTTGTCAAGTGTGTTTAAGTAATACCAGGAACCATTCTGTTCCAGCCAGCCGGTATATAAGGAGCCGTCTTCTCTGAAAAAGTAATAATCCGCCCCTATGATCTTCCAGCCTCCATAAGCCATGGTTCCCTGTGTATGCCCATTTTCCGTTAATGGCCAGAAGTAATACCACTGTCCATTGATCTTTGCCCATCCGGTTGCCATTTCCCCGGTACCATACAGGTAATACCAGTCATTTGCCATCTTCTGCCAGCCGGTGAGCATCGTGCCATTGACATCAAAATAATACCAGTATCCGTTGACCGACTGCCATGCACCACGGCATATAGAGCCATCCGGAAATCTGTAATTCCATATATTGCCTTTTTTTACCCAGCCTACTTTATCTGTGGTTCCGCGCTTTGCAGAAGGGTTTTTTGATTGCTGTCCTTTACCATCTGATACATACCGGTCTGTAATGGAAAGCTCCCCGGATTCTATCCATTCACTTTTTCCACCATATTTTTTTTGTGAATCCGTTCCCGGTACCGTGCGCACCTTAAAGGTATACTCTCCTGTTTTTGTCATATATGGATAAAAATTATACTGGACCGCACTGGTCTGGGAGACGCTGTAAACTTTCGTTTTTCCTCTGTAAAGCTGCACTTCGTAATAACCGGATGTGTTATCCGGCTTTTCCCATTTAGCCTGTCCCAGGCTTTTTTCATTCCACCAGGCATCTTCCGGAGCAGCATAGTCTCCTTTGATCCCGTTTATCCGCAGGGTAACTACAAGATCATCCCCGTCTCTCCTGGCAGACACAAAGGTTCCCCCGCTGATCTTTACATTGGCTTTTTTATAGCTGGAAACAAAATAATCTTCACTGACATCTTCCGGTTCCAGGGTGACTTTCATCTGAGGCTCTTCAGCAGCTTTCAGTTCATTGGAGCTTTTATCCGTCCATTCGGCCTCGGAAACGCTGTATTTACCTCCACTTGCATCTACTGCCACTTCTCCATCTGAAACCGTGGTCGTTTCCAGTTTTATATCCGGAAGCTTGCTGCCTACTTCCAGCTTGGATGTAACACGGATATTTACTGTTTTAATCTCTTTTGCTGCTGCAAAAGCATCTATCTTTCCCCATTGGAACAGCAAGACTCCCGAAAGAAGGAGCAGAAACATTTCCCGTCCGTGTCTGGATCTTCTGTCAGGTATTTTCGACTTTTTCTTCATTTTCTTTTTCCTCCGGTGACGGCACATATCCTAAAAAATAAATGTAGATTTCTATGATCGCCTGATATAATTCTTCCGGCACAGCCGCTCCCAGCTGTAATCTGCTTAAAAGAGTTGCAAGGGAATCATCCTCATAAACAGGAACTCCTGACTTTCTGGCTGCTTCTGTGATCTTTTCTGCCATATATCCCATTCCGGAAGCAACGATTACCGGGGCAGTGTCCTTTTCCGGCGAATATTGAAGCGCAACTGCCTTTTGCTCTAATAACCGCTCAAACGCTGACATTAATACCATTCTCCTTTTTTCTTATCTTTGGAAAAACATCCAGCAGACGGTAATGAGCTTTCCGTTCCTGCACCTGCATCATTTTCACGCGCATCCCGTTTCTGGTACATATTTCCTGAAGCTTTGCCTGTATCTCTCCGGCTCCGGCAGAAAGATTTTTAGGAACTCCCAGCTCCATGGATATTTTATGATCCTGGAGATCTGCCAGAAGCTGGAAATCTCCCAATCCCCTGATCTCAAAGTCCACCAGAAGGCGTATTTTCCTGCCTCCATCTTTTTCTTCTTCTTTTTTCTCTGCATCCGGATCGATCCAAAATTCAGATACTGCCTCTTTTCCCTGATATTGAAAAGGAAGGACAAAATGATTAACAGACATATATACGCTTTCGTTTACCAGCATCCCTCGCATCAGCTGATAAAAATCCTGTACATGTTCCAGCCCGGCTTCTCCTTTGGCCCCTCTTTCCACAAGTGAGCCAAAAATATCTCCATAAATATTTCCTTTTTTTCCTTTTGAACCGGTAAGTACAGCATACAGTTCTTCAGGCTCTGTTTCAAAAAAACGTTTAAAATCCCTATTAGCTGCCATTTGTTCAAAAAGGCTTCTGAGAAGGGCACTGCTTCCGTTTTCATAACGTGCCCCATAAAGGATCAGCTGGATCACGCTGCTTCTTACATTGCCATAATCATGGGTACGGGAAATATATCTTGAAAGAAAGGGAACCAGCTTCTGAAACAGAACCTGGGCATTTTCTTTCGTTTCCCCATTTTCTGCCTTCCAGTCCAGCTGATCCAGAATTGATGCGTATTCCTGTCTTGCAGAGGTGTAAAGCATTCCTTTTATTTCATCTGTCAATTCCTGCATCTGCCCTAAAAGATGCTCACCGCTGGAATAATTGTTGAATACCTGAAGGAATTTAAGGGCTGTTTCCTGCAGGCCTCTGTTTCCTTCCTGCTGCAAAAGAGTTCTCAGGTTTTCAAAGAAAGTACCGGAAAATTTAGTCTGTCCCTGCATTTTTAAAAAATCCAGCAGCTGGCCAGAATCTTCAAAACTGGCAGAATCCAGCAGCTGCTGCACCATTTTACCCAGACCTTCATCACCTTTAGCGATAAAGGCTCCATCCCGGAACAGGATCCGGCCCAGGGAATCCTTTATTTCATTTTCCTGCCCCAGCTTCTGAAGAAAGTCAGTATAATTTCCATTATAATTGCGAACGCTGAAGCCACTTTCATTTTCCTGGTCACCAGCGGTACCGCTTTTCTGTCCATCTGCCCGCACTACACGAGATGGGTCAGAAGGATTCTGGATCTGGGAACTGTTCAGGGCGCTTTGCTGCTCCTGGCCTGTATGGACATTTCTATTATCTATATATGTAGAAGGATCTGTTACCTGTAATATATTAGACATGTTTTATTCCTTTTCTTTTTGATTCTATATATTATGATGTTGGGGTCAAAAGATTTTGACCCCTCTGATACCGAATTACCCTGCATGCTTCCATATGTATATTTAATCGGCGTTTTCCCGTTTTTTATAATTATTATTTTTCTTATATTTTCAAGAAAAAAGGCGATAATTTACATAGATATAGATTCAGTAAGCATGTGAAAATCACAGGATACTTTTGTGGTCCTGCCGTTTTATTTTAAGGTGAGGAGTAATTGTATGAAAATTCAAGATTCTATCCAGGAGCAAATACACATGGAACATGTATCAATGAGACAAAGCAATATTGCTTTGTCTGATAATATTTCTACAAAACCGGCTGATCTTGACCGAGCCAGTTTTGAATACACCGAAGGTATTTCGGCTGATGAAACACTTTTCGCACGCTCTCTGGCTCACAGCATTACAGAAGATGTCTGCCGCGAGAAAGGCGTTTCCGTTGAAAAGGCTGCCCAACTGAAAAAACAGGTTGAGGAAGGAACCTACGAACCGGATCCCATGGCCATTGCAAGGGCCATGTATAATCTATGAGGGCGCCTGAAAGCCTGATCCCGGTATTAGAACAGCTGTGTACTGTATTAGAACAGCTATGCCAGGTTGAGGCTGATAAACTAACCGTTATTTCAGCTGATCATCCCGATCAGCTGGAATCTCTTTTAAATGATGAAAACATGCTTTTACTGCAGCTGCGCGGACTAGATAAAAAACGAAGTGATCTTCTTCGCAGGTCGGGTCTTGAGGGGCTTACTTTCCGCCAGATTTTGATGCAGGAGGACAGCGAGGAGGCTGTGGCACTTCTCTCTCCGATCTTGGAACGGTTATCCAGCCAGGCTGAAAAGCTGAAAAAAGTAAAAGGTGGCACAGACCGTCTGATCCGGATCCGCATGAAGCAGTTAGAACAGCGCCTTGCCGGTGCGAAGCAGAGCGATCCTCATGTTTATGACAAATATGTCTGATAAAACTGTGGGGACTGCAGGATACTTATATTTTGGAGGTAATAATATTTTATGGTAAGAGCAACTTTTTCCGGTTTTAATACCGCTCTGTCCGCTCTCCAGGCCAACCAGAAACGTCTGGATATTACAGGACAGAATTTGTCAAATATGAATACTGCCGGATATACCAGGCAGCAGTTAGAGGCATCCAGCCTTAATTATACGAATCCTGTTTCCCATTATTCTAATGGGAATGAAACTGCAGTAGGCTTTGGGGTAAGCATGGACCGGGTCTCACAGATCAGAGATCCTTATCTGGATATCCAATACCGCAGCCAGTCTGCTGACTGCAGCTATACCAATCGTTTACAGACTGCCCTTAATTCCCTGTCAAAGGTACTGGACGAAACAACCATTTCCGGCATCCGCCAGGCATTTGATGATGTCCAGTCTACCCTTACAAGCATGCAGGATCCTGCAAAGGTATCCGATCCCATCTATGAAAGTGAGCTGCGAACTAAAATGCAGTCTGTATGTAATCTTTTTAACCAGGCATCCAGACAGATCACACAGGCCGAACAGAATGAATTTCAAAGGCTCACAGGGGAAGGCAGCAGTGAACAGGGCGATGTGCAGAAGATCAATGACATCCTCCGCCAGATCGGCGACCTGAACGTGCAGATCAAACGTAACCAGGTTGCCGGTCATCCTTCTCTGGAACTGCAGGATGAACGTAATCTTCTCCTGGATGAGCTTTCCGGTTATATTCCTGTTGAAACCAGATATTACAAGGATGATGCCCATTCCGGGAATAACGCCTATGACTATGATGCAAATGGTGCTGTGATCGGCAAGAAGGATTGGCCTGATGACCTGGAAGTGAGCATGAATTATATTGATGCCCAGGGAAAGAGCCAGAAGCTGATCCTGGTAAACGGATCTGACCTTGGTGCTGACGGTCTCACAAAAAACTACGGTCAGTTAAGTGTGTTAAAAGGCGATCACCAGACAGCTGCTTCTGTTTCTGATCCTGCAAACATTTCCATCAAGTTTGAAAAAGCCCCCAGCTATCAAGGGAATGGACCGGCAGCTACCAATGATGTATACGCAGAGTTAAAAGGGATCCGTTTTGAAGGCGGCTCTCTTCAGGCAAGCCTGGATATGCTCCAGAAAACAGGTACCGGCAATGTGATAAAGGGATCTACTGCTGTGGATGATGTCCGTGGATACCAGTATTACTCAGAAAAACTGGATCACTTAGCTTTAACTTTCGCAGAATCCATGAATAACATCAACAATGGCAACAAAAACCCCAAGGACCAGAATCTTTTATCTAATTCCACAGATGACTCCACAACTGGTATAACAGCCGGAAATATCGGTATCAGCAAAGGCTGGACCAGTGGAACGATCCATATTTCTACAGACGGCACCAACCGCACAGATACAATCCTTGATATGATCGCAGCTATGAAGGATACCAAGAAATTGAACGGGAAAACATTTGCTGATTATATGAATAACCTTTCCACCCAGCTGGCATCTGATTCCAGCTCCAACCAGACTGCATTAAAGACGGGCACAACTGTTTTAAACAGTATTCAGGACTCCAGAGACTCTCTTTCCGGTGTCAGCCTGGATGAAGAAGCAACCAATATGATGGCCTACGTTTCAGCCTATAATGCTGCTTCCCGTCTGATGACTGCCCTTGATGAAGTGTTGAATACCCTGATCAGTAATACTGGTGCATAAATATAAGGAGGATTAATAAATTATGAGAGTTGTACGTTCATCTGTTTACCGCAGGTATACTTCTTCTTTAAATGATCTTCAAAGCAATCTGAACAAAAGCATGAACAAGGTTTCTACCGGCGCTGCTTATGAAACAGCTGCTGATAATCCTCTTGCTTATTATCAGGGAAAGAAAATGGATCATTTATATCAGGATGCAAAGAGTAAAAGTTCTATTTTAGGTGATATTAAAAACCGTCTGTACCAACAGGAGCAGGGCGCAAGGGATATCCAGAAAACTTTAAGCAACAGTAAGACTTCTATGCAGTATGTGCTGGATTCCTCCCATAACAGTTCAAAAACTTCTGTCCAGACAAAAAGAGATGCTCTTCTTCAGGATGTGCAGAGCATGGTCAGCAATCTGAACAGCCAGTATCAGGATTTCTATGTTTATGGAGGAAATGATATTACAACAGCTCCGTTTTCTTTAAGCGGAGATGGAAAAACCCTTACTTATACCCATAAGTATTCAGACGGTACCACAAAGACGGTCAATATGACCATGGCTTATGATCAAAATAACAATACTTACAGTTATCATTTAAGCGATGATGACCTGAACAACCTTGTGACAGCCATGAGAGAACAAGGCCGGGTAGATATCGGTTATGGCGATATTTCCAACCGCCAGTCTCTTTTAGATACCTATACCGGAGGACTGAATATGCTTACGGGGCTTACTTCAGATTCCTTAAATGCCATGTCTGATGCGGATGCAAAGAATGCGGTCAAAGCTGCCCTGGAAACAACTCCTGTGGCACTTCTCAGCCGTTCGGTTATGGCCTGTGATAATTATATCAATGATACTACGACCGTTGATCAATTTACAGATACTATGGGCAGTGTACTTAAAGATGCAGCTAATACAGAGCATACCATCAGCACCATTTACAGCGACCTTGGCAATAAATATTCCCTGGTAGAAACTACAAAAACCCGTCTTGATACTTTAAGCGACAACCTGACAGAGGAATACAAAGACATTCTCGGAGCTGATCCTTATGAGGCCATTACAGAAATGTTCTCTTACCAGTACTCCTATTCTGCTGCTTTAAAAATGGGGTCAAACCTGATGCAGTCATCTCTTTTTGATTTTATAAAATGATACCGGTACATTGTTTACAAAAAACAAGCAAAAAAATAACTTTCTATTTTTAGATCTGAAGAAGGTGAAGATGTATGAAACCTGTGATTGAAGCAAATTTTAAACCTTTTGAATCTGTCCGTTTCCGTCAAAATGCCAGGCTGGTTTCAAAGGACCAGCTGGCAGCAAGCCAACATCAGGCTATTTCCCAATACCGCCTGAAAGCACGTCAGGCTCAAAATTACGGGATCAGTTCTCCGGAAAGCATGATCTGTATCCAGGATATCAGACAAGCTTTTGATCTCCAGGATACTGTCCAAAGAGTACATGGCACAGCAAACATTTCTGGATCAGGAAACAGCTTTTGTGATCCATTTTCTGGCAGCCCTGACAATAATGGGCTGTATACCCTTCAGAGAGGTGAATTTGAATTTCGTGTGGCATCTGGCAATCTGGAATACATACCAGCCCTGGAAATGACCATCATAACCTCTTACCCTGAAGTAGAATTTATATATACCGGCACCCCCAATTATGTTCCACCAAAAAAAGAGCCAGATCCCCCTGCTCTTAATCTTACCATATAAAAACTGACCCCCGGAGGCTTATACAATCATGAAGATTGATACAAAATATTACGGCGAGATGGATTATACCAAAGATGAACTGGTTGTATTTCCAGATGGTTTATTTGGTTTTTCCCAGTACCATGACTATCTTCCCCTCTCTATGGAGGAGGATGACAGCTCCATGCTGATACTCCAGTCTGTAGACGAACCGTATGTGGCATTTTTCCTCATTGATGCAGCCACACTCTTTCCTTCTTATTCACCGGTTCTTCTACCGGAAGAATTATCCTTTCTGGAAGTAAATTCCAGTGATGAATTATCCTATTATGTCATATGTGCTGTAAAGAAGGATTATCTGGATGGAACCGTCAACTTGAAATGTCCTCTTGCCATTAATCCGGATACCCGCAAAGGGATCCAGGTGATCTTATCCAACGCTGACTATGATTACCGCCATACCTTACGTTCTCTTCTTGGTAAAGAGATAAAGGAACAGGACACTAAAAAGGAGATAAATAGCCATGCTGATACTGAAACGTAAAAAAAATGACAGTATCCTGATCGGGAATGACATACGCATCACTGTACTTGACTGCGACAATGGATCTGTCAGCCTGGCTATAAATGCCCCGAAGCATATTTCTATTTTGCGGGAAGAATTGACAGAAGCAGAACGCAGCAACCTGGATGCCTTATTATCTGATACAGATTCACTGCGCTCTATTGAAAAAGGACTGAATTCTTATATGAAGAAATAGACCATAAGCTTAATGACCCGCAAACGGGTGAATACTGATAAAATGACTCTTATCTGCTATACAAAATATCATATAGCTCTTTCAGCTGCCGGCGTACGAGAGAAAAAAACTCTCTCAGACGCCGGTAAAATAATGCTCTTTTTTCCATGCGGTTTTCCCACTCTTCTTCTTTCAATATGTCTGATCTAAGATCCAGCGCCTGTTCATCTGTTTCCGGCCCAAATTTCCCTGTCATGCCGTAGAATACATTTTTCTCCAGTATATCAAATACCTGGAGTTCTTCTTCCTCTGTCTCCATGCTGGCACATTCTTCCCGTGTTCCAAACCACATATAGCTTAAATGCAGAAGCTTCTGCGCCAGTATATTTACTTTAAATTCCTTTAGCCGGTTCTCAAGCTCCTGAAACTGGTCTTCTTCTGCTGCTTTTCTGTAAAATACATATAAGTCTGTCAGATGGCGTATCTGCAGATGTCCTGTTACATATAGGTAAGCAGACTGGATCATCAGATAGACTAGCTGGTCTATGGCATTCCATTCATAAATGTAGTTACCATTTTCTTTCAGGAAAGCACGCTGGAGCAGCTTTTCCATCCCCCTCTGGTATACCTGGGTTTTAAAAGGAAAGGTATGATAGATCTCCACAGAAAAGCGGCCTGGTATACGCATCTTTTCACCCACTCCCGGATAGAGCGTATCCGTTTCGTAGCCTATATTGACCAGATAGCCTTTTGCAAAAAGATAATCTTCCGGGTCAAGAAAAAAAAGCTTCAGAGAGCTTTCCCCTGCCATTTCCTCCCTTGGATACAGCTGTCTGCGGCTGCTGGAGGAAAGGACGAGTACCGGGATTTTTTTTAATTCCAGAAGGACCAGTATCTCCCGTTCTCCTTCTGTGCAGCTTTCGTTGAATTTCAGAATATCGCTGTAGCGCTCATAAAAGCGTGTTTTCCACCGTTCCGGCATTTTTTCATTATTTCCAAGGATTGCAAGATAGATCAGGTTTGAAATTTTGTTATAATCTGCAACCCGGAACAGCCTTTCCCAGTCCAGATTTCCATGAAGCGGCTTTAAATCATCCTGGCGCATAACAAATGCAGCCATATTTACCAGTATGCGGCCTTCATAAAAGTTTTGATTTTCCATTTAACTTCACCTGTTTTTTGATATTCTTCTGTTAAGTCCCCCATCGATCCTGCGTATCTTATCTAAAAGCTTTTCTGTGCGACAACGCAGATCCTCAATACGCTTCTCCAGCATTTTTTCCTGCTCTGTCTTTCCTTTAAAACAGCTTTTTACATTCTTTAATGGACCTTTAGCCAGATCTCGTAGATACCGGTCCCGAAGGCTGTTTCCCGCAGTCTGCAGGATGATCTGTTCTTCACAGTCTGCATGGCGCTGCAGCTGTTCTCCCCTCATATCTAAAAGAAGAGAAGCGGAGACTGTGTCGCCGCGCTCCACTGCCTCCGCCAGTTCTTCCGTCAGACTACAAACTTCTCTTAATATATTATATCTCCTTTGAAGATATATCAAAATTGTTTCCAAGTCTGCGCTCATATATTCTCCTTTAACCGAAAACACTTCGTTCTCTCACAATATGCTGATCACCGGAAATCTTTCCTGCCTGGTTAAATGCATCTCTTAATTCAGAAAGTATGTGGCTGATCCTTGGAATCTCTTCTGCCCTGCGTTCCCTTCCTGCTTTAACACGGCTGATATCATAGATCAGGTACTCATAGATACGTTTCAGATCCTTGCTGATGGGATACTGCATATCCAGTATCTGTATTAAATACCGGACGATCCGTCCTGTTCTTTCGAGACATTCTTCAAAAGTCTCATATTTTTTATCCTCAAGTGCGATTTGTGCCATTTTCAGACGCTTCACTGCTTCATCATACAATAAAAGCAACAACTCCAGATTGCTCATAGAATAGATCGTACTTTCCTTGTACTGCTTAAACTTTTCATACATGCTTTCTTACCCCCATCAGCCACCTAACTGTGACAGGTAGCTGGACTGTGAATTCATCTGATTGATCAGCCTTTCCATCTGCGTAAACTGGCTGATATAACGGTCCTGCTCAGTTGACAGCTGGGACTGCAGGTTTGTGATGGTTTCCTGCATATCCTTTAATTCTTTATAAATACTGTTGTTAGTCAGGGTCAGGCTTAGTTTTTCAGATCCTGCCTCTTCAATAAGCACACCATAGGAATTTCCATTCCTGCTTGCATATCTGGTGGCATAAGTAGAAAGAGTACTGTCTATGGTGTTTACAATACCATGCGTGCCTGTGAACAAGTCTGATACCTTTTCCGGATCACTGTCCATGGCAGTTTTAAACTTTTCTTCATCAAATACGATCTTTCCACCTGCTGTGTAATCATCTGAGAAGGAAATTCCGATCTTTTCAAGATCGTCATAAGAAACACCGTTTATCATCATTGAAGAGAAAATGCCCTGGGTAGCATTGTCCAGATCTTTTAAAGCGCTGCTGTTGTACAGAATACCCTCTTTTGCCTTATCCTCCCAGTTTTTAATGGAGGTTTCATTCATTTCATTTTTCTGGTCATCTGTCAGAGGCTTATAATTACTGTCCGGCTTGGTTGTTGCCTGGGTGCGGACCTCATCGATCATGGCATTATAAGCTTCAATGAATTTCTTTACAGTCTCTGTCACCTTTTCTGTATCTGCTGAAGCAGTAAAGCTGACACCGCCTTCTGCTGTTGCAGAGCCTGTATTAAATGTATTAGTGGCTCTAATATCCAGACCGTCAATGGAGAAGGTATTGCTGCTGCTGGTAATGGTGGTCTGTACCCCATTATAGAGAATACTCATCTCACCATCTGTGCCATCTTGGCTTACCCCGCCGAAAATGAGATTTGCTGCATCAGTAGTATCTTTTGGATCTGCACCAAGGGTGATCTTACGGCCCTCACCTTTTTCATTGGAAGAAAGAACAAATTTATTTTCACTGCCCAGATAGGTGGCAGTTACTCCCGCATCTTTATTATTATTGATCGCAGTAAGCAGTCCGTCTACTGTGGTATCTGCAGTAATATTATCTATTTTTGCACCATTGACTGTAAAGTTTTTTAATGCGTCGTTTAATTTCTCTTTTGTATCGTATTTTCCCAGTCCCAGTTTGACCCTGTTCTCCCACAGGCTGCTTCCTGTACTGATCTTGTTTGACTGGGTAGATGTGATACCCAGAGCATTCTGGAGTTCCTTTGAGTCTGCGGATATCTGTAATGTCTGTTTGTTGTCTTTTGCAGTAAACGTCAGGCTGCCATTTTGACCCTCACCTACAGTAACCTTTCCTGAACCGAAGGCTTTATCCAGCTTATTCTGTAAGCTATCCTTAAAAGCTTTAAAATCTTTTATCTCTTCCTTATCGCCGATCAGTTCAATATTCTTTGTCTGTCCGCCATAAGAAACAGAAATTGATTTTCCCTTAAGATAGCCGGAAAGGGGCTGCTTTGTTATAGCTGCAGCCTCGAATGAAGATTTATTTGAAGATGCGTTAAATTCATCAAGTGAAATGCCGTTATCTATATCATCCTGTTTCATTCCGTCGGGATTAAAGCCAAGACTCTTTAAAGCAGATGATGTTTCCCTGATCACACAGCTTTTTCCTTTATCGGTAATACTGTCTGTCTGACTGATCTGGATCTGATCACCATTCAGTGTAAATTTAATGCCGCTCTTTCCATCTTTTCCGAGAAATCCCTGGGAATCAAGGGCTTCATTCAGCTGTTCTACTATCTTGTCAGAACTAGCCGTATAATCAATGGTAACTGTCTCTGTTTTTCCATTGTCCAGCTTTTTTTCATAACTGGTGGGGAACGTAAAGGTTGCTTCCGTTGTAAACTGCTTATCTGTAATACTGTAGGTTCCAAATGTCAGCTTCGTTCCGGAAAGATTGGAGGTCTTTATTTCTTTATTGCTAAAATCAGACTCGCTGATGCCGCCTAAGGTAATAGCTGAATCTGTTTTCTTTTCACCGGAGATCAATGTGGCAGATGTTGCTAATTTGTTTACTCCCAGAACTGATACTCTGGATGCAGTGTCTGCGTTTCCTGTCGCTGATATATATTTTGTATAGTCAGGATCTCCCTGTACACTGACCTGGTTTTTTGCAAAGAAATCACTGTTTTTTAAACTCTTTGTTGCTGAATAGCTAAGGTAATTGTCCTGAAGATCTATGATCTTATTGCTGATAGAACGATATGCATCCCGCTTCCATTCCAGTTTGGTCATAGCCTGTTTCTTGGATGTGATCTTGGATGTTGTTCTTGCTGTCATCTGTTCGATCAGTGCATCCCTGTCAATACCGGAAGCTAAACCACCAAATCCTCTTAAAGCTGTATTTCCAAGACTGCTGCTTGTACTTGATACACTTGACATATCTGCTGCTCCTTTCAGTCATGTGATGTTGCGGTGTACATAAAATGCGCCGCTTCTGTATACTTTGTCCCTGTAATCCTATAGATTCTATATACATATTTCGGCGCAGCATGAAAATTTATAAGATATGGCGTGGATGTTCTTTTACTTCCATACAGGCTCTCATGGACTGACTTAAAACAGCCACACGGAATTTATTGCGGTAAAAGGTTAACAGCATCGGGACTGTCGTATTATCTGCTACAATATATTTGGGCGGCAGCCTGGTAAGCATCAGCGCCTTCACATCTGCCTGACAGCGGCTGCAGGTACAGGTATCATTGCTTTTCAGTGCGTCAAGGATCAGTTCCGGAGTAAGGATCTCCTCCATGATATTTACGACCCGGTAACTTGGACCATCTTCCTGCTTCTGCTCTTCCTGTTGTTCCGGTTCTTTCTGTACAGGTGTCCCTGCGTTTGTTTTGGGCTGCTCTATCTGTTCTTCTGTCTGTTCTTCTGTCTGTTCTTCTGACTGTTCTTCCGACTGTTCTTCTGTCTGTTCTTCCGACTGTTCTTCCTGCTCCCCGGGCTGTTCTGCCTGCTCTTCTGTCTGTTCTTTTTCCAGCTCCTGGATCAGATTCTTCTGGATCTCTTCTGCCAGCTTTCCTTCTTCTCTTGGATCAACTACAGTCACATTAGCGGAAGGCACTCTTACCGGTTCTTCAGCAGCTGATCCTTCCTGCTGTGTTTCACCGGAAGCTGAAGAAGACGGCTGTGTTTCGCCAGAAGACGCAACTGGCGGCTGTGAACCTGTGATAAGGTTCAACACATGTGAGGTTTTATTTGTTTTTTTTGCCATATTATTTCTCCCTGAAACCTATGATCTTTTCTACCTCATCTAAAAACTTTACATAATCCTTTACAGCTGATGCTCTCGGACTGTACTCAAAAATACTTTCTCCATGGGCCGGTGCTTCTGCAATCGCCACTCCGGACCTTATTTTTGTGTCAAATACCCGGGTTTCCAGCTGCGCGGCCAGCTGCCCGGCCATTTCCAATACATCCCTGCAAAGACATGTTCTTGGATTAAAGCGGTTTAGCAGGATACCCATGATCTTAAGGCCGGGATTGATCTGTATGCGGACAGATTCTACTGTTTCCTTTAACTGTGACAGACCAACCAGACTGAGGATATCCGATGCCATTGGTATAATAAGATAATCAGAAACTGCATATGCGTTAACTGTGAGAAGATTTAAGGCAGGGGGTGTATCGATCACAATATAGTCATAAAAATCCATTACCGGCTTTAAAACATTTTTTAAAATAGATTCTTTTTCTTCTCCCGGATTATACTCCAGACCACTGCTGCTTAATGTAATATCAGAAGGAAGGATATCGATCCCTTCTGTGCGGCTGATAGCCTTTTGTATGGATATATCTCCTTTTAATACATCCAGTATAGTAGATCCTCCTTCGGTATCCAGACCAAGGCAGAATCCAAGATTTCCCTGGGGATCCAGGTCTATACACAGAACCTTTTTACCTGCCATCGAAAATCCTGCAGCCAGCGCTGCTGATGTTGTGGTCTTTCCCACACCGCCTTTTTGATTTGAAACCGTAATGACCATTTATGTATCTCCTTTTATCCTCTCTTCTGCATACAATATTTTCTGAAAGATCTCCCTGTATTATTCTCCAAGGCGTTCCATGGATTCCTCTACCTGTTTTACCAGTTCCTGGATCTCCTGATATACAGCTGCTGACTCATTTGCCATACGTCCGATCTCATCTGCTACAACACCAAAGCCTACACCTGCTTTTCCGGCACGGCCTGCTTCAATGGCTGCATTCAGGGAAAGCATTTTTTCCATCGTAGCCGTCTGCTCCAGTCCCTTTGCCTTATACTTGATCTGTCCTACTGCATCCCGTACTTTCTTTTCCTCTTTTGCAAATGCTTCTACGCTGTCTGCATTACTCTTCCGGTAATAAAGGGCATTAGCCCACAGATTCAGCATCTCAGCTAAAAGCTGTCCACCGGCACTTACTACTTCCTGGCTCGGGGCTGAATCACCCGGATAATCTCCAAGGACGATACCGCCGATCACTGTACCTGCACGGAATCCTCCTACTGTAAGATCCTGGGTAAACTCTCGCAGCTCATTATGTTTTCCATTGGTATACCTGCTGTAAAAGCTGGTAAAGGAGTTTCCTCTCGTAATGTATTTTCCTTTCATATCCACTACTGCTGCTGTCATGCCTGTGGCCGTTAAAAACAAATCCTGAATCCTCTGAAGCTCTTTCATATCCAGAATCTGACGGATATCCAGATTTTCTGTACTTTCATCTTTTGTAACGGTATCCATATAGGAAGTTTTCCCTGATACAGCTGATCCTGTTGCCGCTTTAGAAGCTGTAACTTCATTTTTGGCTCCATTCTGGATCCACTGGGCCAGCTTGCGGTCTGTTTCCCGGATATGCTTAACCAGCACGCTTACCATATAGTTGATCTCGCCCAGGGAATTGATCGTCGGGCCTTCCTGCTCCAGCTTTATAATGGCATCACCCAGTTTCTGTTTATACCATTCATGAAATTTATGATGTTCTGTATATTCCGGATATTTTGACTGCTTCTGGAGATCCTCCTCATCTGAAAAGTGTTTCGTTACATATTCAACAAGAAATTCTCCCAGACTTGAGAGATTTTCTCTTCCCTTTCCTTTTGAGCATGCATCCAGAAGGGTATTGACTTCGTCAAAAATCTTTCTGTGCTCACTGTCGATCAGTTCATTTCCTGTTACAAGATCTTGTGTTAATACATATTTTTCCATCCTTAGAGTCCTCCTTACTGCTGACTGTACTGTTTTTTAAAACGGGCAAGCAATTCATCCATTACTGTGATCAGATGCCCGATCTCCGGCTTGGAAAGCTGTTCGTCTGCACCTAATTCTTTCCCCTTCTGCCTCATCTGCTCATTGATCAGGGAAGAGAAGATGATAACCGGGATTTTCTTTAAATGTTCGTCATCCTTGATCAGCTTTGTAAGCCTGTGGCCATCCATTTCCGGCATTTCGATATCTGTAATGACCAGATTGACCTTATCATACAGATCAGAATCATTATGTATTTGTGAAAGATAATCCCATGCCTCCTGACCATTGGAAAAATTCTTTATATTGGTAAATCCGGCTCTTTCCAGGGAATCATCGATCATTTTACTTAAAAGAATGGAATCTTCCGCGATCACAATAGGACTGTTGCAGATAGGGCGGTCTCCCATCTTATCTACATCTGTCACCTGTATAGTTGTTTCCGGTGCGATCTCTGCCACGATCTTTTCAAAATCCAGGATGATCACCAGCTCTTTTCCGCACTGGGCAATACCGGTAGCAACACTGTCATCTCCATTTGCAATGGTCTTATCTGGCTTCTGTATATCTTTCCATGAAATCCTGCTGATACCTTCGATACTGTCTACCCGGAAAGCGACCGTCATTTTATTAAAATTTGTTACGATAAACAGATCTCTTGGCCCATTTTCCCGGTCATTTCCTGTAAGATATTTTGCCAGGTTGATCACTGTGATCAGCTCATCCCTTGGTTTAAAGATGCCTTCTACTGCCGGGTTTGCATGAGGCATCGGTTTTACCTTTTCACTCATGATGATCTCCTGGACTTTTGCTACATTAATGCCATAAAATTCACCCATAACTGTGAATTTCATTACTTCGATCTCGTTTGTTCCTGATTCTAAAAGAATCCCTTCTTTTTCATTTTTGACCATGATCTTCTCTCCTTTTTTCTGTAAACAGGCATGTCACAGATGGTGACACCACCATAAATGAAAGCCCTGGCTATAGATGGCGTTCCGGTCGTCCCACTGTACGCACGATCACATCGCCTGTTGCAAGATCTAAAAGCATGGTACGGGCATAATTTCCTCCTGTATCCTCTGCTGCGATACAGATTCCTTCCTGGGCCATGACTTTTTTTACACTTTCTGCATTTCTCTGCCCGATATTTCCAAAGCTGCTGTTTCCGCTGATCTCAAACATCTTGGCTCCCCCTGCGATCTTAACTACCATCCGGCTTTTTACCATACCGAATATTTTCAGCTTTCTGAGGGTTTCCCTGATGCCGCTGTCTGCAAATTTAAATGGATTGGAATCCTTTCCTTCAAACTGTGCCGGAAGCATGATGTGCAGAAGTGCTCCCAGACGGGTAATCGGATCATAAAAGGTTATCCCGATACAGGAACCCAAAGCATAGGTTATGATCCTTCCTTCCCCTCGTGAAAACTTCATATCACCGATTCCTACTTTTAATTCTGTGCCTCCGATCATTATGAAACTCCCAACCTCTCTAAAATATCGTTTAGAGAACGAATATCCGGCAGCATGAGCAGCCAGTCAGAAAGTGCTTTTCCGCCGATCACAAAATCTGCATTGCAATACATCAGTTTATCTGTTTCATATCCATACTCAGCAATAGGTACCATTAAGATCCCACCCAGCATGTTGATGGTAGCACTTGGAACAGACAGTTCCACCTCTACATTTACAAGTTGTGAAAAAGCATTTATATAAGAACAGATAATGATGTTTCCTACTTCTACCAGTGCTGATCTGGCCATTTCGTCCATATCCAGAAAGGACTTATAACGGCTTCCAAGCAGTTTTTCCAATACCTCATTTGCAAAATCCAGGTCGAAAAGGAACAGCATCAACCCCTCAATATCACCTGACATTTTTACAAGGGCTGCTGCAACAAGCTCCTCTGCATCACCGATCCGGTTCATGGCATCATTGTATCCAAGGATATTCACAGATGGGATCGAGATCCGGACTTCTTTCTGCAGAAGCTTGGAAAGAGCAGTTGCTGCATGACTAGTACCGATACTGCCGATCTCCCGCATTACATCCAGAGCCTGCAGGTCCATATCTTCATATCGCTTTATTTCCATTTTTTACCTTATCCTCTCAGTGAATTGATCGTTCCCTCTATATCATCTGATGTAGTGATCATTTTTACAGCATAAGAAAAGGCTCTCTGGCATTCGATCACATGGACCATTTCTTTTGCCATATCGGTGCCTGAATTCTCCAGTGCCCCTTTTTGCAGGACCGCATCTGATTTTAAAGAAGCTTCCATTCCATCCTGTGCTTTATATTCATTATCTCCTACGCTTAAGAGACGGCTGGGATTTGAAAATGTGTATACACTTACCTTAGGAAGGTCAGTATCATCCTCTGTGCTGTCTGTATCATCTGTATCGTAGTCATCGTCTTCTGACTCTGATTCCTCCTGCAGCTTTTCTACATCTGTTACTTCCAGCTTAAGAGGCTGCCGGTTCTGGTCCAGCACCAGCTTGCCGTCTTCTGTTGTAAGATAAAAGCCATCTTCCCTTTCTCCCCTGTGAAAATGGCCGTTTCTTGTATAGGTGATCTCACCTGTTGCAGGATCCTGGAGCATAAAAAATGCATTAGGTTCCATGATTGCATAATCATATTCTTTTCCGGTCTGAGTAGCACCGGCTACACCAAAATCCGTCCAGGTGCGCTCCCCTCTGGTTCCTGCACCTGTCTGCAGCTCTGTCTGGGCATTTTCAGAATCATTAAGATTATAGTGGATCAGTTCAGAAAAAGCTATTGTTTTAGGTTTAAAGCCTGTATTATTGATATTGGCCAGGTTATTGGATACAACTGACAGTTTTTTTGTAAACTGTCCGGCTCCTGCTGCTCCTGTATAAAATGACATATTCATTTCTTTATCCTCCTTACAGCTTACCGACATCTGACACAGACTTACTCATGATCTGATCATACATTTTCAGTGACTGGGCTGCGCTTTGAAGCGCTCTCTGGGATGACATCATAGCTGTCATCTGCTCCACCATGTCTACATTGGATTTTTCCAGCATTTTCCATTGAACAGTTGTATCTGCAGGCGTTGTTTCTGCCTGTGCAGTAGAGAAAAGTCCATTATCCTCTGCATGAAGCTGCCCCTGATCTGGAAAATCCACTACTTTCAAAGTTCCATAATCCTCTATGGTAACTTCCTGGCTGCCGCTTTCTTCACCATCAGACTGATTTGTAATAGCAGCAGTAATGTGTCCTTTGGAATCAACTGTAAAGTTCTCATTTTTGATCTGGACAGGCTGTCCTTCTTTGTTTAAGACTCTTCCTGCCTGATTTAAAACCAGATATCCATCTTTATCTACTGAAAATGAACCATTCCTTGTATACCGGATGCCCTGTGATGTCTGGATGCAGAAAAAGCCATTTCCATTTAAGGCAAAGTCATAGATACCATCTGTCTGTTCCAGACCGCCCTGGTCATAATTGGTATAAACCTGCTTTGCTGTCTTTATTTTTGAAACAGTTGCCAGCTGGGTTGGATTTTCTTTGCTATACTGTCCTGTACGATAAAGCATTTCTTCTTTGAAAGTACTGCTTACCATTGTTTCGTTTTTATATCCAGGAGTCTGGATATTCACCATATTATTACTGATAGTATTTAAATTCCTGCTCTGGGTCAGCATGCCTGACGCCAGATTATAAAATCCCTGATACATCTGACTTTATCCCCTTTCCATTTTTTGTTTCTATAAAATGGCGCAGCTTACGCAAGGCGATCGTGTGGATCTGGGATGCTCTGGGCTGGCTGACACCTATGACCCGGCCCACCTGTTCCATTTTCAACCCTTCCATATAATGCAGTGCCAGTGTTTTTTGCTCTTTTTCATTTAGCTGGGCTATGCCTTCTGCCAACACCCGCATATCCTCTTCCCACAAGCATGCCTCCTCAGGCTGTACCTGGGTATCGTTGTTTGTAATCTGGAGTCCATTGGATGTATTCTGGTTTTCCAGTAAAAAATCAAGAGACTGGATATTTCTCCTGTTTTTCATGGAAATGATCCTCTGGCAGCGTTTTTTTTCTATTCCAAGATGCTTTGCCAGTTCATCAACTGTTGGTGTTCTTCCTAATTCCCGCTTCATGTCCTCGCATGCAGATTCTATAATACCTAACTGCTTGTAAAATCCCCGGGGCATCCACTCCTGTTTTCTTACATAATCCAGCATTGCTCCTCTTACCCGCGTTGTAATGTAAGTGGAAAACTTAATGTTTTTATCCGGATCATACATATCGATCCCTTTTATGATCGCTACCACACCCTCATTTACTGCATCTTCCATCTGCATGGTGGTAGAATAAAGATCATATAGTTTCGTTGCCGTGGTTCTGGCTATGTACAGATACTGCATTGTGATCTCTTTCTTTATTTCCGGATCTTTCGTTTTTTTATAAAGCGCAAATAACTCCTTCTCTGCCTTTTCCTGCTTATCTTCCATAACTTTACTCACTCCTGTTATCTGCTGTTTATATCATTTGACCGTACACTTATGATCCTTTTTTCATTGTACTTATATTTCCAATTGACTGGATCTGCACATTATTTGCGATCTCATTAAATGAAAGCACCCTGATATTAGGATAAAAGGGTTCTACCAGATGGTAAAAATGGATCCTCATAACCTGTGAAGTCAGGATCACCGGGTTCTGTGATAAACCACTGAACTTTTTTATCTGCTCTGCCAGCTGCCGGATCACATGCTGGAGCATTTCCGGGTTTAATGCCAGATATAAGCCATTTTCCCCTTTTGACAAGGACGCGACCATTTCCCGTTCCAGCTGGGCATCCAGTGTGATCACTTTCATGCATCCATCTGTACAGTACATGCGGGTAATGGTACGTTTAAGAGCTGTCCTGATCTTTTCTACTGTCTGGTCCAGCTCTCTTGGAGGAAGACCTGTTTCTGAAGCTGTCTGCATCAGATTCTCTACAATGGTCTCCAGGTCGCGGATCGGGATTCCTTCTTTTAGAAGGTTTGTAAGAACTCTCTGGAAATAACTGTAGCTGATCATCTGTGGTATTGCCTCTTCCACCAGTTCAGGAGCTGTTTTTTTCAGATTTTCCGTAAGCCTTACCACTTCCTGTCTTGTAAGCAGTTCGTATGAATGCTGCCGGATCACTTCTGAAAGATGCATGAGCAATACAGACAGAGGATCAATGACCGTATAACCATATAATTCAGCCCGATCTCTGTTTTCAGGCTTGATCCACCTGCTGGGTATACCGTATGCCGGTTCAATGGCCTCAATACCTTCAATTTCTTCTTCCACCTCCTCTGGTTCCAGAGCAAGGAAATAATCAATCAGGATCTCTCCTCCTGCAATTTCTTCTCCTTTTATGCGGATACTATACTGACTTGGTCCCAGGGAAGAACTGTCCCGGAGCCGGATGGATGGGATCACAAACCCCATATCCTGGGCATATTGGCGGCGGAATATAACGATCCTGCTGATCAGCCTTCCGCCTACTGACTCATCTGCCAGAGGGATTAGACTATAACCAAACTCGATCTCCACTGGCTCCAGTGTAAGAAGGCTGTATACATTATTTACATCTTTAAAATATTCTTCCTCACTTACTTCCTCTTTTGCAGCAGCTGCCTGAGCCTGTGGGGAATCCTGAAGCTGGGTAGAAGGAGCCATTGCCATTTGTGACAATGCCTGTGGCTCTTTTTTTATCTTTCCGGAAAGATAAAATCCGCTTCCCATAAGACATGCAGCCACAACCAGAGTCCTTACTGCCGGCATTCCAGGTATCACAGCCATAACCGCCACTGCTGCACCACTAACGATCATAGCATGAGGCTGGGCCAGAAACTGCTTTGATACATCTTCATTTAAGCTGCCTTCTGAAACAGCTCTTGTAACGATCATTCCTGTTGCAGTAGAAATAAGAAGAGCCGGTATCTGGGATACCAGACCATCACCTACTGTCGCAATGGAATAGGTACTCAGCACGGCTGAGATGCTGCTGCCGGACTGTACAATACCGATGATGCTGCCGCCGATCAGATTGATGGCAGTTGTGATAAGTGACATAACTGCATCGCCCTTTACGATCTTAGTCGCACCATCCATTGCACCATAAAAATCTGCTTCTCTCTGAACCTTGGCACGCCGTTCCCTTGCCTGTGTTTCATTGATCAGGCCAGAACTAAGGTCTGCATCAATAGCCATCTGTTTTCCCGGCATGGCATCCAGATTAAATCTGGCTGCCACCTCTGCCACTCGTTCTGCACCTTTTGTGATAACAATAAACTGCATCAACACGATGATCAGGAAGATGATCAGACCTACTACTACATTCCCTCTTAAAACGAAATCACCAAAGGCAGCAATGACACGGCCTGATGAACCTCCCTGAGAAAGGATATTTCTCGTGGTTGAAACATTGATACCCAGACGGAACAGCGTGGTAATAAGCAAAAGAGAGGGGAATATGGAGAATTCCAATGGCTCCCGAATGGTCATGGTTATTACCAGGATCATCATGGAAAGTGACATATTCAATATGATCGCCACATCCACCAGTCCCGCCGGAAGGGGAATGATCAAAAGCAATATGATCGTGATCACAAACATAACCACTGAGTAACTCAATAACCGTTTCATTCGTCCATTAATCTCCAACTATTATTTTTTATCTTTATTTTTCCCGTTATCCTGTTTATACAGATATACCAGGATTTCTGCTACTGCCGTATAAAATTCTGAGGGGATCGGCCTGTCCAGTTCACAGGAATTGTACATAGCCCGTGCAAGTGGTTTATTTTCAATGGTATAAACATTGTTTTCTTCCCCCACCTTTACGATTCTTAACGCCAGTTCATCTAATCCCTTGGCAAGTACTACCGGGGCATTGTCATGATCAGGATCATATTTCAAAGCAATGGCCACATGGGTAGGATTTCGTATGATCACATCTGCCTGGGGAACCTTCTGCATCATCCTGCTGGATGCCATCTGACGCTGCAGGCTTTTGATCCTGTTTTTAATCTCAGGATTACCTTCTGTCTGTTTATACTCATCTTTTACTTCCTGCTTTGTCATACGAAGTTCTTTTTCATATTCCCAGCGCTGATACAGATAATCGCCAAAGGCAATGACCGTAAAGGCAATACATACACGTATCAGCAGATCAAAGGTCATTTTCATCATATAAGCCGCAGATGCTGCAGGATTCATATCGATCATTGATGCCATGGGCTGCAGATCCCGTTTCATTATGTTGTAAAGCAGTACCAGAAGCAGTGTTATCTTGATGGAGTTTTTCACCAGTTCTACTGCATTTTTCATGGAAAACAGACGTTTTATACCTGAAAGAGGATTAAGCCTGTTCCATTTTGGCCGTATGGATTTAAAGGATACATTAAAACGGGTCTGTACTCCATGTGACACAACGCCAAGGAAAAGGGCTAAAACCAACAGAGGAAGCGCACATTTTAAAAACACAGATAATGTCACAAAAACAAGGCTGGCTGACAGCATATCTTCTGAGGATCTGGCTGCGCCATCTATGACCCAGGTCATATAAGTTTTCAGCTGTCCGTATATAAAGGGAATCCATATGCGGATCCCAGAAAATACGCCTGCCAGGATCAATACGGTAGCTATATCCCTGCTTTGGAAGATATTTCCTTCTTTTCTGGCATCCTGCCGTTTTTTGGCGGTAGGCTGTTCTGTTTTCTCCTGACCACTCTGTCCCATCTTCTGTTACACTCCCTTCAGACTGGTTTCATATTGCTTAAAAGCTTCCACATCATCTGATACATATATGTAAAGATGGTATCTATATAATCTGCCATTGGCGAAAACAGTAGCAGCATCATCAAAAGCCCCATTATGATCTTTACCTGGAAATTTACCGTAAAAACATTGATCTGGGGAATGATACGCATCAGAATCCCCATTGCCAGTTCTGATACAAGCTCAATTGCTATCATTGGAAATGCAAACTGCATACCAGTAAGGATCCCCTGGCAGAATCCAGCTGTGATCACATGGACCAGCATGGGATTAAATGTCACTTTTCCAAAAGGGATCCGCTGTACCGACTGGTAAAACAATGCTAACAGCCGTAAATGACTGTTGCTGGCAAAAAAGATCAGTACCATAAATGCATAATAAATACCGGAACTGACCGTTGACTGGGTTCCATACTGGGGATCATAAACCTGAGCCATGCTAAGTCCCATTGAAAAATCCATAATGGAAGAAGCAAACCGGATCGTAAGGAATGCCAGTTCCATTGCAAAGGCTAACACTGCCCCAAGAAAAAGCTCTCCCGCAAGCATCAGGATGTATTCTGCCATTGATCCCGGATATGCCATCTGGGTCTGGTCTGCAGACAGATACAGGAGCAGTGACAGGGCAAAAACAAAATATGCCCTTATTTTTACAGGAAAATTACTTTTTCCAAAAAGTGGATTGAATCCGATGGCTCCGCTCATACGCATCACTGCCATTGAAAATGTGATAAACATAGATCTTCTTTACCCCTTTGCGATCAATTCCACTATGTATTGAAAAAATTCCTGAAGCATGACCAGCATAGAACTTCCTAAAAAACCTAAAAGCACCATGATAGCCAGCAGTTTGGGCACAAATGTCATTGTCTGTTCATTAATCTGTGTGGCTGCCTGAAATACAGCAATGACCACACCTACGATCATACTGATCAGAAGAAATGGCAGCGACAGCTTCATTGCCAGCTGAAACGCTTCATACATGATATCCAGGATCTGCACTTCTGTCATATTCCCACCTCTTTCCTACCGGAAGCTTTGTACCAGACTGGAAAATAAAAGTTCCCAGCCATTTACTGTAATAAATAAAAGTAACTTAAAGGGAAGAGAGACCATAGTTGGCGGAAGCATTACCATACCCATGGACATAAGGGTGGTAGACACCACTATATCTATAAGCAGGAATGGAAGATAGATCAGAAATCCTGCAAGGAACCCTTTTTTTAATTCGCTGGTCATAAAAGCCGGTACAACAACTGTAAGAGGATATTCTTTCACATCTTTCTTAACTTCCTGTTTTGACATCTGTACAAAATGATCCAGCGTATCCTTCTCTGTATTGCGAAGCATGAATTGCTTCAGTGGATCTGCCATGCGGCTTACTGCCTCCTGCTGTGTGATCTCCCCATTTTTATAGGGTTCATAGGCAACCGTATTAATCTGACTTATAACCGGGCTCATAATATACAGTGACAAAAAAAGTGCCATGCCTGTCAATACCATATTAGGCGGCGTCTGCTGGACTCCCATTGCATTTCTCGTAAAAGAAAGTATGATTATAATACGCATAAAGGAACTCATCATAACCACAATGGAAGGAAGCAATGCTGCAAAGGTAAGCAGCATGATAATATCCAGCGCAGGAACATTTCCTCCATTTAAGCCTGTAATCAGCTCATTCATTCGTTTTCTCCTCCTTAAACCGTTCCAGAACCTGGATCCCCGTCTGACTAGTCCCAAGCAGATATTGGTTTTCATCCAGTTTAAGAAGAATAATGTACTGATCATTTCCTACTTTTAGTTGTTCCAGTATCCGCATCTTTCCCCCCTTATTTCCATAAGGGGCGTTTTTCCCCAGGTACCGGCTTGCCTGCCATGCCAAAAACAAAATGACTACAAAAGCAAGCAGCATACCTGTTGTAGAAACAATATCTGTTATCATATTAAGGGCTCTCCGGATTGATATCCCTGGTTACAATATCGGTAATACGGATACCAAAATTATCCTCTACTACTACAATATCTCCCCTGGCAACACACTGTCCATTTACATACAGGTCTGCCTGTTCTCCTGCCATTTTGTCCAGGACTACAAGAGATCCCTGGGTAAACTCCAGAATATCCTTTACCAATTTCTTAGTGCGTCCTATTTCCACTGATATCTCCAACGGCACCTTCATGAGCATTTCCTGGTTGGCGCTTTCTTCTCCATTTTCACTTCCAGAAGATTCAAGACCAGGCGCATTGGCCGGCCGGATCAGGGCAGGTTCCCTGGATTCCTTTTTCCCTTCCTGTTCCCGTTTTTCCATATCCTGCATCAGCTGCATCATCTGCACCTGTGACTGCTGCATCTGATTCAAAAGCTGTAAAATAGCCGGATTCATATCTGCAGAAATACCAGCTGGAATCTGGGAATATACCGGCTGCGATGTAGGTGCTGGCTGCGGTGTAGATGCTGGCTGTGGGACCGGTGCTGGCTGCGGGGCCGGTGCTGGCTGCGGGGCCGGTGCTGGCTGTGGGGCCGGTTCTGGCTGCGGTGTAGGTGCTGGTTCTGGATCAGGCTGCGTTTTTTCTTTCTCTGCTGCCTCTTCTATTACCTTCTCTGCAGTTTCTTCTACTGCCTTTGATCCTGACTCCTTATCTTCTGTCTGAACCTCTGCTGCTTCTTCCAGGGATATCTCAAATGGTTCCAAAAGCCTTTTGGCAAGCTTTTCCGGCATAATATTTAAAAACTCACTTTTCAGCTTTCCTTCGATCTCAAGGGTAAAGGA
>ERZ833515.443-NODE-443-length-36041-cov-7.852443_pt1 | contig 36041 bp, 31 predicted proteins | sample MGYA00519949_ERZ833515 | MGnify/ENA primary metagenome ERZ833515 (study PRJEB31850, sample SAMEA3708741) | human gut metagenome | biome: human gut; feature: human-associated habitat; material: faeces | place: China | collected 2014 ...
TATTTTCTTCGCCGCACATGTCGCCGAAGAAAATGATCGGACTTTCTTTCGCCGCTGCGGCGGCGAAAGGCTACGAGGTTTTTGAAAAACCGGCCGGGCGCGTCCATTGAGATGCGCCCGGTTTTTTTGCGCCCTGCCGCGCCGCCTTACGAAGATGTAAGCCAACTGTAAGCCAAAACGATGGCGGTGTGATGCCGTTTGCGGCTATACTGATGTCAGAAACCGGGGGCGGGAGCGCTCCCATGGGAGGCTGACATGATGGTCAATGTTTTGAGCAGTATCCGGCTGGCGGCATACGCATTCCCGCTGCTGGCGGCGCTGGTCGCAGCGCCCTTTTTCTGCCGGCAGATGCGCGCGCGCTGCTTCAACTGGGTGCGTGCCGTGTTCGGCGGCCTGTTTTTGTTTTATGTACTGTGTGTGCTGGCGCTCGTGTTTTTCCCGCTGCCGGATGCGGCGCAGGCGGCGAAGCTCACGACCTATGACGCGCAGCTTGTGCCGTTTCAGTTCGTGGCCGATTTCCTGCGCGAGACGCCGCTCGTGCTCTCCGATGCGCGCACCTATCTGCCGGCGCTGTTCGACCGCACGGTGCAGCAGGTCGTGTGCAACATCCTGATGCTTCTGCCGTTCGGGATGTACCTGCGTTACGTCTGCGGTCTGGATCTCGGCCGCGTTGCGCTCGTGTCGCTGGCGTTTTCGGCGTTCATCGAGCTCGGGCAGCTCACGGGGCTGTTTTTCCTGTTTCGCGGCTCGTACCGCCTGTGTGATGTGGACGATCTGATGCTCAACACGCTCGGCGGTCTGCTCGGGGGCGAGCTCGTGCGCGCGCTCGAGGCGCATCTGCCGCCGCTCGATGCCTTCGACCGTTTCCCGGGCAGCGCCGGTGCACTGCCGCGTCTGGGGTGAGCAAATAATATAGAAACTTCTCGGCCTGCAAACGTGCGCGCCGTCCGCCGGAGACGGACGGCGCGTGCGCTGCAGTCAGGCAGCCCCCCTTTGTCAAAAAGGAATCCTTTTTGACAGCCTCAAAAAACGGCATGGCGTCGGCCATGCCGTTTTTCGCTGCCGGTGGCATTACACGTCCTCCGCGCCGTCGAGCTCGTCGCGGCCGCGAAAGAGCAGGGAAATGCACCAGACCGCGGCCAGACCGACGAGTGTGTAGATCACGCGCGCAGCCACGGCGGTTTGCCCGCCGCAGATCCACGCCACGAGATCAAACCGGAACAGGCCGATGCTGCCCCAGTTGAGCCCGCCGACGATCGTGAGGATCAGCGCGATGCGGTCGATCACCTGCATATGCTTCCATCTCCTTTTCCGTGTATTCCCGGACAGTATGCCCCGGCGCGGGAAAAAAGATTCCGCCGCCGACAAAACAGGTGCCCGACCGACACCGTTCGCTCTTTACATTTTCAGCCCCCGGCGCTACAATAACAGCACAGCTTATCCAATTGACTTCCGCACCTTGGAAGCCACGGCTCATATCTTTATCCCATGACCCTGTTTTGGGCGGATCGATCCCGATCCGCCCCCTTTTTTTCGGCACGCGCCCGAATTCGCCGTGTTTTGCGCAATATATGGTTTATTTTTATGCTGTAAAACACAAGATATGGAGGGTTTGCTATGCAGTTTTCCAACCATTCCGGCCGCGCGCAGCGCGGCGGCATCGTGTATCTGGCGGTGGACGCGATCGCGCCGAGCGCAGTCCAGCCGCGGCAGAACTTTCCCCCGGCGCAGCTCGAGGAGCTCTCGCGCAGCATCGCCGAGTACGGCGTGCTCAGTCCGCTGACCGTGCGCCCGCGTCCGGACGGGTATGAGCTCGTGGCCGGTGAGCGCCGCCTGCGTGCCGCGCGCATGGCGGGGCTCAGTGAGGTGCCGTGCATCGTCATGGAGCTGGATCTGGAGGAGGCGAGCTTCATCGCGCTGGTGGAAAACCTCCAGCGCAACGACCTCGATTTCCTTGAGGAATCGCGCGGCATCGCGCAGCTCATCCGGCTCTTCGGGCTCAGTCAGGAGGAGTGCGCGCGGCGGCTGGGCAAGTCGCAGTCGGCCGTGGCGAACAAGCTCCGTCTGCTGCGTCTTCCGGAGGATGTGCTCAACGCCATGCGCAACGCCGGGCTCACCGAGCGGCACGGGCGCGCGCTGCTGCGGCTCGAGACGCCGGACGAGCAGCGCGCGGCGCTGGCCTACATCCTCAGCCGCGACCTGAACGTCGCCGCGACGGACGCCTACATCGACCGCCTGCTCGAGGCCAAAGCCGCGCCCGAGAGCGAGCGGCAGAAGACCTTCATCCTCAAGGACGTGCGCGTGTTTCTCAACACGATCGCCCACAGTCTCGACCTCATGAAGCAGGGCGGCATCGACGCCGGTATGCAGCGGCAGGAGACGGACGACGCGCTCATTCTCACCATCAACATCCCCAAGGCGCGGCGGCGCGAGCCGGACGCGCAGCGGGGCGAACCCGTGGCGGTCGGATAAAAAAATCGCACGCGGGCTTGACAGCGGCGCGGCGGCTTCCTATACTCTTATATACATATATGTGGAAAGGCCGCCCGTGAGGGCGGAAAAGGAGGTCACTGCATGAAAACGCTGATCCTGTTCGCTTCGCGTTACGGCGCGACGGAGGAGATCGCCTATATGCTCAAGAGCGCCGTCGGCGGCGATGTGACGGTGTGCAATGTCCGCGACCGCGGCGTCTCGCTCGAAGGATATGACACGGTCATCATCGGCAGCTGCGTGTATATGTTCAAGCTCGACAAGCACATCAAGCGCTTTTTGCGCCGCAACGAAAAGACGCTGCTGGGCAAGAAGCTCGGCCTGTATCTGTGCTGCTATACCGCGCCCGGTACGGAGGGGTATCTCGAGCACTTCTTCTCGCCCGCGCTGCTGGAGCACGCGGCGGCGAAGGATATCCTCGGCGGCAAGATGCAGTACGCGAAGATGAGCTATGTCTACAAGCAGCTCTTCGGCGCACTGATGACATCGCCCCAGTACCGCGCGCAGTATTCCGAGCCCGATTTCGACATCGCGCGCATCGACGCGTTCGCCGCCGCCATGCGCGGCTGAGCGGCGCGGCAAACGGAAAGCGCCTTTTCGGCAGCAAAAAAATCACCCGCATCCGACCGGATGCGGGTGATTTTCGTTTTGCGGCTCAGTATGTGGTCACGCCGGTGAAGGCGAGCTCGGCGTTGCCGGTCAGATGCACGCCGTCGTCATCGTAGGTGACGAGCAGGTCGCCGCCGGTGACCTTGACCGTGATGGTCTCGCCCTTCGGACACAGGCCGTTTTCCACGGCGGCCACCACGGCCGCGCACGCGCCCGTGCCGCAGGCGCGGGTCTCGCCGTTGCCGCGCTCCCAGACGCGCATCTTGATCGTCGTGCGGTTGACGACGCGGATGAACTCCGTGTTCGTGCGCGCGGGGAAGAGGTCCGCGTGCTCAAACTGCGGGCCGAGGTGCGCGACGTCCACCTCGTCCACGCGGTCGACAAAGACGACGCAGTGGGGATTCCCCATCGACAGACACGTGATGCGGTACTCTCCGCCCGCGATGGTCACGGGCCGGTCGATCACGCGCTCGCCCTCGAGCGCCACGGGCACGGCCTCGGGTGCGAAGGCGGGCTTTCCCATCTCGACCGTCACAAGGCCGACCGTGCCGAAGCGTGTGTAGAGGTGCAGCCGGTGCACCTGGCCGCCGGCCTCAATGGTGAGATCGGCGCGCGGCACGATGCCGTTGTCGTACAGGTACTTGCCCACGCAGCGGATGGCGTTGCCGCCGATGCCGCCGGGGCTGCCGTCGCGGTTGAACACGCGCATTTTCGCGTCGGCCACGGCGCTGCGCTCGATGAGCACGATGCCGTAACCGCCGATGCCGCGGTGACGCGAGCACAGCGGGATGCACAGCGATTCGGGGCAGGTGATGTGCCCGTCAAAATTCTCGACGTAGATATAGTCATCGCCGGTGGCCTGCATTTTCGAAAACTTCAGGCGCTGGCGCTTGGTGCGCATGTGGTTGATATCCACAAGCTCGGTGTTGTGCTCGTTGTAGCGGCTGGCGATGATGTCCGCGAGGGCGTTGGCCGTGTCGAGCGAGGTGAAGCACGGGATGCCGAGCTGCAGCGCGCGGCGGTGCAGGGCAATGTAATCGTCCGTGGTCGCGTCCTTGAGCGCGCCGGTGTAGACGATGTAGTCGATGCAGCCGCTCTCGAGCAGGGCGAAGGCGTGCTCGCTCTCGCGGATGCCGTCGACGGTCACGACGTCGATGCCGAGGCGCGCAATGGCGGCGGCGGTCTCTGCGGTCGCGTAGAGCGCGAAGTGCAGGTCGTCGAGCTTTTTGGCCAGCGACACGATCTCGCCGAGGTCGTGCGTGTCCACGCTCACGAGCACGCCGTGGCGGCCGTCCGGGTGCCGGCCGACGACCATGCCGGCCGAGGTCAGCCCCTTGAACAGCGCCTCCTGCATTGTTTTTCCGAGGCCGAGCACTTCGCCCGTGGACTTCATCTCCGGGCCGAGGTAGGCGTTGACGTCACCGAGCTTTTCAAACGAGAACACCGGCACCTTGACCGCGTAATACGGCGGGATGGGGTGCAGCCCCGTGCCGTAGCCGAGGTCTTTGAGCGGTGTGCCGAGCATGACGCGCGCCGCCACATCCACCATCGGCACGCCCGTGACCTTGCTGATGTACGGCACGGTGCGCGAGGCGCGGGGGTTGACCTCGATGACGTAGAGCTCGTTTTCCCAGATGAGGTACTGGATGTTCACAAGCCCCTTCGTGCCGAGCGCGAGGGCGAGCTTGCGCGAGCTGTCAACGATCTTGTCCGTCATGATGTCGTTGAGGTTGTACGGCGGGTAGACGGCGATGGAGTCGCCGCTGTGCACGCCGGCGCGCTCGATGTGCTCCATGATGCCGGGGATGAGCACATCCGTACCGTCGGAGATGACGTCCACCTCCAGCTCCGTGCCCATCATGTACTTGTCCACGAGCACGGGGTTGTCGATGCCCTGCGCGAGGATGCGCTGCATATACGTTGTGACCTCGTCATCGTCGTGGACGATCTTCATGTTCTGGCCGCCGATGACGTACGACGGGCGCAGCAGCACGGGGTAGCCGAGCGTCTGCGCGGCGTGCAGCGCCTCGGGCAGCGTCTGCACGCCCATGCCCTTCGGGCGCGAGATGTGAAACTGCTCGAGCAGGGCATCAAACCGCTCGCGGTCCTCGGCGATGTCAATGCCCTCGGCCGAGGTGCCGAGGATGCGGATGCCGTGGCGGTCGAGCGTCTGCGTGAGCGCGATGGCGGTCTGGCCGCCGAAGGCGACCACGACGCCGACGGGGTGCTCGACATCGATGATCTGCAGCACGTCCTCGGCCGTGAGCGGCTCGAAATACAGCCGGTCGGCGGTGTCGTAGTCCGTGGAGACGGTCTCGGGGTTGTTGTTGACGATGACGACGTCATAGCCCATGGCCTTGAGCGTCCACACACAGTGGACGGACGAATAGTCAAACTCGATGCCCTGCCCGATGCGGATCGGGCCCGAGCCGAGCACCATGACGACGGGCTTGCCGCTGCGCGGGAAGCTGCGCGCCTCGCAGCGCGTGTCCGCGCTGGCGTAGAAATACGGCGTCTGCGCGTCGAACTCGGCGGCGCAGGTGTCGACCATCTTGTAGCCCGCGCGGAAGGGGGGCAGCGTCTCACTGCCGGACAGGCGGCGCAGCGCCGCGTCCGGATAGCCGAGGTACTTGCCGCGCTGATACAGCTCCGGCGTCAGGCCGTTTTGGATGCTCGCCTCGTAGTCCACGAGGTTTTGCAGGCGGGCCAGAAACCAGCGGTCGATGCGGGTGATGTCGTGGATCTCGTCGACGGACACGCCGCTGCACAGCGCCTCAAAGACGGTGAACAGGCGGTGATCGTCGCAGTCGGCGAGCCGGTCGCGCACCGGGCGGTCGGACAGCGGGGCGGCGTGCAGCGTGTCGAGGTGGATCTCGGCGCCGCGCACGGCCTTGAGCAGCGCGCTTTCAAAGTTCGTGCCGATGGCCATGACCTCGCCGGTGGCCTTCATCTGCGTGCCGAGGCGGCGGGACGCGCCGACGAACTTGTCAAACGGCCACTTGGGGAACTTGACGACGACGTAGTCGAGCGCAGGCTCAAAGCAGGCGCAGGTCTTGCCGGTGATGTCATTCTGGATCTCATCGAGCGTGTAGCCGAGGGCAATTTTTGTCGTGATCTTTGCGATCGGGTAGCCGGTCGCCTTCGACGCGAGTGCGGACGAGCGCGACACACGGGGATTGACCTCGATGACGGCGTAGTCAAAGCTGTCGGGATCGAGCGCGAACTGGCAGTTGCAGCCGCCGACGATGTCGAGCGCGGAGATGATGTTCAGCGCCGCGCTGCGCAGCATCTGAAACTCCTTGTCCGAGAGCGTCAGCGCCGGGGCGACGACAATGCTGTCGCCGGTGTGCACGCCGACGGGGTCGAAGTTTTCCATGCTGCACACGGCGATGACGTTGCCGGCGCCGTCGCGCATGGTCTCAAACTCGATCTCCTTCCAGCCGTAGATATAGCGCTCGACGAGGATCTGCGTGATCGGGGATGCGTCGAGGCCCGTCTGTGCGACGAGGCCGAGCTCCTCTGCGCTGTAGGCCACGCCGCCGCCCGCACCGCCGAGCGTGAACGCCGGGCGGATGATGACAGGGTAGCCGATGCTGTCCGCTACCTCCAGCGCCTCGGCCACGGTGTTCGCGATGCCGGAGGGGATGGTCGGCTCGCCGATGGCGGCCATGGTCTCCTTAAAGAGCTCGCGGTCCTCTGCCTTGTCGATGGCAGCGGCGTTCGTGCCGATGAGGCGGACGTTGTGCTGCTGCAGAAAGCCCTCCTTGTCGAGCTCCATCGCGAGCGTCAGCCCCGTCTGGCCGCCGAGACCGGCGAGGAGACTGTCGGGCTGCTCCTTTTCGATGATGCGCTTGACGGAGGTCAGCGTGAGCGGCTCGAGATAAATCTCGTCCGCGAGCGCCTTGTCGGTCATGATGGTCGCGGGGTTGGAGTTGACGAGCACGACGTTGACGCCAGCGTTGTGCAGCACACGGCACGCCTGCGCGCCGGCATAGTCGAATTCCGCCGCCTGACCGATCACGATCGGGCCGGAGCCGATGACCATGACTTTGCGGATGCTGGTATCAATCGGCATGGTGCGCACCTCCCATCAGGTCACAGAATCGGTCAAAGAGAAAGGCCGTGTCGTGCGGGCCCGAACACGCCTCGGGGTGAAACTGCACGGAAAAGGCCTGCAGGTCGGGGTAGTCCACGCCTTCGCACGTGCCGTCGTTGGCGTTGACGTAGCGGATGACGCCGGTCTTGACGCTCTCGGGCACGACGGCGTAGCCATGGTTCTGGCTGGTGAGGAACGTGCGCGTGCCGCACACGTCGCGCGCCGGCTGGTTCACGCCGCGGTGGCCGTATTTGAGCTTCACGGTGCTGCCGCCCTGCGCCAGCGCCATGAGCTGGTGGCCGAGGCAGATGCCGAACATCGGGATGCGGCCGAAGAGTTTGGCGATCTCCGCGATCTGGCCGACATTGTCCGTCGGGTCGCCGGGGCCGTTGGAGAGCATGACGCCGTCATACCCGGCGGCGAGGATGTCCTCCGCCTTCGCCGAGCAGGGCAGCACCGTCACGGCGCAGCCGCGCTTACAGAGCTCGCGCGCGATGTTGCGCTTGGCGCCGTAGTCGATGAGCGCCACGCGGTGCAGCACGTCGCCCTCCGGCCGGAGGGTGTAAGCCTCCGGCGTTGTCACCTGCGGCACGGGATCCGTGATGCGGTAGGCGCGCAGCGGCGCGAGATCGTCCGGCACGGCGTCGCAGATGGCGGCGTTCATCGTGCCCGCCTCGCGCAGGATGCGCGTGACGGCGCGGGTGTCGATGCCGGCGATGCCGGGGATGTTGTTGGCCTTCAAAAATGCGTCGAGCGTTTCCTCGCAGCGGAAGTTCGACGGCGTGGTGCACTGCTCGCGCACGACATAGCCGCGCACGCAGCACTTGCCCTCAAAATCGGCCGGGATGATGCCGTAGTTGCCGATGAGCGGGAACGTCTGCAGCACGATCTGGCCGCAGTAGCTCGGGTCCGTGAGCGTCTCAATGTAGCCGTTCATGCCGGTGGTGAACACCAGCTCACCGAACGTGTCGCATGGCGCGCCGAGGGCGAGGCCTGCAAAGACCTCGCCGTTTTCGAGTACGAGATAGCGCTTCATAGCTCGATCTCCGCAAGCGTCGCCGCCATGACCGCCTTGATGGTGTGCATGCGGTTTTCGGCCTCCTGAAACACGACCGACTGCGCGCTTTCAAACACGTCGTCCGTGACCTCCATGGCCTCGCGGCCGAAGCGCGTGCACATCTCGCTGCCGACGGCGGTCTTTTTATCGTGATACGCCGGCAGGCAGTGCATGAAGATGGCGTTGGGGTCGGCCTTGGCCATGAGCGCCGCGTTGACCTGATACGGCGCCAGCGCCGCGATGCGCTCGGCCCAGACGGATTCCGGCTCGCCCATGGAGACCCAGATGTCGGTGTAGACCACGTTCGCGCCCTGCACGGCCGCGGCGGGGTCGGAGAGAAAGTCGAGCACCGCGCCCGTCTGCGCCGCGATGGCCTGACACTCCGCGATGAGCGCCGCATCGGGGAAGTAGCCCTCCGGCGCGCAGGCCGTGAAGTGCATGCCCATCTTCGCGCAGCCGACCATGAGGGAGTTGCCCATGTTGAAGCGTGCGTCGCCCATGTAGACGAGGTGGATGTTCTCCAGCGAGCCGAAGTGCTCCCGGATGGTCAGGAAGTCCGCGAGGATCTGCGTCGGGTGAAACTCGTCCGTCAGGCCGTTCCAGACCGGGACGGAGGCGTACTGCGCCAGCTCCTCGACGATGCTCTGGCCGTAGCCGCGGTATTCGATGCCGTCGAACATGCCCGAAAGCACGCGCGCGGTGTCGGCGATGCTCTCCTTCTTTCCGATCTGCGAACCGGTGGAGTCGAGATATGTGCTGCCCATGCCCAGATCGTGCGCCGCGACCTCGAAGCTGCTGCGCGTGCGCGTGCTCGTCTTTTCAAAGATGAGCGCGACGTTTTTGCCCTCGCACAGGCGGTGCGGGATGCCGGACTTTTTCTCGTGCTTGAGCTGGGCGGCGAGCCGGAGCAGGTAGTCGATCTGCTCGGGGCTGTAGTCGAGCAGCTTGAGAAAATCGTTGCCCTTGAGATTCATATCGGTGTTCCTCCTTATACCTCGGCGCAGACGGCCTTGAGCACGCTGACCGCCTGCTCGAGCTGCGCCATGGGGATGTTGAGCGCCGGCAGCAGGCGCACCTTGTTTTTCGCCGAGATGACGAGCACGCCCTGCTCTGCGCAGGCGCAGATGACGTCTGCGACCGGGCGCACGGTCTCCACGCCGAGCATCAGGCCGAGCCCCGTGACGCTCTTGACGCCCGGCGCGCCGGTGAGGGAGCTGACGATGAAGTCGGACTTTTCCTGTACGGACTGCAGCAGCGGCCCGTCGAGCCGGTGCAGGATGCTCAGCGCACCGGCGCAGCAGACCGGGTTGCCGCCGAAGGTCGAGCCGTGGCTGCCGGGGGTGAGCACGTTCTGCACCTTCTCGCCGAGCAGCGTTGCGCCCAGCGGCAGCCCGCCGCCGAGCCCCTTGGCCGTGGAGACGATGTCGGGCTTGACGCCGTAGTGCATGTAGCCATAGAGCTTGCCGGTGCGGCCGTTGCCGGTCTGCACCTCGTCGCAGATGAGCAGGATGTCCTGCGCGGCGGCGAGCTGCGCCGCACCCTTGACGAATTCCTGCGTCAGCGGGATGACACCGCCCTCGCCCTGCACGACCTCGATCATGATGGCGGCGCATTTGTGCGCGGCCACCTGCGCCTTGAGATCGTCGAGATCGTTCGCCTCGGCATAGGCAAAGCCCTCCGTCAGCGGCAGAAAGTCGTGGTGGAACACGTCCTGACCGGTCGCGGCGAGCGTCGTGATCGTGCGGCCGTGGAAGCTGTTTTTGAGTGTGATGATGGTGTGGTATTCCGGGCCCTTGTGCTCAGCCGCGTATTTGCGCGCGGCCTTGATGGCGCATTCGTTGGCCTCCGCGCCGGAGTTGGAGAAGAAGACCTTTTTCATGCCGGTCTTTTCGCACAGCAGCTGCGCCAGCTGCGCGTCGGGCGCGGTGAAGTAGAGGTTTGAGGTGTGCTGCACGGTGCACAGCTGCTCGGTCACGGCACGCACCCACGCGGGGTCGGACACGCCGAAGCTGTTGACGGCGATGCCGGTCGCAAGGTCGATGTATTCCTTGCCGTTCTCGTCCCAGACGAGCGAGCCCTTGCCGCGCACGATCGTGACCGGGTAGCGGGCGTAGGTGTTGGCGATGTAGGTATGGTCAAGTTGCTGTGTATTCATTTGCATTTCCTCCTTGTCCGGCAACGAACATGGTGCCGATGCCTTCGTTTGTCAGCATTTCGATGAGTATGGCGTGCGGCACGCGTCCGTCGATGATAAAGACACGGTGCACGCCCCAGCGGATGGCGTCCATGCAGCAGGTCACCTTCGGCAGCATGCCGCCGCAGATGACGCCGGACGTGATGAGCGCGCGCGCCTCTGCCGTATGGATGACGGGGATGAGCGTGCCGGGGTCGTCCTTGTCGCGCAGGATGCCGCCGATGTCGGTCATGGCGATGAGGCTCTCCGCGCCGAGCTCACCCGCGATGCGCGCGGCCGCGGTGTCGGCGTTGATGTTGTAGACGTGCCCCTGCGTGTCACACCCGACGGTGGACACGACCGGGATGTAGCCCTTGTCGAGCACGTCGAGGATGGGGCGCACGTCGATCTTCGTGATCTCACCCACGTAGCCGAGGCGCTCGTCGCGCACGCGCGCCTGGATCATCTGCCCGTCGATGCCGGACAGGCCGATCGCGCGGCCGCCCTTTTGCCCGATGAGATTGACGAGCGTCTTGTTGATCTTCCCGGCGAGCACCATCTGCACGACGTCGGCGGTCTCGGCGTCCGTGACGCGCAGACCGTCGACAAACTGCGTCTGCTTGCCGAGCTTTTGCAGCATATCCGTGATCTCGGGCCCGCCGCCGTGCACAAGCACGACCTGTACCCCGATGAGCGAGAGCAGCACGATGTCGCGCATGACGGAGTCCTTGAGCTTTTCGCTGATCATGGCGTTGCCGCCGTATTTGATGACGACGATCTTGCCGCTGTATTCCTGAATGTAGGGCAGCGCGTGGACGAGTACCTTTGCGCGCTGCGGATTTGTGATGTCCATGATGGTGTCCCTCCCGGTTCAGGTACGGTAGTCGCCGTTGATCTTCACGTAGTCATATGTCAGGTCGCAGCCCCACGCCGTTGCGCCCTCGTCGCCGGCGTTGAGGTCGACGAGGATCTCGATCTCCTTTTCGAGCAGGATCTGTTTGGCCTCCTCCTCGGAAAACGGCACGCCCGCACCGTGTGTGCACACGCACACCGTTCCGGCTGCCGAGCGGAAGAACACGTCGACCTTGTGCACGTCCACATGCGTGCCGCTGTAGCCGATGGCGCACAGCACGCGGCCCCAGTTGGCGTCCGCGCCGAACATGGCGGCCTTGACGAGCGACGAGCAGACGATGCTCTTGGCGACGGTTTTCGCCGTCGCGTGATCTTCCGCACCGGTGACGCAGCACTCGATCAGGCGCGTCGCGCCCTCGCCGTCGCCCGCGATCCGGCGGCAGAGCCAGACGGTCACGCTGTTGAGCGCGCGGCAGAAGGCCGTGAAGTCCGCGCCGGGCGCTGTAATCTCGGCGTTGCCCGCGAGCCCGTTTGCCAGCACGGCGACCATGTCGTTCGTGGACGTGTCGCCGTCGACGCTGACCATATTGAACGTGTCGCTCACGTCGCCGGTGAGTGCCGCGTGCAGCATCGGCGCGCTGATGGCGCAGTCGGTCGTGAGAAAGACCAGCATGGTCGCGAGGTTCGGGTGGATCATGCCCGAGCCCTTGGCGATGCCGCCGATCGTGCAGGTCTTGCCGCCGGCGGTGAACTGCACGGCGATCTCCTTCGGCTGGGTGTCGGTGGTCATGATGCCCTCGGCCGCCTGATCGGAGTGATCACCGAGCGCGGCGGCGAGCTGCGGCAGGCCGGTGCGGATGGGCGCGAGATCAAGCGGCTGGCCGATCACGCCCGTGGACGCGACGATGACGTCCTGCGGCGCGATGTGCAGCGCCGCTGCCGTGAGCGCGCTCATCTCCTCAGCGACGGCGATGCCGTCGGCGTTGCAGGTGTTGGCGTTGCCGCTGTTGCAGACGATGGCCTGCGCCTTGCCGTCAGCCAGGTGCGCCTTTGTCACGGTCAGGGGCGCGCCCTTGACGAGGTTGGTCGTATAGACCGCCGCGGCGCTGGCCGGGACGGCGCTGTAAATGAGCGCGAGGTCGCGCTTGGCTTGATTCTTCCGGATGCCGCAGTGGATGCCCGCTGCGGAAAAACCCTGTGCGGCGCACACGCCGCCGGTGACTTGCTTCATCATTCGTTCCTCCTTACAGATCGAGGCCGAAGCCCTTTTCCTTGCCCATGACGAGGTTCAGGCACTCGAGTGCCGCGCCGGACGCGCCCTTGCCGAGGTTGTCGAACACGGCCGTGAGCACGATGCGCTCGTCGTTGCCGGACACCGACACGACCATGCTGTCCTTGCCGGACATGGCGGCGGCGGACAGGAAGCCGTCCGTGCACGCGGGGTCCTGATAGTGCACAACGGGGCCGGTGTACTTTGCGGCATAGGCGGCCTTGATGTCCGCCATCGTCTTGCCGGGGCAGAGCTGTGCGCCGAAGAGCGCGACGCTCGTCTCCATGCCGCTGTAGAAATCGGCCACGATCGGCGCAAACACCGGCGCGTGCGTTAGACCCGGGACCGCGCACATCTCGCGCAGGTGCTTGTGCTGCTGCGTGAGGGCGTACTGCCGGGGCGCGGCGTACAGGGGGTCGGGCTCGTCTGCCTCATACTCGGCGATCATCTTCTTGCCGCCGCCGCTGTAGCCCGTGAGCGAGTAGCAGGTCAGCAGCGCGTCCGGCGGCAGGATGCCCGCCTCGACGAGCGGATAGGTGAGCACGACGAAGCCGCTGGCGTGGCAGCCGGGCACGGCGATGCGCTTGGCCGTTCGGATCGCGGCCTCACGCTCGGGCGACAGCTCCGGGAAGCCGTACACCCAGCCCGGTGCGGTGCGGTGCGCGGTTGAGGTGTCGAGCACGACCGTGTCCGGGTTTTCGACTAGATCTGCTGCCGTGATGGCCGCCGCGTCCGGCAGACACAAAAACGCGATGTCCGCGCGGTTGAGCATCTCGCGCTGCGCCTCGATATCGTGCCCGAGCTCCCGCGGCAGGGTCAGCAGCGTGATGTCCGCGCGCTGTGCCAGCCGGTCGTAGATGCGCAGTCCGGCCGTACCGGAGCTGCCGTCAATGAAAATGGTTTTCTTTTCAGTATACATATATCATCCCTCGCAAGCGAATATAAATCCATTAAGACAATAAAAATATACTACTTCTCGAATAAATATGCAATAAGCTCGCGGGAAAATTCATACGATTTGTGAAATTTGAAAACATAGCCGCCAAAGGAGAAAACTGCCTTGTGCACCCTGCACATATCCGGCGGCTCGCATTTGGTCGTGCTGCTGGATTTTTGGGCAGCAGCGGCATAAAAAAACCGCCCGACTGTTCAGTCGGGCGGGGGAGATGCCGGTCAGATCCGGAATTCCTTGCTGTACTCGGCGTAGTATTTGTCAAAGCTGTGCGAGTGCATGGCCATGACGCTGTTGATATATTCGTGCGTGTCGAACGACTCGGACTCGAGCTCGATCATAGCGACGGCGATGTTCGAGCAGTGGTCGGACACACGCTCGCAGTTGGTGAGCAGGTCGTTGAAGGCAAAGCCGTGGTTGAGCGTGCACTCGCCGGTTTGCAGGCGGTCGATGTGGTGCAGCTTCATTTCGTCGCAGAGGTTATCGATCAGCTCCTCGAGCGGCTCGACGCGGTAGGCGGCGTCGACGTCGTTGTTGAGGAAGGCAGAGATCGTCAGCTCGAGAATGCGCGTCACGGCGCTGAGCATGACGTGCAGCTCACGCGAACCGGCGGGAGAGAAGACGATCTGCTTCGTGTAGAGCTCCTGCGCGGTCTCGCCGATATTGAGCGAGTGGTCGCTGATACGCTCAAGGTCGCTGATCGTGTGCAGATACTTCGACACGTCGGCGGTCTGGCGCGGCGTGAGCTCCTTGCTCGTGATCTTGATGAGGTAGGTGCCGAGCTTGTCCTCGTAGTGGTCGATGGCCTCCTCGTCCTCCTGCAGGGCGGCGAACTGGTCGTCGTCAAACTTTTCAAGCAGGGCGAAGGCGGACAGGATGTTGTTTTGCGCCTGACGCGCCATGGAGTCGATGGTCAGTCGGCTCTGCTCGATGGCGAGCGCCGGGTGCGTGAGAAAGCGCTCCTCGAGCCGGTCTATGTCGGCAAGTGCACCGCTTGCAGCCTTGTCCGGGAACAGGACGGTGACGAGCCGCTCGAGCATGGGGATCATCGGCGTGAGCAGCAGCACGGTCGCAAAGCGGAAGACCGTGTTGAGCAGAGCAATGGACACGGTGGTCATCGTGGTGTCCATGAACGGGAAGTGCACGGCCGCATTGACCGCGTAGAACACGATGCCCCAGACGAGCGCGCCGATGACGTCAATGAGCAGGTAGACGTAGGCGGTGCGCTTGCCCTTGACGCTCGCGCCGAGCGAGGACAGCAGCACCGGCACGGCCGCGCCGATGGCGATGCCGAGCGTGATGGGGAAGGCGACCGAGAACGTGATCGTGCCCGTGATGGCCAGCGCCTGCAAAATGCCGACGGCAGCGGAGGCGCTCTGCAAAATGCAGGTGAACACCGTGCCGACGAGCACGCCGAGCAGGGGGTTGGAGAAGCGGGTGAGCAGGTTGATGAACGCCGCGCTGTCCTTGAGCGGGGCGACGGCACCGCTCATTGCGGACATGCCGTACATCAGCACGGCGAAGCCGAGCAGGATGTCGCCGATGTGGCGCTTGGCCTGATCCTTGCAGAACATGCGCAGGACGATGCCGATCACGGCGACGATGCCGGTGAGCGTTGCGGTGCTCAGCAGCGACACCCAGCCGGAGCCGCTGATGTCCGACAGGCAGAGGATCCAGCCCGTGATGCTCGTGCCGAGGATCGAGCCGAGCACGATACCGATGGCCTGACGCACCTGCATCATGCCGGAGTTGACAAAGCCGACGACCATGACGGACGTGGCCGAGGATGACTGGATCACGGCGGTAACGCCGGTACCGAGCAAAACGCCCTTGAGCGGGGTACTTGTGAGTCTATAGAGGATGATCTCCAGCTTGTTGCCGGCCACCTTTTTCAGCCCGTCGCCCATGAGCGTCATGCCGAACAGGAACAGAGCCACGCCGCCAAGCAGAGAGATCACGTTGTTGATCCCCAAATCGCTTCACACTCCCTTTGTATTGTTGATATGATTGCGCTTACCCTTCACTATATCAGAAAGCACGGCAAAGATAAATGCCGGAAGTGTCCGTTTTCGTTACAAATTTCGACGAAATTTGGAGTGGTTTTTTGTGCAGAATATGCCCGTTTGGGCGGGCGGCGGCCGTCGGAATCTTGACAATGTGCACTCCGCGTGCTATATTCCTATTATAATAATGTGTATATCTGCGCGCGGCTATGCGCGCGGGGAAACGGAGGATACGATGGCAGAAGAAAAGAAAAAGATCATGATCCACACGGCGAGCGGCGACCACGTGGTCGACATGAGCGACAAGAAACCCAAGCCGAAGTTCGGCGTCCTGCCGGTCAGCGACTATGTTGCTGCGGTGGCGGACCCCGATGCGCAGCCGCAGGCCGGCAGCGTGGGCGCGGTCGTGGCGGCGCTGGCAGCGGCGATGGGCTCGCTGGCCGTGCAGGCGCTGCGCTCGGACGACGAGACACTCAGGCAGACGGCCGAGGAGCTGCGCCAGATGACGGACTACATGGTCTTTCAGATCGATGAGGAGCTGCGCTCGCGCGAGCCGTATGACAAGCGCAGAAACGACCCCACCGCCACGCGCAACGATCTTGACATCGCGCTGCGTGTCGCGAGCGACATCCCGAATGAGGTCGTGTACATCATGTGCCGCTGCATCGAGCTGATGAAGGAGGTCGTCGACAAGGGCGACGATCTGACCGCGTGCAGCGCGCTCGCAGCCGTGCATCTGAGCGTGGCGGCCATCCGCTGCATGCAGGCTGAGCTGCTCTCTTACGCAAAGGAGATGGATGACGACGTGTTCGGCTACACGATCGTGCGCGAGGCCGAGCTGAACCTGGCCAACCATCAGGAGCTGATCGACGGGCTCGTCGAGGAGCTCACGCGCCGTCTGACCCGCGAGAAAAAGTAAGCCCTTGAGGCTGTCAAAAAGTAATACTTTTTGACAAAGGGGCTGCAGTCTGCTGCGCGCATAATTTGTGCGCCGCCGGCGCACAAATTCCACACTTGCAGCCTGAGAAGTATTTTCTTCGCCGCACATGTCGCCGAAGAAAATGATCGGACTTTTTTTCGCCGCTGCGGCGGCGAAAGGTTACGAGGTTCTTTGACAAACTGAAAGGACGCCCGCCGGGCGTCCTTTTTCCGGTTGCAAAGCCGCGCCGCGTGTGCTATGATACACACGCAATCTTTGCAGAGTATGTATTGGACAGAGTAGGAACAGCGCGTTAAGTGCGTCGGGATGGGAAGTTGTCCGACGACGAAGGGGTACGCCCCACGGTGCTGCTGCCGCTTCCGCTGCCACCAGGGGAGACCCCGTCGTGGCAACTGTCACGAAAGGAGTCTTAAAATTGCATACGAAATGGACTGCCCGCCGCCTCGCGGCGGACGCGATGTTTGCCGCCATGGTCACGGTTCTGGCCGCGGCTGCCATCAAGACCGGAAACCTCAAGATCACCATCGAGGCGATGCCGGTGTTTCTCGGCGCGCTGATGCTCGGCCCGGTCGACGGAATGGTCATCGGCGGCATCGGCACGCTGCTGTATCAGCTCCTGAGCTATGGTGTGACCGCTACGACCGCGCTGTGGATCGCGCCGTATGTGCTGCTCGGCCTGTGCGTGGGCGCGGTGTCCGCGCGGCACGGGTACGCCTGCACCAAGCGCCAGCTCGTGCTGCTGGTCGTGTTTGGGGAGCTGGGCATCACGGCGCTCAACACTGCCTCGCTGTACATCGACAGCCTCGTCTACGGGTACTATTCGCCCGTGTTCGTCTTCGGCACGCTGCCGCTGCGTCTGGGCATCTGCGCGGCGAAGGCGGTCGTGTTTTCGCTGCTGCTGCCGTCGCTGCTGCCGCTTGTGCGCCGCGCGGTGCAGCCGCACGCCAATTAACCGAACAGAAATACGGTAAACCGCCGCTCCGACCGGAGCGGCGGTTTCAGCTTATCAAAGAACCTCGTAGAGTTTCGCCGCAGCAGCGGCGAAAGAAAGTCCGATCATTTTCTCTGGCGACATGCGCGGCGGAGAAAATACCGCTCGGCCTGCAAACGTGCGCGCCGTCCGCCTCCGGCGGACAGCGCGTGCGCTGCAGTCAGGCCGCAACCCCCTTTGTCAAAAAGTAATACTTTTTGACAGCCGCGGGCGCGCAAAGCACCACTTGCCCGGAAAGCCGCGGAGCGTGAGCGTGACGTGCGTGCGGTCGTAAACGGTCATTTGCGCGAGCAGCTGCGCCGTCAGCGCTGTGTCGCCGCGCAGCATTGCAGTGACCTCGGATTCGATGGCGTCCGCCTGCTCGTGCGGCGCGACCGCGTGGATTGCTGCCAGTACGTCGGCTGCAATGGTGTCGCGGTCAAGGGGGAGAGAGGCCCACACCTGTTCCAGAATTTGCAGCGCGTCCTCATTTCGCAGGCTCTCGCAGGTGCAGCCGCGGCGGCCGTTGGGACCTGAGTGGGGCCGTCCGTATTTCACGGCATTGCCGCAGCGCCATGAGAGGATGTCAGTGCCGTCGCGCCGCGTTTTCTTCCGGGCAGCACAGACAGCGCCGCAGACGCCGCAGCGCAGCTTGCCGGACAGGGGATAGCGGTGGCTGTACTTTTGCTGTCCGGCCGGTGCTGTTGCGCGCTGGTCGAGGATGCGCCCGGCCGTCTCAAATGTCGCGCGCGGGATGATCGGCGCGTGGTGCTCGCGCACGATGATATAATCTTCCTGCCCATGGTTATATTTTTTCTCGTGCGTCAGGTAGTCAGGAGTGTAGGTTTTTTTCTGCACCAGATCGCCGCAGTATTTTTCGTTGCGCAGGATGCGCAGAATGACACTGCTGCGCCACGCACCGCCGCGCGCTGCCGGGATGCCGGCGGCGTTCAGCTCGCGCGCAATGGTGTGCGCGCCTTTGCCCTCATCGACGCATTTGCGGAAGATCTCCCGCACGGTTTGTGCCCCCGCTTCGTTCACATACAGCATGCCGCCGCGCACATCGTAGCCGAGCAGGTCGCGCCCGAACACGACGCCTTGCTCCATGCGCCGCCTTTGCCCCCATTTGACGCGCTCGGAGGTGCGGCGACTCTCTTCCTGCGCGATGGAGGAGAGGATCGCCAGGCGCAGCTCGGCGTCACCGTCGAGCGTGCAGAGGTTGTCGCTCAAAAACAGCACGCCCACACCCAGACGTTTGAGCTCGCGCGTGTAGTAAATGCTGTCGAGCGTGTTGCGCGCAAAGCGCGAGATCTCCTTGGTCACGATCAGGTCGAGCGTGCCGGCGCGCGCACAGGCAATCATGCGCTGAAAGGCAAGCCGTTTTTTCGTGCTCGTTCCGGACAGCCCCTCGTCGGCAAAGATCCCGGCGAGTTCCCAGTGCGGCTGCTGCGCGATATAGGCGCGAAAGTAGCGCTGCTGGCTCTCAAAGGAGTTCGCCTGATCGTCGCTGTCTGTGGAGACGCGGCAGTAGGCAGCCACGCGCAGCGGCTTTTTCCCGGCGCTCATGTCAGCGCCTGCCCAAGCAGTGCGGCGCAGCGATCGTATTCCGTGCGTGTCAGCCGTCCGCGTGTGAGCAGCAAAGAGAGCACGGCGTGCTCGAGCTCCAGCGCGCAGGCAGCGGCGGCCCTGCGCAGCGCTGCATCCCCCGGCTGCGCGGTGCAGACCCAGATTTCCGGCATCCTATCACCTCCCAAGAGAGCGTATGCACATTTTCGGCGGTATGAGAACAGGCTGGGAACATTTTTGCCGCACCGGCAGGTACGGAAGAGCTGGGGCACCTGGAGATGGTCGGCACGATCCTCTACCAGCTCACACGCAGCATGACGCCGGAGCAGATCAAGCGCTCCGGCTACGACACGTACTTCGTTGACCACACGGCAGGCGTGTTCCCGCAGTTTGCATCCGGCACACCGTGGACGGCGGCGACAATCGGCGTGACAGGCGATGTGATCGCTGACCTCTCCGAGGATATGTCGGCCGAGCAGAAGGCGCGCAAGACGTATGATAATATCCTGCGTCTGTGCGATGATCCGGATGTGACGGATGTGATCCGCTTCCTGCGCGAGCGTGAGGTCGTGCACTATCAGCGCTTCGGCGAGGCGCTGCGGCTGGCCACGGAAAAGATGGATCAGAAAAACGTCTATGCGGTCAATCCCGCGTTCGACCGTACCTGAGCGTTGATCCCGCCTCTACAAAGCATAAGTCCTCGGCATTTTGCCGAGGACTTATGCTTCGCGGATGATAAAACAGCAGACACCCGAAGGTGTCTGCTGTAAAAGTCAGGGGTTGATCAGCGGATCAGAGTCCAGCGCTCGGTGACCGGGTGCTTGATGTTCTGGAAGATGTCGCCCTTGAGGTCTCCGAAGGTGTTGAAGTTGACATCCAGCGTGTAGTCATGGCTGTTGGTCGCTTCCTGAATGGCGGCGTAGTACCAAGCGGTGGTGTCCATGTTGTCGGGCCATGTCTTCATCTGGTCGGCAACGGCGCCGAAGCTGGTAGTGCCTTCGCCGGGCAGACGGCCGATAAGCTTGTTGACAACGGTGATCGCCTGCGCACGGGTCAGGGAATCCTTTGGTCCGAACATGTTGTCGCCCTTGCCCTCAAGGATGCCGAGCGCGTACAGGAAGCTGATGTACTTGTCAGCGAAGCCACCGTTGAGGTCCTTGAAGATGAAGCCGGCGATGGGCTGGTTTATCTTGATCATGAACAGCTGCGCGATCATCGTCGCAAACTGCTCGCGGGTCATAACGGCGTCCGGATCGAAGCGGCCGTCACCCATGCCGACCAGAATGTTGGCCTTGGTCATCATGGTGATGGCTTCGTAAGCCCAGTGGTCCTTGCCGACGTCGATGAAGGTCTTGCCGGCCTTCTTGTCGTACTTCGCCTTGGACTCGTCGGTCATGAGCTCAAAGATGATCTGAGCAGCTTCCGCACGGGTGAGCGTGTTGTTCGGGCGGACAAGGCCGTCCGGGTAGCCGGAGATGTACGCATCATGATCGGTGTCCTTCAGGCCGATGCTGAACGTCGGGTAAACGGTGATGACATCCATGTCCAGAACCTTGCCGACAGAGATTCTCGGCGCGGACTTGAACGTCAGGCCGGTCTCTTTCTGCGTCCAGGTGGCGGACATGGTGAAGGCTTTCAGGCGCTGATCCTTGGTGAAGACGGCAACGCCGTAGGTAGCAACCTCGGAAGCGACGACCGTGTTGCTGTTCTGGTTGTAGAGAACGACCTGAGCACCCTTCGCGAGCGTGCCCCACGGGGTCTTGACGACGACCAGATAGTTGGGCAGTTTGGCAAAGATATCGGTGATGATGCCGGCGGTTTCCGGAGAGATCTCCTCGACAGAAGCGGGGACAACCTCTTCCGCTGCAATGTCTTCATCGGCTGCAAAAGCCATGACCGGCAGCAGGCTGACGACCATGACCAGAGCGAGAAGCATGCAGAGCAGTTTGCGGGATTTCTTCATAGTTTCCACTCCTTTGATAGATTGCATAAGCGCCGTTTCGCCGGAAGCAGGGTAAAACAACCGGCTGCGTACACTTATGGTCACAGTATACACGTGCCCATGGGAAAAGTCAAGCTATGGAAGCAATGTGCACAAAGGTCATCTGCGCATTTGCGGCATCTTAGAGCGTAGTCTTGTTAACGGACGCAGTGTTAACTGCCGGAATTTTTATTCGGAGCAGATTTCCTATTGACAAGGAGGGGAAAAGACGATATAATCCTATTAACCTATAGAGAAGGTAGGCGTTAGCGTGAGAAACCGAATTTCCGGCCGCCTGTGCATCTGCTGGCACTGTTGCGGCGTCTGAGCATAGAGACATATACGAAACCGGACATACATATATTATTTGAGACAAAAATGGAGGAATCTCGTATGAGCAATATCTATGCATCTGCAGATCAGCTGATCGGAAAAACGCCCCTGTTGGAGCTGACGCATATTGAAAAGGAACAGCAGCTTGAGGCGCGCATTCTGGCAAAGCTGGAGTATTTCAATCCCGGCGGCTCTGTGAAGGATCGCGTGGCGCTGGCCATGATTGAGGACGCAGAGCAGCGCGGCGTGCTCAAGCCGAGCTCCGTCATCATCGAGCCCACCTCCGGCAACACCGGCATCGGCCTTGCCTCCGTCGCTGCCGCCAGAGGCTACCGCATTATCATCGTCATGCCTGAGACCATGAGCGTAGAGCGCCGTCAGCTTATGAAGGCCTATGGCGCGGAACTCGTGCTCACCGACGGTGCGCAGGGCATGAAGGGCGCGATCGCGAAGGCCAACGAGCTTGCCGCGCAGATCCCCGACAGCTTTGTCCCCGGGCAGTTTGTCAACCCCGCGAACCCGGCGGTACATCGTGCGACGACGGGACCTGAGATCTGGCAGGACACGGACGGCAATGTGGATATCTTTGTTGCGGGCGTTGGCACCGGCGGCACTGTGACGGGTGTCGGTGAGTATCTGAAGTCCCAGTGCCCGAAGGTCAAGATTGTGGCCGTCGAGCCGGCGACCTCACCGGTGCTGAGCGCCGGTCACGCCGGTCCGCATAAGATCCAGGGCATCGGTGCGGGCTTTGTGCCGGAGGTGCTCAATACGAAGGTCTATGATGAGGTCATCCCGGTCAGCAATGAGGATGCGTTTGCGACCGGCCGGCTGATCGGCCACAAGGAGGGTGTGCTGGTCGGCATCTCCTCCGGCGCTGCCGTCTGGGCGGCGATCGAGCTGGCAAAGCGTCCGGAGAATAAGGGAAAGACCATCGTCGTGCTTCTGCCGGACACCGGTGACCGCTATCTGTCCACGCCGCTGTTCGCCGACTGAGGGCGCATGATACCGAAATCATTGTGGGAGCTGCCTTTTGGGCAACTCCCACATAATTTATTGTATGGTATGCCGTAAAAATTTCCGATTCTTTTGCACAGCAAAGACAAAAACAGATGCAATTATGTGCGCAATGCGCTATAATAGCTGCATTCTTATATAAGAGGTATCATTATGCGAATTGTCGTCAAAGTCGGTACATCCACATTGGCGCACGCCACCGGACGGCTGAATATCCAGCGTATGGAGCGGTTGTGCAAGGTGCTCAGCGACCTGAAAAATGCGGGGCACGAGATCATTCTCGTCTCATCCGGCGCGATCGGTATGGGCGTCGGCAAGCTGAGTCTGTCCGCGCGGCCGAAGGACATGCCCACGAAGCAGGCTGCGGCCGCGATCGGGCAGTGTGAGCTGATGTATATTTACGACAAGCTGTTTTCGGAGTATAATCACATCGTGGCGCAGCTGCTCATCACTGCGCCCGATCTGGCCGAGGGCGGCAGCCGCAAGGCGCACTTTCACAATACGCTCGCGCGCCTGCTTGAGCTCGGCGCACTGCCGGTCATCAATGAGAACGACACGGTCTCCACGGATGAGATCGTCATCGGCGACAACGATACGCTCTCGGCAATCGTATCGGCGACCGTCTCGGCGGATCTGTTGATCCTGCTCTCGGACATCGACGGCCTGTATGACCGCGACCCGCGCCGTGACCCGGATGCCAAGCTCATTGAGACCGTCCCGGTCATCGACGCGCGTATTCTCTCGCTCGCGGGCGACAAAGGCTCGGAGCTTGCCACCGGCGGCATGGTCACCAAGCTGCACGCGGCGCAGATCGCCACGGCGGCCGGCTGCGAGATGGTTATCGCCAATGGCGAAAAGCCCGAGGTGCTCTATGATATCGTCGACGGCAAGCGCGTCGGTACAAGATTCTTGATCCCAAAATCTGAGGAGGAACTGCTATGACGACTCTCGAAATTCTCAAGCGGACGAAAGCTGCGTGGCCGAGCATCTGCAACGCCTCTGCCGAGGACAAAAACCGCATTCTCTCCGCCATGGCCGACAGCCTGCAGGCACAGTGCGACGCGATCCTGCGCTGCAACGCCGAGGACATGGACGCCGCGCGCGGTCACATCTCGGATGTCATGTTCGACCGGCTCTATCTGGATCGCGGGCGTGTCGATGCCATGGCCGACGGTATCCGCGCGACCGTGGCGCTGCCGGATCACACGGGGCGCATCCTTGCGCAGATCGACCACCCCAACGGCATGAAGATCTATAAAAAGCAGGTGCCGCTCGGCCTTGTGGCGATCATCTATGAGAGCCGGCCGAACGTCACGTCTGACGCGGCGGCGCTCGCCATCAAGAGCGGCAACGTCTGCATGCTCCGCAGCGGCAAGGAGGCCTTCCACACGGCCAAGGCCATCGTCGCGGCGCTCAAGCAGGGCATCGTCTCCGGCGGCGGCGATGCGGACATCGTCAACATCGTCGAGGACACCAGCCACGAGAGTGCCACGGAGATCATGCAGGCCAAGGGCCTCGTCGACCTGCTCATCCCGCGCGGCGGCGCGGGGCTCATCCGTGCCTGCGTGCGCAACGCTACCGTGCCCTGCATTGAGACCGGCACGGGCATCTGCCACGTCTACGTCGATCAGTACGCCGACCTCGATAAGGCCGTGCGCATCATTGAAAACGCCAAGACCAGCCGTCCCTCGGTCTGCAATGCCGAGGAGGTCTGCCTTGTGCACCGGTCGGTCGCGGCGAGGTTTCTGCCCATGCTCAAAAAGGCGCTGGTCGATGACCGCGCGGCGCAGGGACTCACGCCGGTCGAGCTGCGGCTCGATGCGGCCGCGGCGCAGATCATCGACGGGACACCGGCGGGCGAGCGGGACTTTGACACCGAGTACCTCGACTATATCCTCGCCGTCGGCGTGGTCGACAGTCTGGATGCCGCCATCGCGCACGTGCTCGCCCACTCGACGCACCACAGCGACGCCATTGTCACAGAGGATGCCGCGAGCGCCGAGCGCTTTATCAACGGCACGGACAGCGCCGCGACCTATGTCAACGTCTCCACGCGCTTTACTGACGGGGGCGAGTTCGGCCTCGGCTGCGAGATGGGCATCTCCACGCAAAAACTCCACGCCCGCGGCCCGATGGGGCTCGACGAGCTGAGTACCTATAAATATATCATCCGCGGTGACGGACAGATCCGCTGAGGAGGAAATACCATGAGCAAGTATGAAGCCGGATTTCTCGGCGCCGGAAATATGGGCGGCGCGCTGGCGGCCGCCGCAGCGCGGCAGGTGACGGGGGAGCGGGTCGCCGTCTCGTGCAGTACCCCTGCGCACAGTGCGGCAGCGGCCGAGCGGCTCGGCTGCCGGGCAGCTGCACCGGAGGAGATCCTGCGTGAGAGCCGGTTCGTGTTCCTCGGCGTCAAGCCGCAGATGCTCGACGGCGTGGCGCAGTCGCTGTCCGCGCCCATTGCGGCGTCGGAGGGCGTTTTCGTGTCGATGCTCGCGGGTGTGCAGCTCGAGCGGCTCGAGCGGACGCTCGGCGCGGATAAGAAGATCATCCGCATCCTGCCGAACACCCCCTGTGCGGTGGGGCAGGGCGTTGTGCTCTACTGCGCGAATGCGCGCGTCACGGACGATGACCTCGCGGCGTTTTGTGCGCTCATGGCGGATGCGGGCATCGTCGATCCCGTGCCGGAGCATCTCATTGACGCCGGCTGCGCCATCACGGGCTGCGGTCCTGCGTTTGCGTACATGTTCATCGAGGCGCTCGCCGACGGCGGCGTCAAATGCGGTCTGCCGCGCGCCAAGGCCATCCGCTATGCGGCGCAGATGCTCGCCGGCAGCGCGGAGATGGTCCTGCACTCCGGCAAGCACCCCGAGCTGCTCAAGGACGAGGTCTGCAGCCCCGGCGGCAGCACGATCGCCGGTGTGGACGCGCTCGAGCAGCGCGCCTTTCGCGGCAGCTGCATCGCCGCTGTGGAGGCGGCGTTTGAAAAGACCCGTCAACTCGGCTGACCCCACCAAAACGACCGTTCGCCCGGCACTTCTGCGTGCCGGGCGAACGTATGCGCTGCGCTTATTGCCATCTTGTGTGGGCACACAGCGGCAGAACTGTGTGTCCGGGAAAAAGAAAAAGTCCTGTATTCCTTGAGAATACAGGACTTTTTGCTGGTCCGAGTGAGAAGATTCGAACTTCCGGCCTCTTGAACCCCATTCAAGCACGCTACCAACTGCGCTACACCCGGATATCTTAATTGCTCAAATAATATAGCACACGAAAACCGAAAAAGCAAGAGGAAAAATGCACTTTTGGCAACGAATTAAAATTTAATATTCAATTGCTCATAAACTTCAATTTTTTCAATAAAAATCCTTGACATTTTCTAAACACTTTGCTACTTTGACCTTACCATCGTGACGGACAACGAGCCGAATGGGCACAGGCTGTTGTTCCGGCGAAAAAATGACAGGAGGAAAAAACTATGACAGGAAAGAAACTGCAGCGTCTGCTGGCGTGCTTGCTGGCGGTGCTGCTGCTGTCGCAGGTCGGTGCGTTTTTGCCGGCCACGCGTGCAGCAGGCGGATACTCGCTGCAAAACGGTACGGCCATCATCAAGCCCACGATGACGACCGATGAAGTGAACCATGCGCTGACGCGGGCACTGGTCGTCGGCTTTGACCAGATGAGCGAGGCAGATCAGAACGCGCTTCTCGACAGCCTTCAGTGGGAGTATTACTGCGAGGGCAAAGACAAGAAAACCGGTCTTATAAAGCATTCCGACTGGGGCAAAATCGGCGGCTTTGAAAGCGAAACCTCGGTAGGCAAAAGCTGGTACAAGGTTACGACCTACTACAAGCACCCCGCGCTCGCCGAAAATAGCGACGGCAACTATAACGTGCGCGTTCAGGGCACGCTGGCTGCGGTGACGCTGACGAAGGCGGAAAAGCTCTCTTCGTCCATCTCGCTCCGGAGCGGTGTCCAGGTGAAGATGCCGTATACCGATGCCGGTGCGCTGGACTTTGACGCGCTGCGCGCACGCATTTTTGAGCAGGTCGTTGCGAGCAGCACGCCGAATCTGGCGGTGAACGATGTCACGATCGAGTACTATGCCAAGTCCGAGCTGGTTTCCCATAAGGAATGGGTGAAGCTGGAAGGCGAGTTCGTGACGATCCCGTTTACTGACAAAAAGGTCGGCTATCCTGCCATTTCCGAGGGCAACTGGAAGATCAGGATCACCTTCAACGGCAACGCCGACTACAAAGGCTGCAGCGGGGAAATGGATGTGACGTTCCTTGACCGCGATGCAGCCCCGTTCCACCTCAAGGGCGGCGTGCCCGAGGTCGGCATCGTCTACAACGCGGACCTGAGCATCAACTACGAGGCGACCGCGCAGGCGCTGCGCGAGGCGCTCATCGAGAGCACCGACCCGAGCTACCCGGTCGATCTGGTGAAGGTGGAGTATAATATTTACGGCATCTCCCTCGCGGATGATTGGATCGCCAACTATAAGGACCTTAGTTACAAGGTGCTCGACAGCGATCTGTTGGATGGGATCAAGGCCGGAAAGTTCGGTCTCGGCGATCAGCTCCTGCGCCTGTCCTGGCGCGGCAACGCGGACTATAAGCCGTTCGAGGAGACGCGCGTCCGGGTCAAGATGGTCGATAACCGTCAGCCGACCGAGGTCGTCCTCAAGCCGAGCATCTCGCTCATCTACAATAAGGACGTCTCCGTCGTTGCGGGACAGATCTTCGAATATGTCATTAACTGGGATGACTCCAAGCTGCCCGAAAAGGACACGCTGAGCGCGGACGACTTCACGTTCGAGTACGAAGCGGAAGTCATGATCACGGATAAGGACGGCCTTGTCATCGGCACCGGCGAGAAGCGCTGGGCACCGATCGCGGGCAAAAAAATCCTGACAAACTATTCGTACTGTGAGCAGATCGGCGCGGGCGAGCATAAGATCCGCGTGACCTACAAGGGCGATGCGGACTACCGTCCCAGCAATGGTGCCGAGCTTCCGGATGGCTGCTATCTGACGATCAAGAAAGCGCCTGTCTCCGTCAAGGTGCACTCGACGAGCATCTATGCCGATGAGGCGCTCAGCAAGGACTTTATCACCACCGATCCGGTCGATAATTTCGATATCTTCACGGTCTTCGGCGGCGTGACCAACAACGTGACCGGCAGCGTGTTCGTGCAGCTGCCCGAGCGTTTGACAAAGGGAACGATCATCAAGCTCATTGACAAAACGCTCGAAGGCCTTGGCCAGAAGACGCTCACGCAGATGATGCAGGAGGGCACGACGGTCGGCGAGCTGCGCAAGCTCTTTAACGATATTATCACCAATGCTGATAATCTGCCGCAGGAAGTGAAGGAGCTGCTTGCGAAGGCCGGCATCGATATTGACACCCTCGTCAAGCTCAACGAGGCGCTCAACAAGTTCCCCAATCTGCTCGACGATGTCCGCGTGGCCTTCGGCACGCCGGATCAGGCGGGCATCTACACTGTGTGTGCAGTCACGAACAACAAGAACTATCACACCGGCTTTGCGATGGGCAGCCTTGTTGTGAAGGCACACATGTCCGATGTGCGCCTGACGTGGAATGCGCCCATCAACGGGAAGCTGACCGTGGAAGAGACAGCTGCGTTCGATTTCGGCGCGACGCTGCGCTATAACGAGAAGCCGGTCGCGGACCAGTCCTCCGTGAAATGCCTGTACACCGGCATCACGAGCAACTGGCAGGCTTACTCCAGCACCACGACCCCGCCGACTGAGCCCGGCCGCTATGTCATGACGGCTGTGACTGTGGGCGGCAACTATCAGGCGGCGCCTATCACGCGCTCGTTCCAGATCACGAAGTAATTTTCCCTCGTTTGTCTCCCGGGTGATGCTGCCCGGGAGACATTTTCACGTCCGGGAAAATCGGCCGGAGCGGAAAAATGAAAATCACCGAAAATTTTTTCAAAAATTACTTGACACCGGTCGATTCGTCTGGTATATTAAACAAGCGCTGAGGCGACGAGGCCGAGTAGTTCAGTCGGTTAGAACGCTAGCCTGTCACGCTAGAGGTCGAGGGTTCAAGTCCCTTCTCGGTCGCCACCCGCGGAGCGAAAGCTCCGCGGGATTTGTATGCTGCTATAGCTCAGCCGGTAGAGCGCATCCTTGGTAAGGATGAGGTCCCCGGTCCGAATCCGGGTAGCAGCTCCAGAGAAAAACCTGTAACCGCTGCGGTTACAGGTTTTTTTCTTTTTCTGATCCTTTTGTGCGCCGGATGAAACCGCAGCGCCGGACGGGGCAGACCCGTCCGGCGCTGTTTGTCATTCCGCTTTCTCCAGATAGGCCAGCGCCTGCAGATAGGTGTCCCTTTTTGCGGGCGCAGCGCCGTCGATCCGCCGGGTGTCGAGGTTGTGCCGCAGGTCGGCGCACTTGACCTTGCGCGCGATCGGATTTTTCGCCAGCGCCTGCACATAGTCCATATAGGGCACGCCCTCGGCGTGCGTCAGCAGCCGGAGCGCATCGAGCACGGGTGCGGGAAAGCCGGCGCGCTCCAGATCCACGAAGGAATACATATCCCCGTGATCCTCGATCACGTCGTGCAGCAGCGCAGCGCACGTCGATGCTTCGTCATCCATCTGCGTGGCAAGATAAAACGGGTGAAACACGTAAGGGTATCCGCCCTTGTCGAGATCGTCCCTGTGCGCCTGAAACAGGATGCTGCATGCTGTTTTTACGAGCTGGGAGTAGTACATATGCCCGGCCTCCGTATGATGAATATCGGCGGTGTGCGCCGTATATCTATTGTAGCAGGCGCGCGCCCGCTGCGCAACGGCACTTTGCGGCATACATGCAGCAAGACCCCGCCGGACGGCGGGGTCTTGCAATTGCGAGTGAGCCTGTAAGCCGGGTTCTGTAATCGACAGCCATCTATCTAGACGCACCGTTGCCGATGCGTTCCAGCCACCTCCATGGGACGGCCGGGCAGGCCATATGTCCCTCCGCGGTGTTGCTCCGGATAGAGTTTACAGCGCCGCACTGTCTCCAGCCGGCGAGTGAGCTCTTACCTCACTTTTCCACCCTTACCCGATCGCTCGGGCGGTATCTTTCTGTTGCACTTGTCCGAGGGTCGCCCCTGGCGGGTGTTACCCGTTATCCTTGCCCTGCGGAGCCCGGACTTTCCTCACGCACAGCCTTTCGGCTCGTGCCCGCGGCTGTCCGGCTCACTCGCCCGACTATTTTACACATCCTGCCGCAGTACGTCAAGCGCTGCGGCGATTTATTTTCTTGTAATCACGTCAAATGGGCGGTATAATCGCTTATAAGATTCTTTTTCTTCAAAAGGAGTGTCTGTATGACCTTTTCGGATTATATTGACTACCTGCGCGGCAAGCGCATCGGCGTCATCGGCTTCGGCGTGAGCAATCAGCCGCTCGTGCGTGTGCTGCTGCGCAATGGCTGTGACGTGACCGTGTGCGACCGGCGTGAGCGCGCGCAGCTCGGCGCAGCAGGGGACGAGGCTGCGGCGCAGGGCGCGAGATTCGCCCTCGGCGCGGACTATCTGGAGCATCTGGACTTTGATGTCATCTTCCGCACGCCGGGCGTGCTGCCCATCGTGCCGCAGCTGCGCAAGGCTGCGCAAAACGGCGCGATCCTCACCTCCGAGATGGAGGCGTTCTGCAATCTCTGCCCCTGCCGCATCCTCGCCATCACCGGCAGCGACGGCAAGACCACGACTTCGACCATCACGGCGGAGCTTCTGCGTGCGCAGGGATACACCGTGCACCTCGGCGGCAACATCGGCACACCGCTGTTTGACCGCATCGCGGACATTCATCCGGACGATTTTGCCGTGCTCGAGCTCAGCAGTTTCCAGCTGCACAGCATGCACTGCGCGCCCGATGTGGCCATCATCACGAACATTTCACCGAACCATCTGGATGTCCATCCGGACTTCGAGGACTATGTGTCGGCCAAATGCAGCATTTACCGCGGCCAGCGCCCCGACGGTGTCTTAGTGCTCAACGCCAAGGATGCGCACACGCCGCGCTTTGCGGCCGAAGCGCCGGGCAGCGTGCGCTATTTCAGCAGCATCGGTCCGGTGGAAAACGGTGTCTACTGCTCGGACGGCGTCATTTATCGCGCGCACGGCGGCAAGGCGGAGAAGCTGATCGACGTTTCGGATATCCGCATTCCCGGCGCGCACAACGTGGAAAACTATATGGCTGCCTTTGCTGCGACCGACGGTCTGGTCGGTCAGGTAGCGTGCGTGCAGGTCGCGCGCAGCTTTGCGGGTGTCCCGCACCGCATGGAGCGCATCCGTGAGCTCAACGGCATCACGTTTATCAACGACTCCATCGCCTCGAGTCCCACACGAACGATCGCGGGGCTGCACGCGCTGCCGAAGCCGCCGGTCATCATTCTCGGCGGGCATGATAAGCACATCCCGTTTGACGAGCTGGGCGACGAGGTCTGCCTGCACGCGAAGGCGGCGGTCGTCGTCGGTGAGACGGCGCAGCGCATCGCGGCGGCCATCCGCGGCTCGAAATTCTATGACCCGGGAAAGCTGCCGCTCGTTGAAGCGCAGGATTTTCGCGCGGCAGTCGAGACGGCGTATCGTCTCGCGCAGCCGGGCGATACCGTGACGCTCTCGCCGGCATGCTCGTCGTTTGATTTCTTCAAAAACTTTGCCGAGCGCGGCGATACCTTCCGCGCCATCGTGGAAGACCTGCAATAAATGCATGGATTGCACCCCGTCTGCATAGCATGGCAGGGGGGAGTGCTATGATCCGTGCGACTCGCCGTTGGCGTCCGGCTTTTCATCGTCCGTCGCGCTTCAGGCGCAGCGTGGCGGCGCTGCTGCTGGCGCTGGCTGTGCTTGGCAGCGCCGCGTATGTGACCGTGACGGTGCTGCAGCTCATCACGCAGCTTGCCGTGAACGCCGCCTGCGATCTCATGCAGCTGAAGATCAATACCGCCGTCCGTGCGTCCATGGCGCAGGTGCGCGGCGAATACTACACCTACCGCACGGACGCAGACGGGACGATCACGGCTGTGAGCATCGATGTCGAGCGCGTGGGGCAGGTGTCCTCGCTCGTGCTCGAGCATATGATGGACGGTGACGATGGGCAGATCGAGCTGGACATCCCGCTTGAGACGCTCTTCGGCGTGAATTTTCTGCCCGGCCTCAAGCTGCCGCTGCCGGTGCGCATCCTTGTGCTGACGACGTCGGATGTGCGCTATCGCAACGAGCTCATGTCGGCTGCAATCAATCAGAGCAAATACCAGCTATACCTTGATATCAACATGGATCTGGACATTCTGGTGCCGTGGGCGCACCAGACGGAGACAGTGGGCACGCAGGTGCTGCTGGCCGAGACGGTCATCGTCGGAAAAGTGCCCCAGACGTATGTGGAAGTGGAGTAATGACTATGGACGTACATGAAGAAATCCTGGCGCTGCGCCGTGAGCTGGAGCGCGCAAACTTTCTCTACTATGTAAAGGACGCGCCCGAGATCAGCGACTTTGAATATGATGCGCTCCTGCGCAGACTGGAGGAGCTTGAGGCGGCGCACCCGGAGTACGCCTCGCCCGATTCGCCGACGCAGCACGTCGGCGGCTACGCGCTCAACACCTTCGCGCAGGTGCACCATCAGGTGCCGCTCGAGAGCTTGCAGGATGTGTTCTCGTTTGACGAGCTGCGCGCGTTCGGCGCACGCATGGACACCGCGCTCACGCAGGCGCATGATTACTCTGTCGAGCCGAAGATCGACGGTCTGTCCATGTCGCTCGAGTATGAAAACGGTGTGTTTGTGCGCGGCGCGACGCGCGGCGACGGTGTCACCGGCGAGGACGTGACGGAAAATCTGCGCACGCTGCGAAACCTGCCGCTGACGCTTGAAAATGCGCCCGCAAAGCTCATCGTGCGCGGCGAGGTCTATATGTCGCACGCCGTGTTTGCGCAGCTCAACGCCGAGCGCGAGCTGCTTGAGCAGCCGTCGCTGGCAAACCCGCGCAACGCTGCGGCGGGCTCCGTGCGCCAGCAGGATCCGAAGGTCGCGGCGGCGCGCAAGCTCGACATCATCATCTTTAACCTCCAGTATGACAGTGAGCGCACGTTTGCCACCCATACGCAGACGCTCGACTATCTGGCGTCGCTGGGCTTCCCGGTCGTGCCGTATCAGCGCTGTGAAACACTCGATGCCTGCTGCGCGCGCATCGACTGGATCGGCGATAACCGCGAGACGTTCCCGTTTGACATCGACGGTGCGGTCATCAAGATCAACGACCTTGCACAGCGGCGGTATCTCGGCAGCACGGCGAAATTCCCGCGCTGGGCGGTGGCGTATAAGTACCCGCCGGAGAAAAAAGAGAGCCGCGTGCGCGACATCGTCGTGCAGGTCGGGCGCACGGGCGTGCTCACACCGAAGGCAGTCATCGATCCGGTGCGCCTGGCAGGGACGACCGTCACAAACGCCACGCTGCACAATCAGGATTTCATCGACAATCTTGACCTGCGCATCGGCGACACGGTGCTCGTGCAGAAGGCGGGGGAGATCATCCCTGAGATCCTCTCCGTTGTGCGCGAAAAGCGTCCGGAGGGCACGGTCCCGTTTCGTATGCCGGACACCTGCCCTGAGTGCGGCGCGCCGGTCGTGCGCGATCCGGACGGCGCCGCCCTGCGATGCACGGGTGCAGAGTGCCCGGCGCAGCGGCTGCGCAATATCGCCCACTTCGCCTCGCGTGAGGCGATGGATATCGACGGGCTCGGCATTTCGCTGTGCCAGTCGCTGATCGATTCTGGCCTCGTGCGCTCGCCGGCGGAGCTGTATTCCCTTGAGCCGCAGGCAGTCGCGGCGCTGGATCATATGGGCAAAAAGTCGGCCGAGAATCTCATTGCGGCCATTGAAAAGAGCAAGGATGCGGGCATGGCGCGCCTGCTGTGCGCATTCGGCATCCGGCAGGTGGGGCAGAAGGCGGCCAAGGTGCTGGCGATGCACTTCGGCACGCTCGACAAGCTCATGGCGGCGACGGAGGACGAGCTCATGGCCATTCCCGACGTCGGGCCGACAACGGCTGCGTACCTGCGCGCGTGGTTTGCAAATCCTCAGTCGCAGCACCAGATCCGTCTGCTGCGCGCGGCCGGTGTCAGCTTCGAGTCCAAGGAGCAGGTCGTCGACCACCGCTTTGCGGGCAAGACGTTTGTGCTCACCGGCGCGCTCGAGCATTTCAGCCGCGATGAGGCCGGTGCCATCATCGAACGCTTCGGCGGCAAAACCAGCTCATCCGTGTCGAAAAAGACGTCCTATCTGCTCGCCGGGGAGAACACCGGTTCAAAGTATCAGAAGGCGCTCACACTCGGCACGCCGATCATTACGGAAGCAGAATTTCTGGACATGATCCAGGAGTAACGAAAGAAACGGAGTGGAAATTATGCGAGATTACGCAAAGGAGTTTGAAAATCGCGTCGCCTTTATCCGCGACCTGCTCAAAAGCAGCGGCGCCAAGGGCGTCATCTATGGCAACAGCGGCGGCAAGGACAGTGCGCTCGTCGGCATCCTCTGCAAGGCCGCGTGCGACAACACGGTCGGCATCATGATGCCGTGCGCCTCCAAGCGCAACTTCGGCGAGGACATGACCGACGGTCTGGCCGTGGCCGAGCAGTTCAATATTGAGACGCGCACGGTCGACCTCACGGCGGAAAAGGAGCTCGTCATGCAGACAGTCTCCGCCGTCACGACGCTCAACCAGATGGCAACGTCCAATATTGCGCCGCGTCTGCGCATGCTCACGCTCTACACGATCGGCGCAGCCGAGGGCCGCCTCGTCGCCGGGACGGGCAACCGCAGCGAGGCGTACATGGGCTACTTCACGAAGTGGGGCGACGGTGCGTATGACTTTAACCCCATTGCGGACCTGACCGTGACGGAGATCTATGAATTCCTGACGTGGCTGCACGCGCCGGAAAACATCATCCGCAAGGCGCCGTCTGCCGGGCTTTTCGAGGGGCAGACGGACGAGCAGGAGATGGGCGTGACCTATGCCGCCATCGATCGGTACATCCTTACCGGCGAGGCCAACGAGCACGACAAGGCCATCATCGACCGCTACCATAGCCGCAGCGAGCACAAGCGCCGCCCGGCCGCGACCTATCACGCCGAATGATACAATATTTTGACACCCACGCGCATTACGACAGCGGAAAGTTCAACGCTGACCGCGACGAGGTGCTGCGCGCTGTACATGACAGCGGCGTTGCGCTCGTGGTTGACCCCGGCGACAGCGGCGTCACGTCGGAGCGCGCCGTTGCGCTGGCACAGGCGCACGATTTTGTCTATGCCGCCGTCGGCTGGCATCCGGAGGAGGCCGACAGCTGGACGGCCAGCAGCCTCGCATATATCCGCGCGCTGGCAGCGCAGCCGAAGGTCTGCGCCATCGGCGAGATCGGGCTGGACTATTACTGGGACGCATCCACAAAGGCAAAGCAGGAACGGATGTTCCGCGCGCAGCTGGAGCTTGCGCTTGAGCTGGATCTGCCGGTCATCGTGCATGACCGCGAGGCGCACGGCGACAGCCTGCGCATCGTGTGCGGCTATCCGCAGCTGCGCGGTGTGTTCCACTGCTATTCCGGCAGCGTGGAGATGGCGCGCGAACTGCTGCGCCGCGGCTGGTATCTCGGCTTTGACGGGCCGATCACATACAAAAATGCCGCCAAAGCGCCCGAGGTGATCGCCGCCTGCCCGGCGGAGCGCATCCTGTTGGAAACGGATTCCCCCTATCTCGCACCCGTGCCGAATCGCGGTAAGCGCAATGATTCACGCAACCTGCCGTTCATCGCCGCGCGCGTCGCGGAGATCAAGGGCATGACGATAGACCAAGTCGCGGAGGTAACACTGCAAAATGGAAAGAAACTCTTTAATCTCTGAGCGCTATCTGCTGCACGGTGCACCGAACGCGCGGGATCTCGGCGGTCTGCCGACGATGGACGGACGCAAGGTACGCGCAGGCGTACTGCTGCGCAGCGGCGAGCTTGCGGGCATTACGGACGCTGATGCGCAGACGCTCAGCCAATACCCGCTGCGCACGGTCATCGACTTTCGCACCGATCTGGAGCGGGAGCAGAAGCCCGACCGCGTCCTTGCGGGCGTGCGCTATATCCACTGCCCGATCGTACAGCGGGCGGCGGCCGGCCTGACGCGTGAGGAGCAGGCAGATCCCTATGGCGCCGTTGTTGCGCATGCAAAAACGATGGCAGGCAAGGAGCGCGCGTTCATGTGCGAGCTGTACCGCGGCCTTGTCACGCGGGAATTCTCTGTCGACCACTACCGGCAATTTTTTGCGCTCCTGCTTGCGCAGACGGACGGCGCGTTGCTCTATCACTGCACTGCCGGAAAGGATCGCGTCGGTGTCGGCACAATGCTGCTGCTGACGGCGCTGGGTGTGGATTGGCCGGTCATCGTGGAAAACTATCTGATCACGAATGAGCGCATGGCCGCCTCGACCGACTGTCTGCTGACGGCGGTCAAGGACTATGACCTCACGGAGGCAGAGCGGGATGTCATCCGCACATTCGACTGCGCGGACGCGGAGTTTCTGACAGCTGCGCGCGACGCGGCCGAAGCGCGATATGGCAGCATGGATGCCTTCCTGTCGCAGGCGCTCGGCGTCGGTGAGGCTGAGCGGGAGATACTGCGCGCACGCTGGCTGACCGAATGATAAAAGTAATCGCAGAAAAAGCGGCGT
>ERZ833515.453-NODE-453-length-35596-cov-10.862694_pt1 | contig 35596 bp, 33 predicted proteins | sample MGYA00519949_ERZ833515 | MGnify/ENA primary metagenome ERZ833515 (study PRJEB31850, sample SAMEA3708741) | human gut metagenome | biome: human gut; feature: human-associated habitat; material: faeces | place: China | collected 2014 ...
ATCTGCCGAACCGGGAGGGAAACCGTGGGTCGGAACGCTCGAAAAACAGGTGCCGTTCCTGTCCCTTTACCATTACCGTATAACAGTCGCCGGGCAAATTATCAATGGTATTTGCGGGGCGAAAGTCCCGCACCTGCTCGATGGGATACGTCCGGCCATCGCCCCATGTGATCTGCCGGGGCCGCATATAGCCGGTTGCGTCAAAATCAGAGTTCACCTTCACGTAGACCTTTTCTGTTTTACGGCGGCAGTTCCGATTCATTCCTCACAGCTTCTTTGGAAAAAGTAACAACTATTTATCTTATTATAATAAATCTTTACGCTGTTTTCAAGATGAAACGGCTATTTCGTCTGTAATCCGGACAACAAAAAAGAGTGGCACATTCCAATGGCGAAATGCGGTCACTCCTTTAGGATTATAATTCTTGAGTTCTTAGGGCGTTTTCAAGCATTTGGCGGTAATCTTCGCAAACCTTTTGAGGGGATACAATCTTAACCAATCCATTCCATCCAAAGACCCATCTTAAAAAGGTAGGGCTTACGCACACTTTAATCCATGCAGTAAAATGCTCAGAATCGGCGGCTTTGGTTTCAACATCATTTCCAAAAACATCAATTAACGCCTTCATCACAATCTGATGACAGAAAAGCTCAACACACGTTGTGTTATCTGCTCCAAACATCTGGAAAATTGATTTTCGGTACAGATTAAGATCAAACCCATTTGGCAGAGGTTCGCAGTTATCTTCCAAAACTTCCGGCCTTTCTGCAATACGGTCAAGTCTGAAATTTTGTACCTTGCTACGCCCATCGTTATATCCTACCACATAATAGAAGTCTCCGTCCCAAATCAGTTCGTAGGGACTTACAATATATGGCTTTCCATCATGCTTAAGAAATTGCTTGCCTGTGACATCATAATCTACATATTGAAAGGATATTTTCTTTCTGGAATCAATGGCCGAGTTGATCGCATCGAGAACATAATATCCCTTTTCATTATCTGACTTCACTCTTTCGGACACATCAAGATGCCGTTGAAGTTGCTTGGCGTTGTATTCGTTCGTTAGCGATGCTGTGCCATCAAACTCAAAACACCGTATTCATAACGGCTCATATACACCTCCGTTCCGTGTTTGAAAACACGGTGGTGTTCCAAATTGATCTCCAGACCGGGACTTCTCAGAACGTCTGTGGAATTCCGCATCAGATCGCCCCATTCAAAAATAGTCTGCTCTTGCGGTGGGCAGTGATCCTTCGTGATGCAAACAACAACTTCGATTTTTTTGCATACAATAGATAATCCTCCCCAAAAAACGAAATCTATATCACTCGACACGGAAAACCGAGTGCAACTTGCTTTTCCGCATTGACCGTACACTACAATGCAGTGTGCTTTAGTCGCCGTCGTTTTTTGGAATTCCGAAGGTTCAGAGTTTGCCATCAGGCATCCAAACGCACCGCACCTTGAAAACCGCATGACCGTCTGCATGGGATACTCGGCGAAGATCCTGAGAAGGAAAGCCGGAAAACGCTGCCGGAAGGGGGACAGGAAATCCATGCAGAGAGAACGGCTAAACGTTGATTCCTCAGTCACCAGAAAATTATGTGACCACATTGATTTTCCCTAACGCTAGTGAAAAGAGAAGGGAAGCTCCATGTATATGACAAATGAAGGCTGGTAGCAAAATAATCAGGATTATCTGAAAGAATTGTAGGAGAGAACGGGTTTTACTGCCGGAGGATACACTGTCCGCAAAATCATCTGCGGAGGCTGTGGTCGAGTATTCTACACCACGTCCAGTTCCAAAAAATACTGTCATAGCTACAGGTGCGGCAATCAGGCCAACAGTCGGCGGCAGCGGGAATAATGGATTTAGCCTTTTCAAACAAGTGCTTCCAAACAAAAGACAGCACCAGAGGTTCAGCTGCTCCATACAGTGAATCTCTGATGCTACTTTTAGAACGTCAATTATTATTCAAAACCCACTCAGGAAATGGTGACCGACGATATTGCGATCTCCATTTTTCCATCAATCGAAACTTTTCCGGTGCCGAACGGAATAATCAGGCTTTCACTTTGCTTGACGGGTTCTCCATTGATCGTGCCACTGCCAGACAGAACATTCAGGATTTCAAACGGAGCATCCATCCAGAAGTCATATTTATCATACACTCTGACGTGAGAAAGGGTAAAATACTGATTCTTAACCAGTTCCTTCCAGTCATAGTCCGGGGTGCAGCGGGACTTCTGAAGCAGCGTCGGTGCCTGATAGGGGCTTTGAATCACATCCTCGCTCTGCTGGATATGCAACGCTCTGGGCTTGCCATTTTGCAAACGGTCGTAGTCATAGAGCCGATAGGTGATATCGCTGCTCTGCTGTACTTCCAGCAAAATCGTCCCTGCACGGATCGCGTGAACCGTACCGGGAGCAATGTAGAAAAAGTCTCCCGGATGGATCGGACGCGGATGCAGCAGCTTTTTCCACTCGCCGTGGTCGATTTCTTCGCAAAGCTGAGCATCATTCTCTGCAGAGTGGCCGACAATGATATCAGCTCCCGTCTCACAGTTCAGAATGTACCAGCACTCTGCTTTGCCAAGACTGCCGTTTTCATGGCGGCTGGCATAGCGGTTGTCCGGGTGCACCTGAATGCTCAGGTCTTGCTTTGCGTGAATGACCTTGACCAGAAGCGGAAAACGGTCACCACCAATGTTGCCAAAAAGCTCCTGATGCTCTTTCCACAACCAGCTCAGGGTCTTTCCCTGATAAAGTCCGCTTTCAATCTCACAGTCTCCATTAGGATGCGCACTGGTGATCCACGCTTCACCGGTATGATCGCTCGGAATCTCAAAGCCCATATCTTTCAGCGCATCACCGCCCCAGATCGTCTCCTTAAAGACAGGTTTCAAACGAATGAATTGCGGCATAATGAAAAGCCTCCTATGTGATTTTTAGTGAACTTTGTGGGTCTTTTTACGGAAGAACAGGATCAGTGCTGCGGCAACGACAGTGCCGACTGCAATGCAAAGCAGGAACAGCAGCAGATTATTGGTTGCACCCAGAATGCCAACGATGGGGCCACCGTGAGAAAACACATCGGTGATGCCGAACACGCTTGCCAGTGCGCCGGCCACGCCGGAACCAATGATGATGCTGGGCAGGATATGCTTAGGATCCGCAGAGGCAAAAGGAATTGCGCCTTCGGTGATGCCAATCAGACCCATGAGGAATGCGGACAGGCCGGAACCCTTTTCTTCTTCATCGAACAGGTCACGAGCAAGGAAGGTTGCCAGACCGACAGCCAGCTGAGGAACAGGGATGGCAGCTGCAACAGCACCCATAAAACATAATAGAAATCGTTTTTTTCCGACTCGGAGAAAAACAATGAGAACTCTTGGTTGATCTGTTCCACCAGCTGCCAAAGTTCATCGCTTTTTGTCCTTAGCATCAGATTGGATGCTGTTGATTGCTCCGAAGTACTGACCGCAAAGGTTTCCTTCAGTCGCTGCACCAGCAATAGATAGAGGAAAAGCTGCCGCTGCGACGCATCCGTCAAACAGAACAGGTCGTTTTGTAAGATTCGTTCCAGAACCGTTTGAGCCTGCCCCATTTCCTGCCGGGAAATATACTGGAAGATCGGGAAATGGAGCCGTTCAAACATTTCAAAGGATACAGTAAGATCCATTCCTTTGAGATACGGTGCCAGAAGCTGCACAAAGCAGCGAAAACGCTGATTCCATGTTCCGCAGTAACGCAGACCATAATGACGACGGGAACTGATCTCATTTCTGTGTTCCTGAAGCAATGCAGGGATTTCTTTTTCGGTTTTGGAGCGGCTCAGATACAGAACATCTGCGATCTCCTGCAACGTCACATAGTCTTGTTCCAGCAAGAGGATCAGCAGCATCTTTTGAGAAACAGAAAACTCAACGGTCACTCGATTTTCACTGATCAGGGAATCAAGATGGCGTTTGCCATAAAGCTGAATCTGTCCATCCTGAACGGCCACCCGGATGCTATATCGTTCAAACAGGGGCTCCAGATTCTGAAGTTCCTGCCGAACCGTCGGAGGCGAAACATTCAGTTCCTGACACAGGGAGGGAATAGTAACTTCCGGCGTTTTGCTCAGCCGCTGCAATAAAGCATACTGCCGTCCTGTCAGCGTCATTGCCAATCCCTCCTGTTCTTGTCTGATAAAAGGATAACATATTGACGATTCAAATAGAACGCGCCTTTTTTAGAGAATCATGCGTTTTTTTCAGAACAAAACACACGCTTTTTTTCGCTCGGAAAAATATCATATGTAAAAAGACGTTTCCCTCGCCTTATGGCAAAAGAAACGTTTTTTCGTGCAGATATCGATTTTACAGCCGTGCCAGCTGAAGCAGCCGGCAGACCTCGTGCAGGGTATCACACTCTGCTGTGCAGAGTGTGCGCATTTCGTCCGTCACCGGGCAGAGATCCGGTATCATAACCGTGATAAATCCGCCCGCCGCACCAGCACGAATGCCATTGTAGCTGTCTTCCAGAACCAGTGTTTCCTCCGGACGGGTTCCAAGTTTTTGTGCCGCCAAAAGAAAGATGTCCGGCGAAGGCTTTGTCATGGATACCATTTCGCCCGTAATAACCGCCTTGAATCGGGAGACAAGGTTCCAGTTGTTAAGATTCCGGGATACCGTTGCTCCCCGGCAGGAGGATGCCACTGCCGCCGGGATATGGTTTGCTTCAAGCCAGCTCAACAGTTCATCCAAACCGACCTTTTTGGGCACCGGCTTTGCGAAGATTTCTTCCGATACTTCATACAGAAGATTCTCCGCAGACGGTGCATCAAAGTTTTCCCCATAAAAAGAACGGAGAATGCGGTGAAGTGTTTCGCCAGATGTGCCGCGGACAGCTTCGGACAAACCTTTTTTGTAGGACACACCCATCCGATTGCACACAGGTTCCCAGCAGCCATCCCAGATCCGTTCTGTGTCAAACATCAGACCATCCATATCAAAAATCACACCGTTGACCATCTTAGTTCTCCTTTTCTTCTGCTGCTTCATCGGTAATCTCCGTATCGATCACCGTGTGTCCTTTGGAAATCCGATACCGGATGGCAGGAATGCGTACATTCGGAAAATATAAACTTGTGTTCGGGTCGCAGTGGATGACAATGCCTTCGCCTTTCCCGCTCACCTGACAATGCAACGTGCTGCAATGTGCCTCTGCACGGTTGACTTCTGCTGTTTCCGCATAGCCCGATGCAAAATTCGGCACACCATATCCGGTATCATAGGCTTCGCAGTCATAGAAGCTGTCGATCTCGTGATGGCGGCAGTGGCCGATCCGGGTCGGTATGATGGTAGTGGTCACCTCGATGCCGGGGAACGGCGACCACTGTGTTGTTAGTGTATTCTTTTCGATCTTCCAGCTTTTCGATGCCCTGCGCACCAGCACATTTCTGTCCAGCACAAACGCCAGCATACTGTCCGGAGCAGCCTGTTCCAGTACTTCCCGGCTGCGGGATGCACAGAAGCCAAACCGTGTGTCGTAAGCAAACTTTGCGTATTTTTCCGGGAACTGTCCATGGCCGGGCACCTGATTCACGCCGGCCGGATAGGCAGTTGCCCGACCCATACGCCGCTGCACCAGCATATTGGCAAACGGCATCGGCTTGAGTACATCCAATACAGGCATGGATGCTGCTTCCGCTGTCCAGAACGGATGATTCTCCGGTAGGGCCAGCAGCAAAAAGCTCTTCATGCTCCAATATGGACTGCCCGGTGCATTGTAGTTCTCTGCCATGTACATCTGCGGGTAGCAGTAGCCGATGGTCATGATCCCGTCACGGTCAAAGATGTTCTGCTCCAGCCACCAGCTGAAATTCCGCACAATGATCCCTTTCATCACCGGAAGAGGCAGCGGTTCCAGCCCGGCCCAGATGCAGGCCGACCAGAAACAGTTCTGTGCAAACCGGTAGGTCAGGCTGCGGCCGAACGGCAGTGCCGCACCGTTGGAATCGAACCAATAAATGAACTGCTGTGCGAACAACTGCGCACGGCTGCGGTAAAGTGCTGCACGCTGTGGATCTGAGTCGGCAGCAAATCGGGAATACAGAAGCCCGTAATACTGGATTGCCCATGGGATGTAGTAGTCTTTCTGAATCTGGTTTCCATCGGTAGACCAGCCATCGCCGCCGTAATAGCTGTCGATCTTGGTCAGACTTTCTTCCAGTAATACAGCGTCATAAGGTTTTCCCACACTTTTCAGCGCAAGACACACCAGAATGCGGAAGAAATGCCAGTTGCAGTCCGGCACGGTATATTCATTGATCTGGTTCAGCCATGCGGCGAGATTCGTCTTTTCCCGCTCGGTCAGAGGATCCCACAGTTTCTGCGGCACCAGCAGAATGCCGTATGCAATCGCTGCCATCTCCACAAAACACTGGTCATGGTCTTTGCAGATCCCCCAATATTCAGGTTTTTCCGGGTCAGAACCGGCAGCAAGCCCTTTGCGGTAAATGGCTTCAAACTCCGGGTCAGAACCACCGTCCGTCCAGAACGGCACCAGTGCCCACAGCGGGCGGCTGAATGCTTCCAACTCGATGGTGCTCTGTTTGTATTTTGCACCGGTCTCACCCAAATGCAACCGGGCGCAGCCAGCCGAATAATACGGCTTGAGCGGATCCAGAAAGCGGTGCATCAGCGAAACGAAATCTGCTTTTGTCTGTAACTCCATAAACGATCTGTGCTCCTTACATAATCTCCCGGTAAACGAACTGCCGGAAGTCCGCATAACTCTCGTGGGCATCCATATCCTGTGCGCAGATGCCCACCATGGCACCGGTAAAGGCGCAGCGCTTGCGGCGGTGGTTGATGTGGTCATCGCTCAGGTGGTCGGCGGGCTGCACACCGCCCAGCAGCTGCCAGTCGCAGCCCTCTGTCCGGTAGAAGAACCTCGCCTCGGCGTGGTCCACCTCTGCCCGCAGAGAAACCGCTCCCTCAGGCAGGCAGACCGCTTCACTTCCGTATGCAAAGTCCTTGAAATCGCACTGCATCACCCGCAGGATGCGGCAGTGCTGCACTTCATCCCATGTCACATAGGCATAGATCCAGTTGCAGGTATCGTAGTACAGGATCAGCCCTGCCACCTGCTGGAAGTTCTGCGGGGCAAATTCCAGCGTGGTTTCTGCCGTAAAGTGAAAACTCTCCCACCGCCGGGCAAACAGGGTCTGGCGGTGGTGGCTGGACAGGGTCTGCCCGCCATACAGCCGCAGCCAGCCGGGGCGGGCGGTCAGGCTGTAATCCCGTTCTGCTTCCAGCGGTACACGCAGGGTCTTGAAGCTGACCGGCAGGGCTTCGTCCGGGGCAAACTCCACCGTCTCGCTGTGATCGGTGCAGGGCTGCACCGGGGAGTCCACTTCAATTTCCACGGTCATATCCGGGTGATGGGTACCGTTTGCAAGCCGGGGCCAGCTGTTCACCCACTCGATCTTCTGCAAGGCGGTCTCCCGCCCCAGTGTGCAGTTGCCGCGCTCTGTCAGCGGGCGGGCACAGATCTGTGTGATGTACCAGTCCTCCCCTTTCTGCAAAAAGCAGGCGTGGCCGCTTTTCTGCAACGGATTTGACGGATCATCTTTTGTAGTCATCAGCGGCAGATAGGGCGAATCTTCCCACGGGCCGTCCAGACTTTTTGCCCGCGCCACCGTGGCAGCGTGGCTGTAGCCGGTGCCGCCTGCAGCACAGAGCAGATAGTACCAGCCGTCTTTTTTGAGGATCTGCGGGCCTTCGCACACGCCCAGCGCTGTGCCCTTGTAGAAATGTTTCCGCTGGCCGACGAGCTTGCGTTTTTCTGCGTCAAACTCCTGAATGACCGTTCCGGCAAAACCGGGGTTTTCCAGCCGCCAGTCAAACAGCATATTCAAAAAATAGTGCCGCCCATCCTCATCATGAAACAGTGCCGGGTCAAAGCCGCTGGCGGTAACGAAGGTCGGTTCGCTCCACGGGCCGGTGATGGTTGGTGCCGTGATCACATAGTTCAGGGTATCCTTAAACGCCGTGGAGCTTTTCACATCGGTATACACCAGCCAGAACAGACCATCTGCATAGGACAGATGCGGTGCCCACAGACTGCCGGAGTTATAGTTGCCTTCCAGATGGCTGGGTACCTGTTCCGGTTTTTGCAGCGGTGCCGCCACCCACTCCCACCGGACAAGGTCGGTGGAGCGGTAGATGTCGATGCCCGGCCACCACTCAAAGGTAGATGTGGCAATGTAGTAGTTCTCTCCCACCTGCAGCGCACTGGCATCCGGGTGAAAGCCCGGCAGAATGGGGTTTTGTATCCGCTGACGCATAATAAAGCTCCTTTTCCAATAAAGAAAGGGGCATCCGTACCAGTGGATGCCCCCTCTTTTATGATGAATTCTCCGGGAATGTCGTTAAACCAGACCGATGAACACGGTGATAAAGCCAAAGGCGATCAGACCAAGCATGATCCAGTTGGGGCTGACCTTTTTACGCAGAGCCTTGAAGCAGACCAGAACGAGGATCAGCGGGATCAGGCCCTTGCAGATGCTGTCCAGAATATCCTGCAGGACAAAGGGGTTGGCGGAACCGGCCATGGTCACAGACAGGGTGGTCTTGAAGGAGACCATGCTGTAGGTCATGCAGCCGATCATCATCAGACCAACGATAGACGCCGCTTTTGTGATGCACTCCAGCAGGCCGCTCTTTTGAGCTTCCAGCACGAAGGTGCTGCCCAGACGGTAGCCGTACACCATACCGAAGTAACGGATGAGGTAGTTGGGGATGTTGTACAGCAGCAGGTACAGGATGGGTCCAAGGATATTGCCGTTCAGTGCAAGACCGATGACCAGCGAGGTGATGATGACACGCAGGGTGGAGTAGAAGAAGGTATCGCCGATACCAGCGAAGGGTCCCATCAGACCGCACTTGATGCCGTTGATGGTGTTGGTATCAAAGTCCGTGTTCTCAGCGTTCTCCTTTTCCATAGAGACTGCCAGACCCATGATGAAGGGGGCCAATGCCTGTGTGGTGTTAAAGAACATGGACTCACGCTTCAGAGCCTCCATGTACTTGTCATGGTCGTCCTTGTAGATCATCTTCAGGGTGGGTGCCAGTGCCCAGCCGAAGCCGATGCCCTGCATACGAGTGTGGCTCATGCAGCCCAGCAGCTGGAACTGCCGCCAGAAGATGCTCTTAAAGACTTTTTTCTCGTCCAGCTGGACCTTTGCAGGTGCGCTGACGGTGTTCTGCATTTCGTTAGTCATTGAAGAAGTCCTCCGTTTCCGAAACAGGCTGCACGCCAGCAGCTTTCAGCTCGCGCATTTCCTGAATGTGCTTGTAATCGTTCAGGCAGATGTACACAGCAATCGCCACGCCGATGATCGCCACAGGCACGGTGCCCAGACCCAGATAGGCAGCTGCGATGAAGCCAATGAAGAAGAAGGGCGCAATGTCGGTCTTCCACATGGTCTTGAGCAGGATAGCAAAGCCCAGAGCAGGCAGAACGTTGCCGGCGGTCTTGAGCGCGGTAAGAACCACCTCGGGGATGCTGCTGACCACTGCACTGATGGCGTTGCTACCCAGCAGCACGGCAAAGAAGGCAATGATGGCAAAGATGGTGGGGTACATCAGGGTAAGGATGACATTCAGATTCAGAGCCTTTTCGGGCTTATCTTCCTCCAGCAGGCGGTCGTACCGCTGCACCATGGTGGTGCAGAACAGCTTGAACACCTGATAAGCGTAGGTTGCCAGCAGACTGATGGGCACTGCCAGAGCGATCGCCACGCTGGCGGCCTCGCTGGGCTCGCTGCTGATGTTGTTGATCATTGCAAAAGCGGTTGCCAGCACACTGCCGACGGCAAGGTCAGCGGGCAGCGAACCACCGATGGTGATGGTGCCCAGGAAGATCAGCTCCAGCTGCGCGCCGATGGCAACGCCCAAGGGCAGATTGCCCAGCACAAGACCGACCATTGCGCCGCAGCAGATTGGGCGCTCCAGCAGCGCCTGACCCCAGCAATGGTCACTGAATTTGGCAATGAACATGACCAATGCCACTAACAAAGCTTTGACCACCATAATTTACTCTCCTTTTCTTGCCTGTTTGATAAGCTCGTACACATCCTGCGGAGCGTTGTCCGGCACCACCTGATACTGGCACTTGACACCAGTCTTCTGGATGCGGGCAAAATCGTCCAGATCACTGGGGGTGGCGTACACCGTATCGGTGATCTTGATACGCTCCTTCAGGTCATCACCCAGATGCCCATAGTTGCTGATGTTCACCAGCGGCACACTGGGCACTGCCTCCACGATGCGGCGGGCATCGGTGGGGTTATTCACCACGATGAAGATGCGCAGACGCTCTGCGCGCGGGTCGTTCAGCACCTTGATGGAGTCCTCCACGGACAGCACCGAGCACTTTGCAGTAGCGGGACAGGCCATCTTCAAAGCAGCCACCTGCACCTCGTTTTTCACGATGGTGTCGTTGGCCACAATGATGCGATTTGCCTGCAGGTGCTTGGTCCACAGCAGTGCAACCTGACCGTGGATCAGACGATTGTCGATTCGCATTAATGCGATCATAACAGTTTTCCTCCTTTTCTATTTGCGTACTGGCTTTACCAGTAAGGGTTCCATTGTTTTTTCAGCCGCACTAGCGCCTCCAGATAGAAGTAATCGCCCCAGAGGTTTTGCGTGTCGATGCCCATGCCCCGGGGGTAATTATAGACGCCATGCAGCAGCAGACCGTCCTGTCCGGGCTTTGTCAGGTAATTTTTCCGCAGAGAGCGCATCATGTACGCCACGGCATTGTGCCACGGCCACCAAAGTGCATCCTCCGGTTTCATGTATTTCAGCTGTTCCAGCAAACCACACACGGCACAGCTCACAGCGCTGGTATCACGGCACTGACCGTCCTCCGGTTTGAAGATCAGATCCCAGTAGCAGATGTAATCCTCCGGAAGGTGGTTCAAAAAGTAGATGGATGTTTTCTGTGCAATATCCAAAAGGTTCGGGTCTTCCATATACCGGGCGTTCAGCGCAAAGCCATCCATCGCCCATGCCTGTCCCCGTGCCCAGCAGCTGGTATCGCTGTAGCCCTGATGGGTGGTGCCCCGCAGCGGCTTGCCGGTGTGCACATCCATGAAATAAGTATGGTAGGTGGACGCATCCGGTCGCACCAGATACTTCATAGCGTGGTGCAGGTGGTCCTTAGCAGCTTCGGCGTACCACTGCACGCCGGTCTCCGCCGTAGCCCAAAACAGCAGCGGCAGGTTCAGGTTGCAGTCGATGATCATGCGTCCCTGCTTGGCAGGGTCATCCAGCGCACCCCACGCCTGCACGATGCCGGCGGTGCGGTTATAACGTTCGTACAGTAAATCTGCCGCCCACAGTGCAGAGCTGCGAGCCTCGGCGTTGCCGGTCAGCTTCCATGCTGCCACGCAGCTCAGGCTGTAAAGAAAGCCCAGATCGTGGGTGTTTGTCTTGACCTTCTGTTCCAGACGGGTGCGGAACTTTGACAGCAGCCCCTCAGCGGCTTTCCGGTAATTGTTATCGCCGGTGGCTTCATACGCCAGCCAGAGCATTCCCACCCAGAAGCCTTCTGTCCAGTCCACCTTTTCCACGGCTGGATAGATCCCATTCACAGCCGCAGCCGCCGGGAAAGTCTCGGTGAACCGGGGTATCATGGCATCCAGACGGTCCAGCACCTCCCGCAGAGCTCCGTTCAGCCACACCTTGTCCAGCGGAGCGGCTGGGATCGTGTACCGGGCGTCCAGCGTCTCTTTTACAATGTTGTTCATCAGAAAAAGTCCTCTGCGCTGTCTGCCTGTGCACCTTCCAGCTTGGGCAGCACCATGGTAAACTGGCGGCTGTCCTCAATGGCATGTGCAAAGCTTTCGGCGGTGTAGCCCTCTTCCATATTGATGAGCAGATCTGTCACCAGCGAAAGGTTCATGCCGGTGCCGATGAGCACGTTCGGCTCATTCTGCAACCCGAAACTTGCATTGTACACGCTGCCGCAGAACAGATCCGAAACGATTAGGAACTGGTTGTCCGGCTCTGCCTGCACCCGGGTGCGGATGGGGCAGATGATGTCATTTTCCACATCGCCGCCGGGCATCAGTCCGTAGTAAGAAAGATTTTCGTTCTCACCGGCGATCATCTGTGCAGAGTAAGCCATTCCTTCGCTCAGCTTGCCGTGAGAGATCAGGATCAGTTTGGTCATTGGGTATTCCTCCTTGCCTGTCCTTGTCTGTGATTAAAGGATACCGCATTTCCTTCTGTTCGGAAAGACATTTTTTTTGGATTAAGGCGGTGTTTTTTTGGGTGTTTTTTGCATACAAAAAACGCCCTCCATTGAAAAAAGCCCGTTTGTATTCAACATACAAACGAGCTTTTTTCGGAGGTGATCGGAGAGAGAACGCAAAAGCAAGGTTTGAATATCTACCGCTTCCTGTTGCAGATCAGCAGCGGCAGATATAGTAAGGGTTCATTTTTTCTTTCAGAAACGTTGCCAGCTCGGCTGCATCGGTGGACTTCATATCCTTTTTACGGATGATCGCCGCAGCCTTCCGGCTCATATAGAGGTAAAAGTATTCGCCGGTCTCCGCCACACGGATCAGTTTTTCGTAGGGGATCTCCCCAGTCTGCTTCACATCCTGTGCGTGGATAACCACACCATCTCTTCCAAAATGCAGGGTCTGCCACCGACCAAATTGCTGAAGTGGGTCGTGGTCGGTGTTCATGCGGTATTGCAACTCCAGCTCAAACCGCTGGATGGCAAACAAAAGCGCAAGACTTGCTGCAAATACGACTGCCATCACGCCAGCGGAGGGATGCAGAGCGTTGCGTACCAGCAGCGTGATGATAAGTGCCAGTGCCAGCCGACCGACCAACGTGCTGACTGTGGAGATCTTGTAGGCGTTTTCCAGCAGAAAACGTTTGTAATCCTGTTTTTCCATCCGGGTGGAAACCGTGATCTCATTTTTCCGGAACATAACCATTCTTCTGCTCCTTTCAGAGTTCGTGCCCAAACACCTGCACCTGTGTCAGTGCCGGGAACGGAGAGGGATCCTCTGCTTTTTTCAGCTCATCCAGGACAAGACCGCTGATGATTGCCCCCTGCAGATCAAAGCACTGTCCTTCTGCCGTTTTTTGCAACTGCAGTCTTTTCACTGTCCCATCGGAAAGGGTCAGCCGGGCACTGGTCCACCATGCGTCATGGGGAAAATCTGCCCGAGTGGTCAGAACCAGTGTTTCCGCACAGACCGGGCGTCCGAAGTCCAGCTGCCAGCAGGCATCCTCCCGTTTATTGATGCCCCAACTCTCAAAGGGATAGCGGCCGTGGCACCACGGATAGATGACCCCATCAATGGCGTTGCGGGCAGCGAACACGGACTCGCCCCGGGTCTCCACATTTGCCCATGCGTGGGGGAAGCAGCTCTCGTTGCCGTGGCAGTCGTAAACATTCTGCGCCAGATTGCGGGGCAACTCCATCTCCTCTACGGTTGCCGGACGAGCGGTCAGATAGTGCCGTTCGCCAACAAAGGCACGGGGGTTGTAACTGATACGCCCTTCCTCGAATGGGATCGCCCAGCGATAGGTCGTCTCCTTCATATACACCAGTTCCCTGCCCAGCGTGTCCTCCAGACAGATCACGTAGTATCCTGTCTGCGGCACCGTCAGTACCACTGCATCTCCGGGCTGATACGCAGCATCATACAGCAGAACATTTTTGCCCTGTGCCAGCACTTCACCAGCCTTGTTCACAATTTCCAGCACTGCGCTTTGCATCTGAGTTTTCCTCCCATCCACGTTTCTGTCCTCAGGATACACGATTTTTCCGCCGAGGAAAAGGGACTTTTTTCAGATATTTCTGCCCTTTCTTTGGATGTTGCACAAGCAGTCACCGGATGGTTTGCTTTCATTTTTTTATTATGCTATATTAAATATGATCCATCGCAAAGGAGGCAATGCCGTGAACCATCATCTGAAAACCAAGATCATCGTAGGTGCCCTTGGCCTTGCCATGCTGCCCATGATCGTGCTGACCTGGTTCACCTATCGGGTCTTTGATGCCCGCTGCACCGAGCTGCTGGATGCACAATATATGCAGGCCGTCGAATTTGCCGGCAAAGGTCTGAAATTGCTGCGAAGTGCCAACAGCTCCCATCTGACAGAGCAGGATCTGGCGCTGGTATTTGACTCTATCGACATCTTTGACAACGGCACACTGCAGGTCATCGACAGTGACGGCTCCATCCTGTACCATCGTGCCGAAAATGACAACTGGATCGACCAGAGCATCGCCGCCAATCTGGACAAGCTGCACTTTGAGACCAGACTGGAGGATACCGGCTGGACGGTCTGCTTTGATGTAGACAAGGTCAAGGCGCAGTCCGAGCTATACGTCCTGCGGGGAATGCTGGTGCTGGTCATCATGCTGTGTGCGATCGCCGTTGTATGGGGAGCCTCCCGCCTGTCCAATGGGATCACCCACCCACTTTCCGACATGATGGAACAGATGGAGCGCATGGAGCGGGGCGAATTGAAGGTAAACATTGCCGTGGACAGTGACGACGAGATCGGTATTCTTGCAAGAAAGTTCAACACCATGTCCCGCAGCCTGCAAAATTATATCAACCGGTACTATGTGGCCCGCATGAAACAGAATGAAGCCGAACTGAAGGCTTTAAAAGCACAAATCAGTCCCCACTACCTGAACAACACGCTGGAAGTGATTCGGATGCAGGCAGTCAGCGAAGATGCGCCCGTGGCTGCTCACATGATCGAGCTGCTGGGACAGCAGATGCAATATGCTCTCGACAACGCCACCATGATCTCCCTGCATGGGGAATTGGAACTGATCCGAAGCTATGTTTCTCTGCTGAATTTCCGTTACAATGACAAGATCCAGTTGGATATTCAGGAAAAAGGCTTCGGCAGCTGCGAGCTGCCAAAACTCAGCCTGCAGCCACTGGTGGAAAACGCCTATAAGCACGGGCTGAAAAACAAGCCCGGCATGGGGCTTGTACAGATCACTGCCGAAGCAGTTGGGGAAGATCTGGAGATCACCGTACTAGACAACGGCTGCGGGATGAGCAAAAGCACCCTTGCAGGTTTAACAAAGCAATTACAGGGGCTTGCCAAACCACCCGAGGAAGGGCATACCGGTGGTATCGGTCTGAAAAACGTCCACGACCGGTTAAAGACCCTCTATGGTGAGGGATACGGTTTGACTATCAGCAGCTGGCCCGGGGTCGGCACTGCCGTCTGCCTGAAACTGCCCAAACACTTCAAGGAGGAAAACAATCGTGTGGAATTTGATCCTCGCTGACGATGAACCCATTATCGTGCATGGCCTGCAGAAGATCATCAATTGGGAGCAGCTCGGCATCCACATCGTTGCCACCTGCAACGATGGTGCCAGCGCACTGGAACTGCTTATTCAGCACAAGCCGGATCTTGCGATCCTGGACATCAATATGCCCGGCAAGACCGGTCTGGAAATTCTGGAAGGGCTGCACGCCGCTCATGTAGACACCAAAGTCATCTTCATCAGCGGCTACCGTCAATTTGAATATGCACTGGGTGCCATGCAGCTGGGGGCGGTAAACCTTTTGCTCAAGCCGGTAAATCGGGATGATCTGCTCTCCAGTGTGCGCAAATGCCTGCCCATCCCCGATGTGCAGCCAGAGATCAACGTAACCGACCTGCCCATCATCCCTCCCAGTGTGGAAACGCTGAGCACCTATCTGCCGGTGCTTTACGCTGTAACCTCCCCGGTTCCTTCCAGTTCCGTGGAGCGGCGGCTGATGGAATTTGCCGTATCCAACGAGGTGGAAACATGGCATCATGCTTCCGGCATCGACGCCGAAATCTATGACGCCACATCTCCGGTCTGCCTGCTGTTCAAAAACTATACAGCAGACCGTCTGGTACCCGCATTACAGGAACTTACCAGCACGATCCAGCTTCACACCGGAAATCATGTACTGTTCCTCATCGGTCAGCAGGCTGCGGATGTAACACAGGTTCCCGACAGGGTCAACCAGTTGAAAAGCCGCAGCGGACTGTTTTATTTTGATGGCTGGCTGAACGGCACTGTTCTTTTGCCGGAGCAGCAGCCCTTCAAATCCGAAAACACTGCCGCGCAGCTGCGTGCACAGCGGGAGAAGGTACTGGATGCCTGTCTGCAGTTGAACCCAGCCCAGTTCCAGACCGAATACGCCGCCTACTGCTCTGCCTGCTGTGCCGTCTGCAACGGAAACGTACAGGCTGCCCAGATGCGTCTGTTGACCCTTTATAGCAATGTGGTCCAGCAGGTAGAGTCCTACGGCAAGGATGGCAGCCATACCGATACCAATCCTGTCGTTTCGCAGGCATCCGCCTGCCATACCTACGATCAGCTGGTCCAGCTGATCGGAAACCAGCTGAAGCTATTCCTCTGCGCCGCACGGGAAAAATACAGTGACAGTGACAAAACGGATGCCTTGCGTGCCTTGAATTATATCGACGAGCATTACGCAGAGCCCCTGACGCTGGACACCATGGCAAATTACTTCCACATGAATTCCAGCTATTTCAGCAGTTACTTCAAAAAGAATACCGGGAAGAACTTCAAGGAATATCTGATCTCTGTGCGGCTTCAGCACGCCTTGCAGTTGCTTGTTTCCACCAATATGCATAACTACGAAATCGCAGATGCCGTTGGCTTCAACGACATCCGAAGCTTTACCGATCAGTTCCAAAAAATATACCACAAGACGCCTCAAGCCTATCGTAAGGAACTACGGCAGGAGATCTGAGTACCCACATAGCTTGCAGATCGTTTTTGCCACGCCGTCCTCTCTGTTTGCAGGTGCGTGCAGCGGGATCTGCTCCAGCACTGAAGGAAAAGCGTTGCTCATGGCATAGCCGTGGGTGACGCTTTTCAGCATTTTGATGTCGTTTTCACCATCCCCAAAAGCAGCAGCCTCTTCCGGAAGAATGCCGCACTGCTGCATGATCGTTTGCAAGGCAGACCCCTTATTGAGCCAGTCCGGCACAATCTCTACCCAGCAGGGCGTTACCAGCAGGGCGCTGCACTGTGCAGGCAGCTTTGCACGCAGTTCCGGCAGCAGCTGCTGCAAGCGCAGAGAAGAATGCAGATAGGCGATTTTTTGCACAGTACCCGCTATTGCCGGGTAGTGCGGCGTCGGCAGTTCGATGTTCCCACCAAACAGATGCTCCACATTGTCCTCAACGGCCAGACCATTCTGCTTCAGGTATGTCAGCCGTCGCTGCTCAAATCCCTGCTTGGCATACCGGAACCGTCCGTTTCGGGTATAGCATAATGCTTCCAGATCGTATTCCTCGGCAAGGCGCAGCACTGGGTCGATCGTTTCCGGCGCAAATCCATTGATGCGCTGTTCTTTTCTGGTTTCGCAATTCACGACCAGTGCGCCATTCAATGCAATGTAGAAATTCTGAGAGAACATATCTGTATGCAGTGCTTCCCGCACCGTTTCAAAGTGCGGCAGATCCCGTCCGGTTGCCAGCACGACACGGATGCCATCCTGTTGCGCCCGCAGAAACACTTTTTGTGTAAATTCGGAAACTTCCCCCGCTTCGTTCAGCAGGGTGCCGTCCAGATCGGCGGCAATCAACTTGAGTGGCATCGTTCTTTCCTCCCTGAATTTTTCTGCTTTCAGTATACGAAAAGACCGAAGCCGGAGCAAGAGCTTTTCTTTGGTAAACAGGGGGATTTTTCTGGATGATTTCATGTGTTCCAGCTTGTGAACAAAAAAGAGTGTGAAGAAGGGGGTGCAAGCAATGAAAGGTTACCTTTGCCTTGGTTATAACCATGACAGGAAGGGAGATTAACTGTTCACTTCTATGAAAAGTAAGGTGCTCATCAGCCTATGATTCTCATCATGCACGGGTGGGCATCAATTTTCCTGATGCGTAAAATGGGGCTATTGCAAAACGACCGAAAAAGAGATAGACTTGCCCGAAAAGGGGGCGCCTATCTCAATTTTTATTGTATGCAGAAAGTTATTCTACGAAATCCAAAAGCGGTATTATCAATCTAACAGCATCTAGATTGATAGGCGATGTAACATTGATGTGGGAGTAGAATCCAGTGAAGTGTTAAAGCTTTCTCTCTATATATTGATCTTTCAGGTTTTTGAACGTTGAAAATTTCATAAGATATAAATTTCCGCGACTCCTCGTCATCGCAACGTATAGCTGGTTTAGTGTCACTGGGCCCAATTTGCCAGCCGAAAAAGTATCTTCACCAAGATTTTCGAGATTTTCAGTAAGAATCACACATGCTTCGTCAACCGTATCTCCTTTAGAATAGGACCAGTTCATGGCGCGAAAGTCATAACTTGAAGCATTCTTATTAATCAATTTTACAATTTGATTGTTTTCAAGTATTTCTTTTGCGTTTTCATCTGCCCAAATGACGGAACCGTTGCTAATTCCATAGGAGTCAATATGTATCCCAAGTTTTTTTCTTACATACTCGCAAATTTCCAATGAACACCGTCTGGATTTTTCCAAAGTTGTTAAATCTACAGAAAAGCCGGATTTCTTCAAGTTTGTGATAAAATCAACACAGCTTACATTACTCTTTTTTATCTTAAATGGTTTTCCTGAATTGTTTCTTCCTGAAACAGAATGCTGGTAGTAATCGCCGACAAGAACAATATCGCGAAGATACTTTGAAAGAGACATTATGAGTTCATAATCATAATTTCGGAAATCTTGAAACTCATCAATCAGTATACAATCGAAGAAAATATTTAATCGTGTTGCTGCTCTTTTGATAAGGCTGTCTTTTCCTTGCTTTATTTGAAGAACCAATTCTGACAGGGTGGCACAATAATACTGTTGTTTCCTCGTGATATAGTGCCGAAGATAGTCTTTTTTGATATAATATGGATTTGGAACTGTCGTATTAGGAATCACTTGTTGTGGAGGGGTTATAGTGCTAATCCCCTGACTCGTAAAATTGGTGGCACCAAAATGTTCTGCTATACTTGGTTCATAAGGTAAAACCAGATGGTGGTACACGAATGAGTGGAAGGTTGCAACCGTTGTCAGATCAGGGATGCAACCAAAAGCATCGCACAGTTCCTTTTGGATATTAAAGATATTTTCATGCGTAAATGCCAGAATAAGATTTCGCTTAGTAGGATCTATTGTGTGACAGATATGATAAGTTTTTCCGGCACCTGCTACAGCCAAAATTACGCGCTTAGCCATTCGATAGCTTCCTTTACATACTGTGGCACCACGAATGTGGTATCGGAGGTTAACATTTGATAAGCAACATCGACCTTGTTTTGGAGCATTTTGCCTAGTACAGGGCCGTAATCTTTTTCATGAAACAAGTATTTGGCATCCTTCTTAACCGAAATCATGCCATCTAAGGTTGCTTTATTTTCTTTATAAATACAGGCTTCCCATGTCCACTCGTCAATCGTTTTTCCCATAAAGATACGCTGATTTATAGCAGATTGATTGAAAGTATCTGCATCTTTAATCTTTTGTAGTTCCTCATCGTTATCTGTAACGACTGCAATACGTTTATTTGTTGCCTTGGCGATTTCAAGATATCGCTTATATGAAATGCCGTTACAGGAGATAATGGAAACATCATCATTTTCAGTAGTGCGTCCGGTAAGTTGTTTATAGAACAGCGGGAGAAGAAGGAATTCTGTTGCACCTTCAACAAGAAAAACTTTTTTTGACAGTAACAGCTGTAAGAATCCATTGTCATCTGCCCGAACAAAAAATTCAGCATCATCAGGCTTTACGCCCGCCAAAGATTTAACCTCATCTTCCGCAATCCAAAGAACATTTTTGAGATTAAGTCTGCTTGCAATCATATTGCTATGCGTTGCAACGATAATTTGAGAGTTTTCTTGTTGGGTCGAAATCGTATCGAGCATTTTTTGCAGAGACGAAAAACTTAGGTGATTTTCCGGCTCCTCCATTAGAATGACATTCAAGCCATTTGACTTGTCCAGCGCAATTTGTGTTTTGATAAGACTTTCCATACCGCTTCCACGATTTTCAAGCGCGATAGAATCTTCATATACAGATAAAACTGTTTCCAAAATGACTTTTTTGCTATCAATCCCAAATTTTCTGTGTTCACTGATATCCGGCAGGTTGGTTGACTCAAGGGCCTTCTCTAAATTCACTCTGAACTCATTCTTGGCCCTTGCTCTGGTGACTGGGTCATATTTGCTTGTAAACAAAGTCCTGTTATAGTAGTTAAACGAAGGTGCCGCTGCGCTACTGGTTGTGTCAATAGATAAAAAGTTCAAAGGACGTTTAATCATTTGATAAGGACGATTTGCAAAAGTCGTCCATGTTAAAGTATAGTATTCATAGGGGACATTTCCACTAAGGATAGATTGCTCTATACCTGTGCCAAGTTCGGCATCGTACTTGCACTCGAACCGAATACCGTATTTTTCAGGTTGGCTTTTTTTATCGCCGTAAACCTCACCATAAAAATAGTCGGAATTCTTTTGACGAGGATCAAGTGTTAATTCTACCTCGATTATAATTTGTGGGAGGGTCCTTATACTTGGATTTGCTTGAAAAGCGGCAACCTGACTTACGTTCAATAAATCCTTTAGCACCGATTTATCTGCATTCCGATATTGCTGATTTAGAGCCGTTTTAAGCGCATCCAGAATAGTGCTTTTTCCTGCCTCGTTCTCTCCAACGAGAATATTCATGTGTTCATTAAATAACACATCCAGCGAAACGAATTTCTTAAAGCCTTCTATATGCAGCGATTTTATGCAATTCACGAGCTACACTTCCTAAAAATCAATTTGAATTATTTTCCTCAAAGTTCTCCACCTGCTCCATCACCTTACGGAAAACTTCTGGGCTATACTGTGGGGGATAACCATTTTTGACGAGGCAGATCTTGATTTCCAGTTTCAACTGGTCACGGACGTTCTGGTTGTTCAGCCAGTCGGCAAAAGAAGATTTGGTGTCGATGATTTCTTTGACCTTTTTCGCCAACATCTTGCACTTATCGTTGACAACTACACCGTCCACATTCTGGTCGGTGCCATACTCGAAATTATACTGGTCCCGCAGGGCAAGGAGGATATCGTAGAACGCCTTTTCTTCAAAGGTCAGACCGATCTTTCGGAAACTCTCCCGGCTCTCTTTCATCTGCCGCAACACTTCCAGCGCATGGTCGTAGGCAGCTTTGATAATATCATCCGAAGCCTGCTCCTGTGCTTCGCCAGCTTCTTCGGCGGCAAGGTGCTTGCGCCGCTCATGGTAGGCACGGATCGTGTCCTCCAACATCTGCTCAAAGGTCTTTGCCGCCAGCTGGTTTACGGCGCTGTATTCTCGGATCTGCTTTTTCATCATCTTAACGAGGATTTCCAGTTTGGTGGCAGGCATCTTGATGTCGGACAGTTTTTCAAAATATTCCGGGCTGAAAATATCCTCTTCCTCGCCGTTGTCAAGGATACTTTCTACCTGATTGTACTTCAGGGCTTCTTCTACCATCCGGGCAACATTGCGGTTCATAGTATCGGTGTCTACATCGCTGGTGCCGCTCATCTTGCGGACAAAGCCTGCAATCGCCATAAAGCACTGCGCAAGGGCAGATTCGTCCTCATGCAGTTCGCCGGAGGGCTGGCAGATGTCATAGGCCACACGCATCCGCTTTACGGTTTTGAGGAAATAGGTCTTGAACGAAACTTTCTGCGTTCCGTTCCGGCTTTCGGTATTCAGTTCCTCGGTCGAAGCAAAAACGTGTTCGGCTGCGCTGGTGAGAGCGCGGTAACGCTCCACCGGGTCGGTCTTTTCGCTCAGGAACGGGGTGAGGTCATACCCGGTGAACAGCTGCTTCAGAACGCCCAGTTCGTCCCGGAACGCATTGGTTGCCTGCTCCACATCGTCCGCGGTCGGGGCAACAGAAGTGTTGCCGCCGTAGATTTTCATAGCTTCGCGCATATTGTCGCGGATGCCGATGTAGTCCACGATCAGACCATACTCCTTGCCCGAATACTTCCGATTGACACGGCTGATGGTCTGGATGAGCATATGTTTTTGCAACGGCTTGTCGTTGTACATATAGGTCAGGCACGGCACATCAAATCCCGTGATCCACATATCGACAACGATGACGATGCGGAAGTTGGACTGCTCGTCTTTGAACGCTGCATCCAGCGTTTCCGAACGCTTGTCGTTCTTGACACCGCCAAGGTAGTTATACATATCCGGCTTGTCGTTGCTGCCAACACTGGCTACCATCGCCATAAAGGGCATTGGTTTCCGCTTGGCAAGCTCCTCTTTGGAAAGCGAAACGCCATCCGGTACCTTCTTTTCCACAAACCACTCCGGGTATTTTTCCTTGAACTTTTCCAGCAGCGCAAAGGCGATGGGGCGGCTGGAACAAACGATCATGGCTTTCTGCACCCGGTCGGGGTCTTTTTCGCAGGAAGAAACATAGTGGTCGTGGATATCCACCGCCAGACGTTCCAGACGGGACGGCTCGCCCAGAATGATTTCCATGGAACTCATAGCTTCCTTGCTGGCCTCGATATCCTCTTTGGTCGCACCGTCCTCGGCGCAACGCTTGTAGTAGGCTTCGATCTCCCTGACTTTTTTCTTGTCCAGCAGGACTTTTGCAATGCGGGGATGATATTTGATGGGAACCGTCAGGCCATCGGCAACTGCCTGATCCATGGTATAGCGGTCGATTTCGTTGCCGAAAGTCTGGTAGGTTTCCGCAATCGGGGTGCCGGTAAAGCCCACAAAGGTGGCCTGCGGAAAGGCTTCCCGCAGCACCTTGGCATAGGGCTTTGACACCAGTGCTTTCATGTTCTCGTCGGAATCCTTGCTGAACTGGATCTTTTTGGAGTGTTCCAGCTGCGTTCGGTGCGCTTCGTCCGAGAAGCAGACAATGTTCCGCCGGGCATTGATAAGCCCGATCTTATCCTCTTTGCGGTCGCAGAATTTTTGAATGGTGCAGATGTAGAACCCGCCGCTCTGCCGCTTGCCCAATTCGTCCCGGAGCTGGGCACGGTTTTTGACCACAGACACCTGCCCCAGATTGAGAAACTCCTGACTTTTGGTAAACAGCTTGGCACTCTGCTTTTGCAGGTCGTCCCGGTCTACGATCATCACGATGGTGGGGGAGCCAATCTCCGGGGTGTCGGTGCAGCGCAGGGCAAGTTGACGTGCCAGAAACGCCATGGTATAGGTTTTGCCGCAGCCGGTTGCGCCAAAATAAGTGCCGCCCTTGCCGATGCCGCTGACTACCGACTGCACGATGCTCTGTTTCAGCTTCCGTGCGGCGAAGAACTGCGGATAACGGCAGACGATCTCCACTTCGCTGCTGTCGTAGATACTATCCTGAAAATAGATGTAATCCCGGAAAATTTCCAGAAACCGTGCCGGACTGTACACGCCGTTGATGAGGGTTTCCGTCTCAGCAAAAGGCAGGGTGGAAAGCTGGTCGCCGTCGTTCACACGCCGCCATGCGTAGAAATGCTCATAAGGGGTACGCACCGTACCCAGCCGGGTCTTGACTCCATCCGAGATGCAGGCAAGGGGGCAGTAGTGCAGTAGGTGCGGGATATCCCGCCAGTAGCGAATGGTGATCTGCTCCCATGCGTCGTGAATGGTGGCGTTGGCATCTGCCGGATTTTTCAGCTCAATGACGCACAGCGGCATCCCGTTGACGAACAACAGCACATCGGGGCGGCGGTTCTCCTTCTGGCCGTTGTTGGTGTACTCGATGGTAAACTGGTTTACCGCCCGGAAGATATTTTTAGCCGGGTCGTCGAAGTCGATCAAAGGCACCATACAGGGCAGACCGTTCTGCGGCACGAACTGGATGCCGTAGACCATCCAGTTGTATACCTTGTGCAGCGTGGCAAAATCGCTTTCGCCGCCGGCAAGGCGCACGGTATCGAAGATGTGTGTCCGTTCTTCTTCGGTCAGCTGCGGGCTGGAATCGCGCAGAAACTCCATAAAGTCCGCTGCAATCAGAACGTCATGCCGGGACTTGCGCTGGATGGTGTTCCCGGCAGAGTAGGTCCAGCCTGCCTTTTCCAGCAGAGCAAGAAAGGCGTTTTCATAATCCGATTCGCAGTAGCGCCCCTGATAGTCCTTCAACTTCGCCATAATTTATGCCTCGTCTGTTTTCTGTGCTTCCTCGATGGAACCTTTTATCAAAATCGGGCAAATGTTCTGGATTTGAGCCTTTAATTTTCTGGAAAGCTCTTTTCGCGTATTATAGGCATTGAAAATATCGACAATATCCTGTTGAGTTTCAACATCGGGAACAGGAATTTTAACATCATTCACATCTTCTAAATTAAAAAACTCCGTAGAGCTTCCCCAAGAATTTGTAATTACATATCTGTCAAACTCCGGGCGATTGAAGTGCATATATAGCCAACGTGCCAAAAGTTTATGAGAGTATTCGGGTTTGATTCTGAATACCACATAATCTTCTGTACAAATGACAGGGCTCTCCCCGTCATTGTAGGCAATACTGAATTTAGAGCCATTCCGAGAAGTACGATGATTAAAAACAAAATCGCCGGGGAACACAATCTGGAACTTGCTCAAGTCTCTCCCGGTTAAAGAGGTTTTTGTAGGCATCAGTTCTTTCTGGTTGTTGACCCCTCGCACATCAGGGACTCCATAGGTGAGATCAAAATTGATATTCTCGCATGGAGTAATATAATTCCCCAATTTTTGGAGAGGGGCATTTTCTCGAATATTTTCTATATAGGCATCACAAACCAGCTTCAAATCTTCCAGTCCACGCTCGTAACTTTTCTGGTTGGCAAGCATGGCATTGTAGACAGCAACATATTTTTGCTGGAGGGGATAAGAGGGCATGTCCAGTTCAATTGCCTGAACATCTTCCCAGTTATAGAACTCCGTGGAGCTGCCCCAAGAGTTGGTGATTACATAACGGTCAAACTCTGGGCGGTTGAAAAACATATAGAGCCACCGTGCAGAAAGTTCTTTTTCACATTCCGGTTTGATACGGAATACAACATAATCTTCCGTGCAAATGATAGGCTTGCGACCGTCATTGTAGGCAATGCTGAATTTAGAGCCGTTCCGGGAAGTACGGTGATTAAAAACAAATTCGCCGGGATATACGATTTGGAACTTGCTTAGGTCTCTGCCGTTCAAATCAGATTTTGTGGGCATTAGTTCTTTCAGGTTGTTGACACCTCGGACATCGGAAACACCATAGGACAAATCAGCATTTGTGTTTTCACGAAGTTCAATAAACGGTCCAAGACGACATTTACTCAATCCCATAGCCAATCCCCCTGAATGCTTCCTCCAGCATCCGCTGGGAATCCTTTTCCTGCTTCATGATGTCCTGCATCTCCTTCTGGATGCGCGCCATCTCCGCTTCGTAATCAATGCCCAAGTCATGGTCGATGAACTCAATGTACTTGCTGGGGGTCAGTGCCCAGCCGTTCTGTTCGATCTCCTCCATGCCCACACTGCGGTACAGCTCCGGCACGGCATAGGCTGCTCCGTCAGTGCCTTCGTTCTGCCAAGTATGGTAGATACCCGCTGCACGGTCGATCTGGTTGGTGTCCAGCAGAACCTTCTTTTTGCCCTCACCCTTGACCGGATTTTCCGTCCACTGGCGCAGATCCATGAACAGAATCTCATGCTCCCGGTTGCGCAATGCTCTGCCGTGGTAGTTGCTGCCCTTTTTATTCTGGTTGAGGATCCACAGGGTCACGCTGATATCCGTGGTGATAAAAAGTTCGCGCGGCAGAACGATGATGGCTTCCACTTTGTCGTTCTGGAGGAGCTTTTTGCGGATGTCCAGCGTGTCGCCATCGTTCAATGCGCCGTTGGCCAGCAGGAACCCGGCCACACCGTTGGCGGGTTTCAGGTGGGAGAGAATGTGCAGGATCCACGCATAGTTGGCGTTGCTCTCCGGCGGAGTGGAATAATCGGCCCAGCGGGGGTCGTCTTTCAGGTTGCTGTCGTACCAGCCTTTCAAGTTGAAGGGCGGGTTCGCCATGATGTAATCAAAGTGCAGCCCTTTGTGCAGGTCATGGGTAAAGCTGGAATCGTAAGTTTCGCCAAGGTTGTGGCTGATGCCGCGCAGGGCAAGGTTCATTTTGGCAAGGCGGTAGGTGGCAGCTTCTTTCTCCTGACCGTACACGTTGATGCGGTTGATATCGCCCTGCTTCGATTCCACCAGTGCGGCACTCTGCACGAACATACCGCCAGAGCCGCAGCAGGGGTCGTAGAGTGTGCCGTCGAAAGGCTCGATCATGGCGGCGATCAGCTGCACAGCATCGTGGGGCGTGTAGAACTCGCCCTCTTCTTTCGTGGCGTTGACGGCAAACTCCTTGAGGAAGTATTCGTACACACGCCCGATCAGGTCTTTTTCCTCGCCGAACTGCTTGTGGCTGATCTTGTTGACTTCGTCCACGATCTTCTTGATGTCGTTGGGCGCAAGGTTGCGGGTGGTAAAGGTACCCTCGACAAAGCAGCCCTTCAGCTGCTCCGACCCGGCGGCAATGCTGTGCAGTGCCGTGTCCAGCGCCACATTCAGATTGGCACTCGGCGTGTTGATGATGGTATTCCACTGTGCTTCCGGCGGCAGGCTGTACGTTCCGTCGTCAAAGCTGGGGTCATCAAAGAACGCCGCCTTGATATCTTCATCGTCCGGGTCAAGACCCTGTGCTTTCAGCTTGTTGCGCAGATTTTCAATGCCGTCCTCGTATTTCTCGCCGATAAAGCGCAGAAACACAAGGGTAAGCATCATATCGCGTTTTTCAAAAAAAGATCCGGAATTGCGCGCCGCGCGCAGATAATCCCGGCAGTTGAACAAAATCTGATCCAGATTTAAGGGCTTTTCTTCAGCCTTCTTTTTTGCCATCGTGTGATTCCTCCGGGTGAAATGTAGTCTTTTCATTATTTTATCACAGTCGGACTGCGTAGGAAAGACTTGATTTTGGATCATGGTCCGAAAGGACGCATAGCCGGTGCAAGCAGTGCAGACGTATATACATCTGCTTATTTTGCGTTGCAAAGCGCTTGTTGGGGAATGCCCCAAGCCCCTTGATCTGCATTTTCCAATGCAGGCTGCGCATCCCTTCGGGACGCTTTTTACCCGGTGATGTGCTCTGGGTCGTTCAAAACTTGCATGAGGTGAGAAGCGGCTTCTGCAAGAGAATCGTACTTCATCTGTTCAGGAACTGGCGCTTCCAGAAGAGAAACGCCCCACGCCTGCATACAGTCCGCAAGTTCTTTCTGTGCCTGCAATGCTGCCGCCTTACGCACATCCAGGGTGGTTTCTGTATCCAGAACGTAGGCTGTGGAGTATTTTCCGTTGCGGTCTTCCGTCAACTGCACCATGGAGTAGTGCTCATCCCAAAAGTGACAGAAGCGAACCCTGCCACCGATGTTCTCCATGTCATGGCACAGTTCTTCTTCGCTGCTCCATTGTGGAGTCTCGGACAAAATGCAATTCAGTTCTGAAAGAGCCAGCCGTTCTTCAGCCGATAGCTCTCCATGCAGGCATTCACGTTTTAGATTATTCTGCCAATATGGGCTCAACTTTCCATTCCGGGCATCTTTCATTGCTTCTTCGATATTGGGTAGCATCGTCATGTCGTTTACCTCAAATACTCGCCAGCAGTGTTATATACACGCTTATAGTGTTGATTATAAACTATTTGAGGGCAAAAAGAAAGAGCGTCAGCACGTTTGCTGCGCTCCTTGACATAGGTGTTATTTTGTGATATAGGGGATATTGTCTGTGTATGCATTCAGGATGTCAATGGCAGCTTTCTTCTGCCCCGGTGTGAGCTGGCTCAGCTTTCTGCTCAGTTCGTCATCTGCCACATGGGAAGCAGATGCAACCGAATCCCGGATCAGCACATCGGCAGATACGTCCAGCACCTCGACGATTCGGATAAAGGTTTCCAGTTTAGGGATTTTTACTCCGCGCTCTAAATCTCCAACATAATTTGCCGACAAATCGACCCGTTCTGCAAACTGTTCAATCGTCCAGCCTTTTTCCTTGCGCTGCTCTCGTATTCGTTGACCCAAAAGCGTATTCATAGCGACCTCACATTCTAATTGTGTTTGTTACACACCAATAGCATACCTGTCGCAATTTTTGTTATACACAATCCATTTGTGTTTATTCAACGCTATTCGGGTAATTTCAAGGTGGAAAATTTTTGTGCGTATCTTTGGTCAAAAAAGCAATGGTCTTTGGGGACGGTACATGGTACAATAGCAAACGTTGTGCCCCTTGGCACATGAACGAAGGTAAAAGGAGCTGCTGAACGTGGATACGATCTATCTGCTGCCCGGTGAGGAACGCTGCGTTGATTTTCGAGATGCTAATGGTGTCCCGAAGGTACACTACACCTACTGCTCTTTCCGTGGCAGGCTTTTCAACTGCACCTGCTGTACAAAGGACGAAGCCCAGCGGCTGTGTGAAGATTGGCTTATAAAACAGGACCGCTGCTATATAAACTAAAAAAGCCTCCGAGTACAACTCCCAAATGGGAAGAGTCCTCGGAGGTATTCGTTTATCGAGTCTGGGTTTTCTCGGTGGTGTCCTTCTCCTCTGCAAAAAAGCGTTCTACGTTTTTCTGCGCACGAACCAGTTCTTGCATCTCGTTCCGTGCCTTGCGGTAGTCCGGGTAAGATGCTTTCTTCTTGGTCAGCAGTTCTGCAAACTCCGCATCCAACTCCTTGACCTTCGGCAGCTTTTGCAATCCTGCCTCGTCAAAGGCAGCCTTCGCCGCCTTGTGCAGGGTGATCTCCTCCCGGTGAGCTTCCAAAAACTTTTGACTGTACCCCGACTTGCGGTAGGCATCATAGACCGGGCGAGTCTTGGCATAGTTGATGATGTGGGTTTTCAGGACGGCGATTTCGGCCAACCTCGTTTCCGCCGCCTTGATGGAATCGCCCATGGCATGATAGCGTTCCGTTGCCGCCGTTGCACGTTCCCGCAGTTCCTCGGCACTGCTGATCTTCTGCTCCTGTAAAAATAGCAGCGTCTTGGACATCTCCTTCAGGTTGAACTTGGTCGCCCACCTTTTGTAGCCGACACTTTTGCCCTCTGCCATTTTCCCCTGAATATCCACCAGCAACTGGAAGGGCTGCTCTTTGGGCTGTTTTTTCTGGTACGGCTGGTGCTTCGCCTTTCCCTCCAGCACCGCCTTGATCTCGTCCTCGCCATAACCGGTACCCAGTGTGCGGAACCGGATGAATCGTTTCTGCCGTGTGCCTTTGACGGAGGTGTATTTCCCTCGCTTGACCTCGTATCCCTGCTGCTCCAGCTTTTGCAGAAAATCTTCGTAGTCTTTGGGTTTTTCCGCCAGAATGTTGTCAATCACGCCGCATAGACAGTCACGATTGCTTTCTTTGGGCGGGTAGAGTGTGCGCTTCTGCCGCTCCCGATAGGGTTTTATCTCAATGACGGAAAGCTGATGCTCTAAGCAGATCAGATCGCTCAACCGTTGCACAGCCAGCCCGGACAATAAAAAATCCCGGAATTTCCGGGTGCTGTCCAACGCAGTGGAGTTGTAGATAATGTGATTATGAATGTGTTCCCGGTCCGTGTGGGTTGCAACGATAAACGCATACTTGCCTTTGGTGAAACGCATTGCCAGCTCATAACCCACCTTGTTGGCTTCCTCGGCAGTGATCTCTCCGGGCTTGAACGATTGCCGAATCTGATAGGCGATCACATCGCTTTTCTGCCTGCGACCGGTGGCAAGTTCGTATTGGCGTTTGGAGAGCATAAATTCTTCATCCACAGTCAGGGGACTGCATTCGTAACTGCTGACCAGTTCGCCCTGCTCAGTCTTGTCGGGATTCTGTACATAGTCTGTACGGCTTTTCAGACAGGCCGCAACCGACTTGCCTTTGTTTTTGTGCAGCGCGATCAGCCGTGTTGCGGCCATCCTAAATCACCCCCATAAAAGAAAAAGCCGCCCGAAGGCGGCAAAAGGTTGAAAATGCTCCTTACAGTTCGGCCAACCACTCACTGAACCGCCCGATGCCCCCGGTGATGGCAGTTGCACCGAAAAAGAGGATGAAGCAGATGAACTCGGCCACCAGCAGGATAAAGAACTGATTCCAAGTCTGACGGTAAGCCGTGTAGATGCCGCAGCCGAAGATGTAGAGCATCAGCGGAGCGACTACATAGCTGGACAGGGTTAGCAGCCACCTTGCCATCAGAGCTAGAAACGCCACAAAGAGAGAAATCGGGAAAAGAACAATTTTCTTCAGCATAGACATCATATCAAGCACTTCCTTTCTGTTCGCCCTTATTATAAAGGTATCGACTACTACGTTGCAAGGATGTCAAGCATTATATGTACACCCGCAGTCCTCCAACTGCGGGAATTTTTATAGCTCTGCCAGCTTGGAAAGAATTTGCTTGCCAATGTCAATCAGTTCATCCAGCCGCTGCCGCAGGTCCTCCATGTCAGCGGCGTAGACCTTGCCGCACTCGTTGGCACGCTTGGCGTACTGATTCAGATTGTTGCTACAATTCTGGAGCAGATAAGCCATTCGGCGTAGCTGCGGCAGATCGAGATTTAGGCAGTATCCATCCAATGCCATTTTGCGGATATAGGCACTCAAGCTGCGGATGCCCATGCTGAACATCTTTTCATAGATGCGGTTCTTTTCTGTTTTGGTCAGGCGCAGGATGATGATTTCATCCCGCTTCTCTTTCATCGTGCATCACCATCCTTATCATAGTAGCTGCGGAACGGTTTGACAGGCTCCGACTGATTGATCTTTTCCCCTAGTGCAGCCAGCACAGACGGACGAGTTGCGGGTGCTTCGGTTTCCTTGTATTCTTCGGGAGTATCCTGCGAGGAACTGCGGTCACGGTCGATATTCAGCAAAGCGTTCAATTCAGCAAGGCGAGCAGACTTTTCGGCCAGTTCTTCCTCCTGTGCAAAGGGCTTTGCCACTTCGACCTCTGCGGCCTGCTTCTGCTGTTCAAGGTTTTGCAGAGCATTTTCGGCATCTGCAATACGGTCAGCGAAATTGTCGATGGCATTGTCCAGACGAGTGATATTGCCGCGCGCATCATCGCCCAGCGACACCGGGTAACTCAACTCTGCCCGGAGTACGGCCTGATGCTCATTTTTGAAGCTGTCGAACCGAATGTTCAGTTCAAAGCCACGGTAGGTGCCCAGCAGCATCATATCAGCATTGGGCATCTCCTGCCGAGCCAGCAGCAGCCGTTCGCCTGCAGCCTTTTTGTCATCGTACACCATGCCCTTGATGGTCATGCCGCAGAAGTTTTCTTTGTCCTGCGGGTGTGCTGCTGCAATCTGTGAGTCCTGTTGTAAAGCAGCAATGCGGGTTTTCTGTTTCTGGATCTCCTCCGGGAAAGTTTTGAGCAGCTTATCCTCCAGACGATATTTCTGATTCTGGAAGTCTCCGCGCAGCACCTTCAATTTTGCTACCTGCACGTCCAAGTCCATCTTTTCCCGGATGCGAGGGTCGCCTGCACACAGAGCCTTGATTTCTGCGTAAGATAAAGCCTGTTCGTCAATATCATCGCAAGATCGCATAGGCGATTTGCTCGTCATGATCTGCGAGATAAACTTCTGCTTATTCTCAAGGGTCTGATCGGGTAAGAGGATGGCATTACTGCCAGCCCCTCCCCTAAGAACCGTACGTGAGAGTTTCCCCTCATACGGCTCAAGCCTTTCAGAAAGTTCCCGTTAGGGAACCCGGCGCAACAAAACAAGCATCGTTTTTGTGCAATACGGTATGGCATTCGGGATGCACCATTTCCAGCCATGGTGACTTTCCATGTCGGAACACCTTGTGAACCTTGAAACCTGTGTCAGAAGTTATCGGTTCTCCACACACAGGGCAGCAGCGGTGCTGATTTCTCCATACTTTCAAGAGCTTCTCGCGTCCGTTGGTGCTGTTCAGCATTTTCTCACCATCACGCTCTTCATAATAACCATTCCACCGCGCATCGAACGGATTTGCTTCGGCAACGATTTTCTTAAAGCGGATGATTTTGGTGTCCGTTGCATATTCGAGGGCAAAATAGGAAAGCTCTTTGTTTCTCTTCTTGGAGCGTTCTTCTGCGGCAAAAGTCCAGTTCCGAGAGCCGATGCAGTGCCAATATTTCTTGGCAATCCACCGTCTGCTCTTTTTCTTGTGCCTGCGCTTTGCCCATTACCAGAGACAATTATAAATCTGATAGTCGATTTTGCTGAATGCTTCAGCGGACACAACAAATCGCTGGTTATTGACCCAGCCACGGATAACCGGGTTGAGCTGGCGAATCAGGGAATCCTGCTTTGCCGATTTGTTGCTCTTGACGATTTCGCGCACCTTTTTCAGCAGAGAACTGACCGATTGCTTCGAGGGTTTGATAAGGAGTTTTCCGTTGTATTTTCGAATATTCTTGCCCAAGAAGTCAAATCCATCTTCGATGTGGGTGATAACCGTCTTTTCTTCGGACAACTGCAATCCACGTTCAGCCATAAACTCTCTAATAATAGGAAGGACTTCTTCGCGCAGAAATTCCGGGCTTTCTCCGGTTACGATAAAGTCGTCAGCATAGCGCACAAAGTTCATCTTATTAAAGTGAGTTTTCCCATTGAAGTACTGTTTGGTCGGCAGTCGTTCCTTTAAGAGCCGTTCCAGCCCATCCAGTGTCATATTCATCAGAGTGGGCGAGATAGTCCCGCCCTGCGGCGTACCCTCTTCGGTGGGGAACAGCTGTTTCGTATCGACAAATCCACACTTTAGCCATTTCTGTAAAACCTGTGTGTCCATCGGAATGTTTTCCATGAGCCATTCGTGGCTGATATGGTCGAAGCATCCCTTGATGTCACCTTCGAGAATCCATTCGGGTGATTTTCCTTTGTTCAGGTCGGTAAAGCACTGCTCGATTGCATCGTGCGTACTTCTGCCGATTCGGAATCCATAGGAGTTCGGGTCACCGTAGGTTTCAGCAAGCGGTTCCAGTGCAAACATGTACAAAGTCTGCATGGCTCGGTCTGTCATTGTCGGAATACTCAATGGCCGCAGTTTGCCGTTTTTCTTCGGAATATAAACACGTTTCAGAGGCTGAGGACGGTATCCTCGCCGTTTCAGTTTATTGATTGCCTTGAATTTTGCCTCTGGGGTCAGCCACAGTTCATGGTCAACCCCAGCCGTATTTTTACCACGATTGCTTGTTACTCGCTTCACTGCCAAGGCTTTGGCGTAAAATGAGTGAGTTAACAGCCATTGCAGCGTTTTCACTTTGCTGTAATGACCTTCTTGTTGAGCCTTTACGATACGCATTTGCAGCTTTTTAACATAAGCGCGAGCCTTGTTCCAGTCGATGCTGGCCCAATCTTCCACTTTGCAAGTCGGTGCACACGATTTCTCGTTCATTTGCAATTCCTCCATTTTGAAAAGTTCTGTAAATTCTCTCGTAAAGAAAGACCATGGATGGAAGTCTGCCTGCTTTCGCATGAGGTAATGTTGCAACCTCTATCCGTCCCCATTACAGGGTCGGCATTCGCTTTTTCCATCTTTCTTCTACCCGCATTTCATAAAGTCTCCTTACGGTTTCCGTCCGATTGCTCGGAGAAATACGGGCTTACCACGTTCCGCTTATTCAACAGTATGGGTTAGGTCTCACTTCTCCGCCGGCAGCTTTGTGTCCATGTATTCCCACTATACAGGGGAATAACCAGCTGCATTACCATTTTGGTTCAGGCTTGTCAGCAACTTTAGCCTGTTCGGCCTTAACGACGTTTATCAGTGATTCACGTTACATTAACCATACCATACAAGTTAGGCTCCCCAACCGCATTGTTGCTTGCAGCTTATCGCTTTCACCTCGCAGTTTCAGCTTGAACCCTTTCGGGTGGGGCTACCCTTGTCCTGTCACGCTTCCTCACAGCCGTTACCAGCCGCTTTGTTGACAGTAGACTACTGCTAATGGAATAACAGGTCCGGTCATTGCCAGACAGTTGAATTAAGCGACTTCGTGTCGCACGAACAGGTAGACCTCATCAATGGACAGCGAGATGACCTCGCTGTCCATGTTGGTGCGAGCCAGAATCACCGGGCCGGTCAGGTAGTGCTTGCCGCCCATCTTCAGCACCTGCGCCGGGTTGTAGCAGAGCAGCAGCGAGGTGTTGGGAAGGTTCAGGCAGGCATCATCCTCCTCAAAGCAGGGCAGGATGCCGGGAGCCTCGTCCAGCGTGATGATGGTCAGCTCCATATCCGGGGCAATGGCAGCGAGATAGACTTCACCAGGCTTTTTTCTGCCGTTCAGAATCGTGTAGATGCGAGTATCAATGGTGACTTTCTCGGAACGGATGTGAGTGCTAGTAAAGTTCATAGACGTTTCCTCCAAAATTTTTGCAAAAATAAAAGACCCGGAACTGGGTCTTTTGGTTCAGTCTGCGATCAGCGCGCTTCTTCCTGCTTCTTCTGTTTTGCCTGTTGCTTTTTTAGTTGCCACTGGTCGAGCAGCTTGATGATGATGCTTTCCATCTGCCGGGGCGTGTAATTGCGTGGAAAGTATTTCCGCAGGGTTTCGTTTTTGATGGTCACGGTGTCCAGTTCGCTTTTCTTTTCCTCATTCATAATGTTGTAGACTGCATCATAGTCAAACTCACCCTGCTGCGCCAGCTTTTTTATCCGAATGGCTTGTGAAAGAGATGGTGCGTTCTGGGAAGCATCCATTGCTTCTAAAAAATCCTGTTGCTGTTTTTCGTCCAGATAGGACAGTTCTACCGCAGGGTTAAAAGAGATTTTTTTCTCGTCCACCATGTCGAGCAATTCAGGGACAAGGTTCGTCAGACGCACAAAACGCTGGACTTGATTGCGACTTTCGCCTGAATCTTTTGCTACTTTTTCATCGGCTCTCAACTTCGTCCCAACTTGGGACGAAGTTAAATCTGACCTAGCACCTTGATTTTTTATTGCATCCAGCTTCATCTTGTACGCAAATGCCCGCTCGCTGGGCAGGATGTGTTCTCTCTGCAAATTGGAATCGACCATCAATATCGTGGCGGCATCATCCTCCATATTTCGCACAATGACAGGCACGGTGTCCAGATTTGCAAGCTCTGCGGCGTGTTTCCGACGATGCCCGGAGATGATCTCATAGCCGCCCTCTGGTCTGGGGCGGGCAATCAGCGGCGCAAGCACACCGAACTGCGAAATGCTTTCCACCGTCCGGGTCATGGAATCATCGTCCAGAACTTTGAACGGGTGGTTTTTGAACGGGAAAAGTTCGCTGACGGGAATCTGTTGTACCTGCTCCCGCTGTTCTTCCTGCCGGGATTCTTCGGTCGAAAAAATATCATCGAGACCTTTCAGTGCTACGTTTAAGCCGCTTTTCGGCATCCACCAACACCTCCTCGTATTATAAAAGAGTAGTATTTATAGACCGCTCTCCAGCGGTATGCTACACTGTATAGGATGCTGTGGATTGGTGAACACCTCCTACCGCAAAGACGGTTTGACAAAGGCTCCAACCACAGCTTCTTTGTTGAAATGTTAATCAGTTAGATACCGCCAGAC
>ERZ833515.460-NODE-460-length-35433-cov-3.780061_pt1 | contig 35433 bp, 29 predicted proteins | sample MGYA00519949_ERZ833515 | MGnify/ENA primary metagenome ERZ833515 (study PRJEB31850, sample SAMEA3708741) | human gut metagenome | biome: human gut; feature: human-associated habitat; material: faeces | place: China | collected 2014 ...
TTCCATTTTCCATATCACCTTCATAACCGATAGCACGGGCAATCTGGAAATCGGAGAAGCCTTGTACTTTTGCTTTTTTCAGTAACTCCAAAGGTAACTCTGAAATCTGTTTGTGGTTCTTGCTCCATTGTTCCAGCTCCTTGCTGGTATTCATGATGTTCATCAACTTCTCCAGGAACCAACGGTCTATCTTGGTCAATTCGTGCACCTGGTCCACCGTATACCCGGCACGGAAGGCTTTGGAGATGACAAAGATACGTTTGTCGGTAGGTTCGCGCAGAGCCTTGTCCAAATCGGCAATCACCAGTTCCTTGTTCTCTACGAAGCCGTGCATGCCCTGGCCTATCATGCGAAGCCCCTTCTGGATGGCTTCCTCGAAAGTACGGCCGATAGCCATCACCTCGCCTACCGACTTCATGCTCGAACCCAGCTCTTTGTCCACCCCGTGGAACTTGCCCAAATCCCAACGCGGTATCTTGCAGACCACATAGTCCAGGGCGGGTTCGAAGAAAGCGCTTGTAGTCTTTGTCACAGAGTTGTTCAAGTCGAACAAGCCATAGCCCAAGCCGAGTTTTGCCGCTACAAACGCCAACGGATAACCCGTTGCTTTAGAGGCAAGTGCAGACGAACGGCTCAAGCGTGCATTTACCTCGATTACCCGGTAGTCCTCGCTCATCGGGTCGTAGGCATACTGCACGTTACACTCTCCCACAATGCCGATGTGACGGATAATGCGGATAGCAAGTTCACGCAATTTATGATAGTCCGTATTGCTCAACGTCTGTGACGGGGCAATAACGATGGACTCACCTGTATGGATGCCCAGGGGGTCGAAGTTCTCCATGTTGCAGACCGTGATGCAGTTGTCGAAGCGGTCGCGCACCACCTCGTATTCCACTTCCTTCCATCCCTTCAGCGATTTCTCCACCAGCACCTGTGGGGAGAAGGAGAAGGCTTTCTCCACCAGCACATTCAGCTCTTCTTCATTGTCGCAGAAGCCCGAACCCAGTCCGCCAAGCGCATATGCGGCACGGACAATGACCGGATATCCCAGTTCCCGGGCTGCGCGACGGGCATCCGCCGCATTCTCCACGGCTTCGCTCTTGATGGTCTTCACATCAATCTCATTCAGTTTCTGCACAAAGATTTCACGGTCCTCCGTGTCAATGATGGCCTGCACGGGAGTGCCGAGAACCGTCACGCCGTACTTCTCGAAAATCTTGTCTTTATAGAGGGAGACACCGCAGTTCAGTGCCGTCTGTCCGCCAAAAGCAAGCATGATGCCGTCCGGGCGCTCCTTCTCTATCACCTTCTCCACGAAGTAAGGAGTGACGGGCAGGAAGTAAATCTGGTCGGCAACTCCTTCCGAGGTCTGTACCGTGGCAATGTTCGGATTGATGAGAACCGTGTAGATGCCTTCCTCCTTCAATGCCTTGAGCGCCTGCGAACCGGAGTAGTCAAATTCTCCTGCCTCACCGATTTTCAGTGCGCCGGAACCGAGCAGCAGGACTTTCTTTATATTGTTTTCTTTCATTTGCATATCTGTTTATTAAAAATGTAATAGTAGTAATAAAACCTTATCTTTCTCTTACCTTACACAATCAGTCACTAATTGAATGGCATTCAGTATAGGACTGAAAGGTATTCACTCTGGGACTGAATGACATTCAGTATGGGACTCATTATACCGTCTTTTACATACTGATTATCAAGAGATTACAAACACAACCATTCTTGATAAAATTCTCTTACTAAAGCAACTTCACAAAGTCATCAAAAAGAAACTCCGTATCCGTCGGCCCGCTGGCAGCTTCGGGATGAAACTGTGCGGAGAACCAGGGATTGCATTTGTGGCGGATTCCTTCATTAGAACCATCGTTCATATTGATGAAAAGCGGTTCCCAGTCTTCTGTCAGCGTGTTGTTGTCTACGGCATACCCATGATTCTGTGAGGTGATGAAGCAACGTTCCGTACCCACCATACGCACCGGTTGGTTATGGCTGCGGTGACCGTATTTCAATTTGTATATCTTGGCGCCCCCAGCTTTGGAAAGCAACTGGTTTCCCATACAGATGCCGAAGATGGGCAGTTTCTCGTTCTGCATTGCCTTGCGGATATGCTGCACGGCAGCATCGCAGGTATCGGGGTCGCCAGGGCCGTTGGAGATGAACAATCCGTCGAACTCCATCCCAGTATAATCATAGTCCCAGGGAACGCGAATCACTTCCACGTCACGTTTCAGCAGGCAGCGGATGATGTTATGCTTGACGCCGCAATCCACAAGGAGCACTTTCTTCTTACCGGTTCCTTCGTTGTAACGGATAACCTCCTTGCAGCTAACTTTATCCACATAATTCACATCGGCATAAGAGGCCTCAGGCATTTCATCCGATTCATCATCAAAGGCGATACGTCCCATCATCACCCCATGCTCGCGAAGCACCTTTGTCAGTTCGCGGGTATCGATGCCCGTGATGCCCGGAATCTGTTCGCGTTTCAGCCAGTCACCGAGACTTTCCACCGCATTCCAATGGCTATAATTTTCACTATAATCGCTTACAATAATGGCTTCGGCATGGATATGCTCGCTCTCCATAAAAGTGGCAAGCCCATTCGGTTCGAGAGTAAAAGGCGGCACACCGTAATTGCCCACCAACGGATAGGTGAGCGTCATCAGCTGTCCGGCATACGAAGGGTCGGTCAAACTCTCCGGATAACCTGTCATGGCGGTATTGAAAACCACTTCACCTGCCACCGGTTTTTCAAAGCCGAACGACTTGCCGTGGAAGCGGCTCCCGTCGTCGAGGATTAGAGTTACATTTCTCATTGATTCAATTAAAATTGATAAACTTGTTCTATATAATCAATAAATGCCTTGTTCAGCAGCTTCACACCGCCCGGCGTAGGATAATCGCCGCTGAAGTACCAGTCACCCGGATGCTTGGGGCAGGCCTCATGCAGCCCCTCGAGAGGCTGGTAGACAATCTGCACTTTGGCTTTCGTCCCTTTCGGAGTAAGAAGCTCCACCATCTTGGCAGAGATTTCCTCATCAGTGAAAGGAGCATAAATCTCCTTCACGTAATTCACCATCTGTTCTTTGGGCAGGCCTACCTGCTCCTTGGACTTACGGTAGGCGGCGGCAATCACATCGCGCATCTCGCGCTCCTTCAGCAGTTCCACAGCAGCCTTGAAGGCGATGAATTCGCTCATCTTAGCCATATCGATGCCATAGTAGTCGGGATAGCGCACCTGCGGTGAAGAGCTTACAATGACTATCTTCTTCGGCTCCAGACGGTCAAGGATGCCGATGATGCTCTGCTTCAGGGTGGTTCCACGCACTATCGAGTCGTCGATGATGACCAGATTATCCACTCCCGGGACAAGGCTTCCGTAAGTGATGTCGTACACATGGGCGGCAAGGTCGTTCCGGCTGTTTCCTTCGGCAATGAAGGTACGCAGCTTGATGTCCTTGATTGCCACCTTCTCGCTCCGTATGCGCCGCGACAAGATATGCTCCAGTTCGTCGTGGCTGGGACTATGCCCCAAGGCGGCAATCTGCTGCACCTTCTCCTCGTTGAGGTAGTCGTCCAATCCCTGCAACATACCGTAGAAGGCGACTTCCGCCGTATTGGGGATGAAGGAGAAGACGGTATGGTCCACATCGTTGTCGATGGCTTTCAATATGTTGGGTACAAGTTTCTCACCCAGCAGTTTACGTTCCCGGTAAATGTCCACATCACTGCCCCGGCTGAAGTAGATGCGCTCGAAGGAACAAGGTTTCACCTCGCGCGGCTTGTTGATTTGCACGGTGCGCACCTTGCCGGCCTTGTTGATAAACATGGCTTGTCCGGGTTGCAGCTCCTTGATGGATTCGACAGGAACATTAAGGGCTGTCTGTATCACGGGACGTTCGCTGGCAAGCACCGCTATCTCGTCGTCCTGATACCAGAAGGCTGTACGGATGCCCCATGGGTCGCGTACGGCGAAAGTCTCTCCGCTGCCGGTAAGTCCGCACATCACGTATCCCCCGTCCCACTCCTTGCTCGAAGTGCGCAGCACGTTGGCAAGGTCGATGTGGTTTTCTATATAACGGGTGATGTCCATGCCTGCCAGCCCTTCCGCTTCGGCAAGGTTGAAGAGGCGCTCCACTTCGCGGTCGAGGCGATGTCCCAACTGCTCCAGCATGATGTAGGTATCGGCATATTTGCGCGGATGCTGGCCGATGGCGGTAATGCGTGCGAAGATTTCATCCACATTCGTCATGTTGAAGTTGCCGCAGAGGGCAAGATTCTTGGCACGCCAGTTGTTTCTCCGGAGGAACGGGTGCACGTACGAGATGCCGGACTTTCCGGTAGTGGAGTAACGCAGGTGTCCCATATAGACCTCCCCTGCAAAGGGCAGCACACGCTTGGCATAGTCCGCATCGTGCAGCTGTTCCTTGGTCAAGTCCTTGAAGTGACCCTGCACCGTACCGAAAATTTCGGTAATGGCGCCCGAGCCGAGAGCACGCTCACGGAACATATATTCCTCGCCGGGACTGGCTTCCAGTTTCACGCAGGCCAGTCCGGCACCTTCCTGCCCACGGTTGTGTTGTTTCTCCATCAGGAGATAGAGCTTGTTGAGTCCGTACATCCATGTTCCGTACTTCTCTTCATAGTACTCCAGCGGTTTCAGCAGGCGTATCATGGCGACGCCGCATTCATGCTTCAGTTGTTCCATCTATTTATTTACAATTTACCATTTACAATGTACAATTTTAAGTGTACAATTTTCTTTTCCTTATTATAGCATACAATTACCATCTACATTTACCCCTCCCAAGCGCAGCCCCATTGTACATTGTAAATGGTAAATTGTACATGTCCTCATTCTACAGTCACCGACTTCGCAAGATTCCTCGGCTGGTCCACATCCATTCCCTTGCACACGGCAATGTGATAGGCAAGTAATTGCAGAGGTACCGTAGTTATTAACGGATCAAGGCACTCCATTGTTTCGGGAAGCTCGATGCAAGTGTCGGCTATTTTACTGATGACCGTATCTCCCTTTGTCACAATGGCGATAACCCTGCCTTTACGCGCCTTTATTTCCTGGATATTGCTCAGCACCTTTTCGTAAAGCCCATTCCGGGTGGCAATAACCACCACCGGCATCTCGGCATCTACCAAGGCAATGGGACCATGCTTCATTTCGGCGGCAGGATAGCCCTCGGCATGGATATACGAAATCTCCTTCAACTTCAAAGCACCTTCCAGGGCTACGGGATAACTGTATCCGCGTCCCAGATAGATAAAGTTGTGTGCATAGGTGAATATCTTGGAAAGTTCCGCTATGCGGTCGTTCAGTTTCAAGACCTCCTTCATCTTGTCGGGAATATGTCCCAATTCCTTGACAACTGCCAGGTATAACCCTTCGTCCATCGTCTTTTTCTCTTTGGCAAGTGTCAGGGCCAGCATGGTAAGCACCGTTACCTGCCCGGTGAAGGCTTTGGTGGATGCCACACCTATTTCCGGTCCCACGTGGATATAGGAACCCGTATGCGTGGCACGGGGAATGCTGGAACCGACGGCATTGCAGATGCCATATATAAATGCCCCACGATTTCTGGCAAGCTCCACGGCAGCCAGCGTATCGGCCGTTTCACCGCTTTGCGAGATGGCAATCACCACATCGTTGCTGTCAATCACCGGGTCGCGGTAACGGAACTCACTGGCATACTCCACCTCCACCGGAATACGGCAGAAGCTTTCAATCAAATGCTTGCCGATGAGGGCGGCATGCCATGACGTACCGCATGCCACGATGACGAAGCGTTTGGCCGCCAGCAGACGTTCCTTATAATCAATCACTGCAGAAAGAACCACGTTCGTACCCTCCACATTGATACGCCCGCGCATGCAGTCGTGAATGCAGCCGGGCTGTTCGAAGATTTCCTTCAGCATGAAGTGCGGATAACCGCCCTTCTCCAGCTGGCCGAGATTGAGCGCTACCGTCTTTACCTCGTGCGGACATTCCACATTCTTCAGGTTAACAACCTTCAGCTTCTCTCCCCGACGGATGAGGGCAATCTCTTCGTCTTCCAGATACACCACCTTATCCGTGTATTCCACAATCGGCGTGGCATCCGAAGCCAGGAAAAACTCTCCTTCACCGATGCCCACCACCAGCGGACTGCTCTTGCGTGCAGCGATTATCCCATCCGGATTGTCCTTGTCGAGCACCGCAATGGCATACGCCCCAATCACTTCCTGCAAGGCAAGTTGCACCGCCGTCAGCAGGTCAATATGGTTTGTCACCTGAATGTATTCAATGAGCTGTACCAGCACCTCGGTATCAGTGCTGCTTTTAAATACATAACCTTTGGCTTGAAGTTTTTCTTTAAGGACGGCGTAGTTTTCAATAATGCCGTTATGGATGAGGGCGAGGCGTTCGGAAGAGGAATAATGGGGATGGGCATTGACGGAACAAGGTTCTCCATGAGTAGCCCAACGTGTATGTGCAATACCAATGCTACCGGAAATATCTTTTTGAGCAACGAAAGTTTCAAGTTCCGAAACCTTACCTTTCGCTTTGTACACGTTCAACTGTCGGTTATCACTGATTAATGCTACCCCCGCACTATCATATCCACGGTACTCCAACCGCTTCAGACCCTTGATAAGAATGGGGTAGGCTTTCCTTTGACCTATATAGCCTACTATTCCACACATAATGTATCAGTATTTGATTTTGCGTTGCAAATATACATATTCTTAAGAACATAAAGTTAATCTTTCCACTATTTATTTATCAAAAGAATAGAAAAAAGTTGTTTTTACATCAAAAAGTTAAAGAAAGTATTATTTTAAAAGCAAAAGGCTTAATTTATAAATCCAAATCAAACCGTCTGATTTTGATTTAGGATTAAAAGAAAACAGAGGGTGTTTTCTATCAATTCATAACTTCATCTTCTATCGCAGGAATTTTGCAAGAAAGAAGGCAGGAATACATATTAACATTTTGCAATTAATACCATATATTTGCCGAACATTTTGAAACCACAAACAATATTATACAGCAATAAAGAAAGCTTATAATCATGAAACAAGAACTTTTTAACAACAAAACAAAAGCAGAGGATTACCAGCGACAGCCCAAACAGTTGGGCTTGTATGAGGCATCCCACGAGCACGATGCCTGCGGAGTAGGCATGCTGGTCAATATCCAGGGAGGAAAATCACATGAACTGGTAGAATCGGCATTGAAGGTACTGGAAAACATGCGCCACCGTGGAGCGGAAGGGGCGGACAACAAAACCGGAGACGGTGCCGGCATCATGCTGCAGATACCGCACGAATTCATTCTGTTGCAGGGCATTCCCGTTCCCGAGAAGGGAAAATACGGCACCGGCCTGCTTTTCCTTCCCAAAGACGGAAAAGACCAGGCTGTCATCTTGAGCGTCATTATCGAAGAGATTGAAAAGGAGGGATTGACCCTGATGCATCTGCGCAACGTGCCCACTTGCCCCGAAATATTGGGAGAAGCGGCTCTTGCCAACGAACCGGACATCAAGCAAATTTTCATCACCGGATTTACGGAAAGCGAAACCGCCGACCGCAAACTCTATATAATAAGGAAAAGGATAGAGAACAGAATACGCAAGTCGGACATCCCCACCCGCGAGGATTTCTACATCGTCTCGCTCTCTACGAAGAACATCGTCTACAAGGGGATGCTCTCTTCCTTGCAGTTGCGCAACTACTTCCCCGACCTCACCAACAGCTACTTCACCAGCGGGCTGGCATTGGTGCACTCCCGTTTCAGCACCAACACTTTCCCCACCTGGGGACTGGCACAGCCTTTCCGCCTGCTGGCACACAACGGCGAAATCAATACCATCCGCGGCAACCGCGGCTGGATGGAAGCCCGTGAGAGTGTACTCTCCTCTCCCGCCTTGGGAGACATCCGGGAGATACGCCCCATCGTGCAACCGGGCATGAGCGACAGTGCCTCGCTGGACAATGTACTCGAGTTTCTCCTCATGTCAGGCCTGAGCCTGCCCCATGCCATGGCCATGCTTGTGCCGGAATCTTTCAACGAAAAGAATCCCATCAGCGAAGATTTGAAAGCTTTCTATGAATACCACTCCATCTTGATGGAGCCGTGGGACGGACCGGCGGCACTGCTTTTCAGCGACGGGCGCTATGCAGGCGGCATGCTCGACAGAAACGGACTGCGCCCTGCACGCTACCTGATTACGCAGGGCGGCATGATGGTAGTGGCCAGCGAAGTCGGCGTGATGGATTTCGAGCCGGGAGACATCAAGGAAAAAGGACGCCTGCAACCGGGCAAGATACTGCTTATAGACACCGAGAAAGGCGAAATATATTATGACGGCGAACTGAAGAAACAACTTGCCGAAGCCAAACCATACCGCACTTGGCTGGCCGGCAACCGCATCGAGCTGGACGAACTGAAAAGCGGTCGCAAAGTCTCCCATAGCGTGGAGAACTACGACAGCATGCTGCGCATCTTCGGCTACTCCAAAGAAGACGTGGAACGGCTGATTGTCCCGATGTGTACCACCGGTGCCGAACCCATCAACTCCATGGGCAATGACACCCCACTGGCAGTACTCTCGGACAAGCCGCAACTACTGTACAACTATTTCCGCCAGCAGTTTGCCCAAGTCACCAACCCTCCTATCGACCCGATACGCGAAGAACTGGTAATGTCGCTGACCGAGTACATCGGAGCCGTAGGCATGAACATACTGACACCCAGCGAAAACCATTGCAAGATGGTGAGGTTGAACCATCCCATCCTGAACAACACCCAGCTGGATATTCTCTGCAACATCCGGTACAAAGGCTTCAAGACCGTGAAACTGCCCCTGCTCTTCGAAGTGGCAAAAGGGTGCCAGGGATTGCAGGAAGCATTGGCAACCCTCTGCAAGCAGGCGGAAGAATCCGTCAACGAAGGAGTGAACTACATCGTGCTTTCCGACCGCGACGTAGACGCCGCCCATGCCGCCATTCCGTCACTGCTTGCCGTGTCGGCGGTACACCACCATCTTATCTCCGTGGGCAAACGGGTGCAGACGGCACTGATTGTAGAAAGCGGCGAAATCCGCGAAGTGATGCATGCCGCACTGCTGCTGGGTTTCGGAGCCAGCGCACTGAATCCGTATATGGCTTTTGCCGTCATCGACAGACTGGTGAACGAAAAGGAGATACAGCTCGACTACGCCACTGCCGAAAAGAAATATATCAAGTCCGTCTGCAAAGGCTTGTTCAAGATTATGAGCAAGATGGGCATCAGCACCATCCGTTCTTACCGGGGCGCGAAGATTTTCGAGGCCGTAGGACTGAGCGAGGAGCTGGGCAATGCCTACTTCGGCGGCCTGAGTTCGCGCATCGGAGGCATACGCCTGGATGAAGTGGCACGTGACGCCATCGCCTTCCATAAGGAAGGGATGGAGGTTCTTAAAAAGAAGGGGGAAGCGGAGCTATTGCCGAACCGCGGACTGTATGCCTTCCGCAAGGATGGCGAGAAGCACGCCTGGAACCCGGAAACCATCAGCACACTGCAACTTGCCACACGCCTGGGAAGCTACAAGAAATTCAAGGAGCTCACTGCCATGGCAGACAGCAAGGAAGCTCCCGTCTTCCTGCGCGATTTCCTCGACTTCCACCGCGCTCCTATCAGCATAGACCGGGTGGAACCGGTAGAAAGCATCGTGCGGCGCTTTGTCACCGGCGCCATGTCCTACGGCTCCATCAGCCGCGAAGCCCACGAAGCCATGGCTATTGCCATGAACAAGCTGCATGGCCGGAGCAATACGGGCGAAGGAGGCGAAGACCGGGCACGCTTCATACCGCGCGAAGACGGCACCAGTCTGCGCAGCGCCATCAAGCAGGTGGCCTCAGGACGTTTCGGTGTCACCGCAGAATATCTGGTGAATGCGGACGAAATACAGATAAAGATTGCCCAAGGCGCCAAGCCGGGCGAAGGCGGGCAGCTGCCGGGCTTCAAAGTGGATGAAGTGATTGCCAAGACACGTCACTCCATTCCGGGCATCTCGCTGATTTCCCCCCCGCCCCACCACGACATTTACTCCATCGAAGACCTGGCACAGCTCATCTTCGACCTGAAGAACGTGAACCCACGGGCGAAAATCAGCGTAAAGCTGGTGGCGGAAAGCGGTGTGGGCACCATTGCCGCCGGGGTGGCAAAGGCAAAGGCCGACCTGATAGTCATCTCGGGTGCAGAGGGCGGTACGGGAGCTTCTCCTGCATCATCCATCCGCTATGCCGGCATCTCGCCCGAACTCGGTTTGAGCGAAACGCAACAGACACTGGTGCTGAACGGCCTGCGCGGACAAGTGATGCTGCAAGTGGACGGACAGCTCAAAACAGGCCGCGACATCATACTGATGGCAATGCTCGGAGCCGAAGAATTCGGCTTCGCCACCAGTGCCCTGATTGTACTGGGTTGCGTAATGATGCGCAAATGTCACCAGAACACCTGCCCCGTAGGGGTGGCGACACAGAACGAAGAACTGCGCAAGCGCTTCCGCGGACGCAGCGAGTATCTGGTGAACTTCTTCACTTTCCTGGCCCAAGAGGTACGCGAATACCTGGCGGAAATCGGGGTGGAACGCCTGGACGACATCATTGGACGTACAGACCTTATCGTCCGCAAGCCGGATGACGGAATCAGGAAACATCAGTTGATAAGCTTCGACAAACTACTGGCACGCGTAGACAATGAAGCCGCCATCCGCCACGTCACCGACCAACAGCATGGCATCGACCATGTGAAAGATGTAGAGATGCTACATGCCGCCGCCGAAGCCGTAGAGAACCAGAAAGAAATCTCGCTGGAGTACACCATCGCCAATACCGACCGTGCCTGCGGCGCCATGCTCTCTGGTGTCATTGCCGCAAAATACGGAGAAAAAGGGCTGCCCGAACATACGCTGAACGTGAAGTTCAAAGGCTCTGCCGGGCAGAGTTTCGGGGCATTCCTTGTCCCGGGTGTCAACTTCAAGCTGGAAGGCGAGGCCAACGATTATCTGGGCAAAGGTCTGAGTGGCGGACGCATCGCTGTCCTGCCTCCGGTACGGAGCAACTTCGAGGCAGAGAAAAACACGATTGCAGGCAACACCCTGCTTTACGGCGCCACAAGCGGTGAAGTTTACATCAACGGCCGTGCAGGCGAGCGCTTTGCCGTCCGCAACTCCGGTGCCACAGCCGTAGTGGAGGGTGTAGGCGACCACTGCTGCGAGTATATGACCGGCGGGCGCGTGGTAGTACTCGGACAGACGGGACGCAACTTTGCCGCAGGCATGTCCGGCGGTGTGGCCTACGTATGGAACCGGGACGGCAACTTCGACTATTTCTGCAACATGGAAATGGTAGAACTGAGCCTCATCGAAGAGGCCTCCTACCGCAAGGAACTGCACGAGCTCATCCGCCAGCACTACCTGTACACCGGTTCCAAACTGGCACGCACCATGCTCGATGACTGGCCACGCTATGCCGACCAGTTCATCCAGGTAGTCCCTATCGAATACAAAAAAGTGCTGCAAGAGGAGCAGATGCAGAAATTGCAACAGAAGATTGCAGAAATGCAACGCGATTATTGAATCGCGAATTAATAATGAAATAATGAAAGACTGAGGAAATTCCCCTTTCATTCTTTTACTTTTTAACTTTTTAATTTGTTCATCATGGGAGATCCAAAAGCATTCCTCAATATCCCCCGCCAAGAGGCGGGTTACCGTCCGATACACGAACGTATCACAGACTTCAGCCAAGTGGAACAGACACTGAACAGCCACGACCGCAAACTCCAGGCCTCGCGCTGTATGGACTGCGGCGTACCCTTCTGCCACTGGGCATGTCCGCTGGGCAATAAAGACCCGGAATTCCAAGACGCGCTCTACCGGGGCAAATGGCGCGAAGCCTATCAAATACTGAACAGTACGAATGATTTTCCGGAATTTACGGGACGCATCTGCCCTGCCCTTTGCGAGAAGTCGTGCGTACTGAAACTCTCGTGCAACGAACCGGTCACTATCCGCGAGAACGAAGCCGCCATTGCCGAGGCTGCTTTTCGCGAGGGCTACATCACCCCCCTCCAGCCCGAACGCAACGGAAAGAAAGTAGCCGTCATCGGCGCCGGCCCTGCCGGATTGAGCGTTGCCGTACGGCTGAACGCCAAAGGTTACGAAGTTACCCTATTCGACAGCAAACCGATGCCGGGAGGACTGTTGCGTTACGGCATCCCCAACTTCAAACTGGACAAAGCCGTCATCGACCGCCGCATGAAAATCCTCAAGGCCGAAGGAATCTTGTTCAAGATGGGAGTCTATGTCGATGTACAGAAACTGCCTGCCGGATTCGATGCCTACGCCATTTGTACCGGTACGCCCACCGCCCGCGACCTCTCCATTCCGGGCAGGGAGCTGAAAGGCATCTACTTTGCCCTCGACATGCTGGCACAGCAGAACCATATTCTGGATGGAGATACCTTCCCGAAAGACCAGCTCGTCAACGCCCGCGGCAAACGGGTACTCGTCATCGGCGGCGGCGATACCGGGTCTGACTGTATAGGCACCAGCATTCGCCAGGGAGCCGTCAGCGTAACCCAGATTGAAATTATGCCCCAACCGCCCATAGGACACAACCCGGATACTCCCTGGCCGCAATGGCCCGTCGTACTGAAAACCACCAGCAGCCACGAAGAAGGCTGTACCCGTCGATGGTCCCTCGCCTCTACCCGGTTCATCGGGAAGAATGGCAAGGTATGCGGTGTGGAAGTGGAAGAAGTGGAGTGGCTTCCGGCAACAGACGGTGGCCGTCCCACCATGAAACCTACGGGTAAGAAAGAGGTCATCGAAGCCGATATGGTGCTTCTTGCCATGGGTTTCCTCAAGCCCGAGCAACCGAAGTTTGCAGAGAACGTATTCGTGGCAGGCGATGCCGCCCACGGCGCCAGCCTCGTAGTACGTGCCTTGGCCGACGGACGACGAGTGGCAACAGAAATAGACCGTTACCTCGAACCTCTAAAAGAAAACAAGAAATGATTTCCCTTTCTTTAATTTTTAACCTTTAATTTTTAATTCTCATGTGTGGAATAGCAGGAATCTTCAACATACAGTCTCAAACTCCTGAGTTGAGAAACAAAGCGCTACGGATGGCACAGAAAATCCGTCATCGCGGACCGGACTGGAGTGGTATCTACGTAGGCGGCTCCGCCATTCTCGCCCACGAACGCCTCTCCATTGTCGACCCGGAATCCGGCGGACAACCCTTATATTCACCCGACCGCAAACAGGTGCTTGCCGTCAATGGCGAGATTTACAACCATCGCGACATCCGTGCCCGCTATGCCGGAAAATACGCCTTCCAGACAGGTTCCGACTGCGAAGTCATCCTTGCCCTTTACAAAGACAAAGGCATCCGCTTCCTCGAAGAGCTGAACGGCATCTTCGCCTTCGCCCTCTATGATGAAGAAACGGACGATTACCTCATCGCTCGCGACCCCATCGGCGTAATCCCCCTTTATATAGGACGCGACAAGGATGGACACATCTACTTCGGCAGTGAGCTGAAAGCTCTTGAGGGCTTCTGCGACGAGTACGAGCCTTTCCTTCCCGGCCACTACTACCGTGGGCGCGAGGGCAAGATGCACCGCTGGTACACCCGCGACTGGATGGACTATGCCGCTGTGAAGGACAACTATACCCCTGCCGCCGAACGCAATGCCGCGCCGGCTTCGATAGGCCGGACAGCCTACGGCACACAAGTCACGGCTGTGCACGACGCCCTTGAAGCCGCCGTACAGCGCCAGTTGATGTCCGACGTCCCCTACGGTGTCCTGCTCAGTGGCGGACTCGATTCTTCCGTCATCTCTGCCATCGCCAAGAAATATGCCGCCAAACGCATCGAGACAGACAACAAGGCAGATGCCTGGTGGCCGCAGCTCCATTCCTTCGCCGTCGGCTTGAAGGGTGCTCCCGACTTGATTAAAGCCCGCGAAGTGGCCCGTCATATCGGTACCGTGCATCACGAGATAAACTATACCGTTCAGGAAGGCCTCGATGCTGTCCGCGACGTCATCTATTTCATTGAGACTTACGACATAACCACTGTCCGCGCCTCCACCCCCATGTATCTGCTGGCGCGTGTCATCAAAAGCATGGGCATCAAGATGGTACTCAGCGGCGAAGGTGCAGACGAGGTGTTCGGCGGTTACCTTTACTTCCACAAGGCGCCCACCCCGCAAGCCTTTCACGAAGAAACCGTGCGCAAGCTCTCCAAACTGCATCTGTACGACTGCCTCCGTGCCAACAAAAGCCTTGCAGCCTGGGGAGTGGAAGGACGTGTCCCCTTCCTCGACAAAGAATTCCTGGATGTTGCCATGCGCATCAATCCGGCAGTCAAGATGTGCCCCGGCAAGGAGATAGAAAAGAAAGTAGTCCGCGAAGCCTTTGCCGACATGCTCCCGCAGAGCGTTGCCTGGCGGCAGAAAGAACAGTTCTCCGACGGTGTGGGCTACAGTTGGATTGATACGCTGAAAGCCATCACTTCCTCCGCTGTCAGTGACGAGCAGATGGCACATGCCGCCGAACGCTTCCCGATACATACCCCACAAAACAAGGAAGAGTATTACTACCGCACCATCTTCGAAGAGCATTTCCCCAGTGAAAGCGCGGCCCGGAGCGTTCCCAGTGTGCCCAGTGTGGCATGCTCCACCGCCGAAGCGCTGGCATGGGACGCCTCTTTCCAAGGAAAGAACGACCCCAGCGGACGGGCAGTAGCGGGGGTACACGAAGAAGCATACAAGGATTAAAAAAAGAGCTGCCGACAGATTTCCTGCCAGCAGCTCTTCTCATTTTTTATTTATCAAATCCTATCGGACTAAAACATCATTGTCTGTCCACCAATCACACCTGCCACAGCACTCGCTACGGCAATAATAAGTTTCAAAATCACATTCCACGTTTTCTTCATAAAGGTTATCCATTATCTGATTAATAATTCATAGCTACCGTTATCCCAGTGGATTCTCGCCTTGGTCTCCATCCGAATCAGAGCCTCCTCCTTCCGAGCCGGAGCCGCCATCTGTAGAAGTCTTCCCCTTAAGATAATCATCCAAACTCACCAAATCCAGCCTCTCTCCAGCGCGGGTAGCAGCCTTCGATATCTTCAGTTCCCTATTCGCCTGAAAACAGATACGGACGCTCTCCACACTCTTGGCTGTCACGTCATCAGCCTTTTCCTCACCTTTCGATTTGGCTGCCAGTATAAAAACACCCAGCCCGGCTATATTAACCGTCTTTCCTTCCAGCAACTGCTCTTTCAGCTTTTCCACAAAGTTCTGCATCGTACTCTTGATGTCACCGATAGACAGAGAAGAGCGGTCCTGCATCTTCTGTGCAATAAACGCCAAATCCACGCTTTGCCCCAATGTTACCAACTGCGGATAATACTTCTTGGGAGAGTTTTCAACCCTGGGGTCCGACGGTCTCTCCACCGTCCTGAAAATTACACTCATACTTTTTTTTCTTTAGAGATTTAAATTCGTTTTCCTATTCACACGTTTCGTTGATCAACGGTGCAAAGGTGAGGATTAAAAACTATGTAACCAAAGAAAAAAGGTGTTTGGGAGTAGTTTTTCTGAGAAAAGTGATAAAGTATTAATTATAAGATAATTGATGCAGAACAAAGAACCTCTTCATGAAACAGATATCATACTAAATTTCACAAGTCTATCAATCCGGCTACTTTTATTTCCATAGTTCTTCATTTTCCGGTACTAAACAAAGAAAACAGCCCTGCAGGAGCTGTTTTCTGAAAATGATTTATAAAGTGTTGATTTTACGAATAATAGTAAAATCATAATCAACTATTCAACATCATACCTTGATTTATCCGTCTTCTGAGGCCAAAACAAATAGCAGATGAACTGCCAAACACCTATAAGCAACTGTTTCATATTAATTGATAATCGCCTCCTTGATGCAATCTACAATATAACGTACATCATTTTCCGTCACATACGGACCTGCTGGCAAGCAGAAACCAACCTTAAAAATCTCTTCCGACACGCCATTCACGTATGCCACAGCGTCAGCATATACCGGTTGCTTGTGCATAGGCTTCCACACGGGGCGACATTCAATCTTCTTCGAAAGCATAAACACGCGAAGAGCCTCTACATTGGCGTTGGGCTGGCAATCGGTTACGGCTGAATCTACAGCTTTAATCACACCGGCAGCACCACCTACGGCAGTCTTGATGACTTCTTTGTAAGCACTCTCCTGCCCCTGAATCTTTACATCCTCGTCAAGAGTGGCAGCACAGAGCCAGAAATTGGAATCGAATTTGCGTTCACCGGTTTTGGGATTCATGGTTTCAGGCTGTTCATGCAGATGTATACCTTTAACGTCTTTCAGCAGCTCCTTATATAGTTTTTGCACATGCTTGTGATGCGCAATATGATTATCGAGCACCTTCATCTGACCACGGCCAACACCTGCACACACGTTACTCATACGGTAGTTGTAACCGATTTCCGTATGCTGATAATAAGAGTACGCATCGCGCGCCTGAGTAGCGTGCCACATAATATTGTTTGCATCCTCCTCGTTACGGCAAATCAACGCACCACCGCCCGAAGTCGTAATCATCTTGTTGCCGTTGAACGACAACACACCAAAACGACCAAATGTACCTAACACCTGACCATTGAAGCGAGAACCCATACCCTCGGCAGCATCCTCAATCACGGGAATACCATACTTGTCTGCTATCGCCATAATCCACTCACAGTCGTATGGCATACCATAGAGCGCTACAGGGATTATCGCCTTAGGATACTTACCTGTAACAGCTTTGCGCTCAATAATCGCCTTCTCCAACAACTCCGGATCCATATTCCACGTCTCGCGCTCCGAGTCGATAAACACCGGCTTTGCGCCAAGGTAAGTGATAGGGTGCGAAGAAGCACAGAAGGTGAACGATTGCACGCACACCTCATCTCCCGCCTTCACGCCACAGGCAATCAATGCCAAGTGGACGGCAGCAGTACCGGCTGAGAGGCACACCACCCTTCGGTCAAGCTTTGAGCCTTCTGAATTTGCATTGGCAAAATCTGCAAGATTCTGCTCAAATGCGTTCACATTCGGACCCATAGGTACTACCCAATTCGTATCAAATGCTTCCTTTACGTATTTTTGTTCCCAACCTTCCTCGCTCATATGAGCAAGGCAGAGATAAATTGTTTTATCCATAAGATATATACGATTTACAAAACTATATTCTTAACAACTTTGCATCGGTTTCCTACTGCTAAAACCCCATCTGGAATATCCTTTGTGACAACAGAACCAGCACCTACAATACTCCATCTCCCAATCTTTACTCCAGGAATAACTATACTACCGGCACCAATCCATGCCCCTTCACCCACTTGTACATTGCCACAAAGTGTACAATGAGGAGAAACATGGACATAATCCCCAAGCCTACATTCATGATCTACCGAAGCACCTGTATTAATGATACAATGACTCCCAATACGACAATCCGACTGAATGATAGCTCCCTGCATGACCACCGAGCCTTCTCTTATCTCAGCTTCTTCAGATATAATTGCAGAAGGATGAAAAACCCGGCCATATTCTACATGTAGCTTTTCTGCTATCTTTCTACGAATATCATTATTACCAATACTGATTATCAACGGTCCTCGGACTTCCGACGAACGTAATACGGGATAGTTAAAAAGGTTATGAATTTCCTCATTATCATCAAATAACGCTTCAATCGGTTCATGATTTGCACGCAATATATCAATGATTACTTTGGCATGCCCACTGGCACCATATAAATACATTTCTCCTAAGATTAGTTATTTCCGGTAAAGACCTCCATCGTAGCCGAAGTTCCCGAGCTGATACCTTCGCGTACAAAGACCTTCTTTATTGTCATAAAAACGATTTTCAAGTCAAGCAGAAAAGAGCAATGGTCTACGTACCACACATCCAATTCAAACTTGAGCGTCCAGCTGATGGCATTGCGTCCGTTCACCTGTGCCCAGCCCGTAATACCCGGACGTACTTCATGGCGACGTGCCTGTTCCTTGCTGTATAACGGAAGATATTGGGGAAGTAATGGTCTTGGTCCTATCAAAGCCATATCCCCCTTCAATACATTTATCAGTTGGGGAAGTTCATCTATCGAGGTGGAACGTACAAAACGCCCTACTTTGGTCAAGCGTGCGGCATCGGGTAATAAGTTTCCGTCTGAATCCCGTTCGTCCGTCATCGTTTTAAACTTGATTACTTTGAATATCTTTCCGTTCTTTCCGGGACGTTCCTGAGTAAAAAAGGCTCCGGCACCTTTATTGGCAAAATGCAGCCATAGGGCAACAAGAAGCAGTATCGGCCAAATCAAAGCCAATACAAAAAACACGAGGATGAAGTCAATCACCCTCTTAAAAAAATGGGAATACATTCTATTTTAAATGGTTTATTATTGCTCTATAAGTATGCTCTGTCGTATAGTTATTGAGAAAGAATCGAAAGCCGTTTTTTCCCATTTGTTGCATATCAGAAACCAACATTTTATCTATAGTCTTTACAAACGCTTCCACAGAATTACTTGGACAGTAGTAACCATATCCATTCTGTTGTGCCAAAGTTCCCGTATCACAATTAGGGTCTGTTACTGCAATGATAGGTTTCCGCTCCATCAGGTACGGCAATAACCGAGACGGATAATTTGGTATTGTAAAACGATAATCCAAAAAAATCAATCCCACATCACACGACGAAGCCAACTGGTCATAATCCTCTTTAGGTAATTGGCGGAACACTGATACCGCTTCGGGATGACAATCGTTTACAAATGACTCAAGTTTGGCGTATTCTGTACCGTCACCTACAATAACAAAGTGGCAATCTTCGCGATCTTTCACCGCCTTCATGCATTCTATGAAGAAAGGAATTCCTTGTGGCTTTCCCATATTTCCACCATATATAAATATAGGTATATCCGTAGGCAGACCATATTTCTCTCTTATTTCTTTCCCTTCTCTTCTTTTTTCCCTCTCCAAAGGCACATCATACGAATTAGGAGCAATCTCCACTTTATCTGCACTTATCTCTGGATTATGCTTCAGCAAAAAGTCCACATTCGCGGGACTCATGCAACCTATATAATCAGAAATACGATATAGCTCTTTCTCCTTACGCCTGAACATATGATAAAGTACCCCTTTGGCACCTGTTTTCTTCATCATTCCAAGATCCACCGCATTCTGAGGAAAAATATCTTTCAGCAGCAAGTAACTCACAGCATTTCCTTTTGCTTTTGCAGCCTTTATTACCTTGTTGAAAGTAATGGGAGGAGTGGAATACAATACCAAGTCGAAAGTCACATCACTAAAATATTTTTTGAAAGCACGAAGAAACAGAAATTCCAATGACAATTGTCCGATACCCTTTTCTAAAATAGAACACTTTGTTACATTCAAAGTCTTTACTTCAAGTATACGTACACCATTGTCAAAGCTCAATCTCGTAGGTAATTCCAAGCGTCTTTCATTAGGATACATAATATATAGATTATGCCCCTCAGCACGGAATTTCCGCATCAAATCACTATAGATATGACTTTGCTCAATATCAATTTTAAGTATGGTTAAAAATAATATATTCATAAATTTATTGAACCTAATTGACTTCTATCACTTAATTATTTATTTCATATAAAACATTTTTAACAGAATCTTTTTCAATCTATCATCTTAACCTAATATAGGGGTTCTATGTAAACGTCCTATTTCCCGCACACGACCACCATATCGACTGTAAAACAGCCGATTATAAAGTTTTTAATACGTGATAGGATTCTTAGATTTAACATTTATTGTTTGTAAAAACATGGAAGGTTCAGTTTCCAGTCCACCTGTTCCATGCATAGACTATTGAAAAGCCTCTCCATATAAGGTTCTTCCTTCAAGTTGTTCAACTTGCAACTCTCCATCAAAGAGAACATGAAAGAAGCGTTCTCCGCTGCTCTTTCAGAACCTATATTCTGGCAGACTTTCAAGTTCAGTTTGATTGGCTTCATACGCTGTTCGCAGAGGTTGTTACTCAACTGGACTCTTCCGTCCAAAATGAAATTCCTCAAACTGTCCCATTGGTGCAACATGTAAGTAACGGCTTTTTTCATCAGTGAATTGGCCATCGTGGCCGTATCCTTGGACAAAGACTTGAGTCTGCAATAAATCCTGGTCATTATCGGTACCGACCTGTTCTCCCGTTCCGTTTTCCTTTCCAAAGCTTCAAGTTCCTTCCTGGAACACTCCGCTTCAACCTTGAACAAAGCAGCCACATCATTGATGGTTAGCGTCCAATTTTGACGTGTAACTATTTAGAAAGCCGCTTTATGCGGTTTTCATTAAGTTTTCTAAAATATTGGACTGTTTTTTTATGTTTATTAATATATAAGACACGGTTCTACGCCTATGTTCTGTGGCAAGAACCCACTATCATCTTGGATGTAATCTTTCACTTTTTTGCGGAAACACTTCTTCAGATATTCCAGTACCGGTATCTTGTTCATCTGACAGGTGGCGATGACTGTATGATAGATTGCCGATGCCCTTGCCATTCTGTGTGATCCGAAGGATAACGAGTTTTTCCTTTCTCCAGTCAACGGCCTGATACACCGTTCGGCTATATTGTTGTCTATGCTATAACGTCCATCTCTTGTATAGGCAAATATCTGCTTCCAGAAGTTGTCGAGATACCTGACCGCTTTCTCCATCAGCTCTCCCCTTGGCGGGTGATTGTCGGCAAGCAGCACATCCATCTTACTGCGTATCCGTCCTATAATCTCCTTTGTCTTCAGCCCTTGTCTTGCCTTGGTAATCTCATCATTTGTCAACCCGGCACCGACATACGTTTCTTCCAGTGCATACAATTGGGCTATACATTCAAGGATGTATTTTGCGTTAAGGTCACCGGACTGTTCCAGAGCATATAGGAACTTGGCCCGTGCATGTGCCATGCAGCATATATGTTCGATGTCGATCATCTCGTCATCCAGATACATGTATACGTTGTAACCGTCTGTCTGTAGCGCCTTCAGTTCTTTTCCTTCTATGATGGATTTCAGTGCGTCACGTCCTCTGGAACCATCCTCATAACAATAAATGGCTATGCGTGCCTCCCGGTTAACCAGACACCAGATGTAACGTTTACGATAGTTGTTATACACCTTAACCCGACACCATGTCTCGTCACAATGAATCACCGAATCACGTTCCAGTGCCATCTTCTTCAGTTCGTCCACAATCCCGGACAATAGCTTTGCTCCTTTGTATAACCAGTTGGTCAACGTCATACGGCTCACCCGCATACCTTCATCCCGAAGACGTTTCACTTCCCGATAGAGGGGTGTGTTCAGAAAGAAATGGTTGAATGACAGGTATGCCAGGAAGTCTGCCGATGCCTTTGTTCCCGGCACTCTGTCGATGACTTCCGGTTCTCCCTCTGCCGGCAGGTAAGCCGTGTACATCACTCCATTCAGCCGGTAGGTTACCAGGTGATATTCATGTTCCACCACACGGACGGTCTGCTCGTAAGCATATCGTGTAACCGTCTTGACAAACTCCGCTCCTTGGGGAAGTTTCCCCAGATCAGAGACATGTTTCACCGATTCGACTGCCTTCATCGTGCGGTATGCTGTTCCATGACGCATCATGTCAGCCATTTTCTGACGCTCTGTGCGTATCTTAGGATCCTGTTCCGGTTTGGCAGCAGTAACGTTTGTTGTACTGCCTACCGATCCTGCCGTCCCATCAAAGTCCCCTTTATCTTCCTCGCGGGATTTCTCTTCTTGTTTGCTACGCCCTATCCCTTTCTGGCTTTTAGAACCATATCTATTCTTGCGGTCCAGCTTTTGCTGCTCGGAAAGGGCGGTATGGGCTTTCAGTACCTTGGCAAGCTCCTCCTTCAATTGAGCATTTTCTTTTTCTTGTGCCTTCAGCAGTTGTAGGAGTTCCGAAAACTGTTTAGTCATATCATCCAACTTTGACATAAGCTGGTCAGCCCGTGCGCGTTCTCTTGATGCGATTTCCCGCTGCTCTCTGACCTGTCGCTTTTGTTCCTCAAGCAACTCTTGCAGGTATATGATCAATTTGGATTTCTCTATGTCACTCATCTCAGCATATGGATCGTTAAAGGTTCGGGGAGTATTTTCATACTCCTCAAGCAGTCTTGCCGACCGTAATATTTGTAGTTTCTCTTCCTGATCCATATCCTTGACTTTATGCTATAAAGATACATAAAATCAGGGACATGGACAACTGTTTTTGGAATTTAATTATTTGATTCTTAATGTTTTTATTACCGGGCTTTCAAGTAATACGACCACATCCTCCCAGCTGATGCTATATACAGGAAGGTCGTCTTTATAGCTCACTTTCATAAACTGATAACCTGCCTTGAAGCGTTTCTCATACAGGGAACAGCTACGCTGGTCATAGCTGTACAGACGGACCAGCCGTCGGTCTTTGGACATCATAATAAACACATCTCCCTGTTCCGGTTCCCGGTCAAGCTGACGGTGAATGATGGAGCGTACACGGTCGTATTTGCATCGCATATCGTGAAAGTCACGCAGAAAATAAAACTTATTAAGCCCTGTAACACTCAGCATAACACCTCCAGATTTGCAATCAATGCCTTGAGTTGACTGTAACTCATTCCCCTGCGTGATATGTGCAAACCATTGGTCATGCGGATATCGATCATGATCTTGAGATCCTGTCGTTCCAAAGTTCCGGTAGGGCTCTCTACTGTTGATTGCTCCTCCTGTACTGGGGGAATACCATCTACTTGGATGGGAACTACTTTGTGGCGTGTATCCTTGAACCATTTCTGAAACAGGTTATAGGGAACGTTATTCTTTAAACAGAAAGCCTGAATGCTTTCTCCATGAGGCAACGCCTCGGCGGTGTAACGGAGATAAAACCGTTCGTAATCTTCACTGGTAAACATTGCAGTTATAATTTAAAAGTTATAGACTGCAAAGATCAATACTTAAGAATTATTCAACAAGACGTCATTTTTGGACGCTTACTCATTGATGACCGTTCTAGCCTCGCTACAGCTGTCAAGGGCTTCTACGAACAAACGACGCGCATGAGTCCAACAACCACAACGGATGATATCAGGATATTTCGCGGCATCATCAAAAACGCTATAGGCCACATAACCATCTGAAGAGACATAACCACAGAAGGCATCCAAGAAGTCGGTTACAACCTTGCGGGCACGGCTGCCTTCTTCATAAAGGTAATATACCATCTTCTTCAGATCGGTGCATTGGAACCATCGTCATAATCGGATTTTTCTTCCGCACGGACATCCTTGTCACGATTGTTCAGAAGTCTGGCCTGTTCTGAACTACGTACAAAACGTTTCTTTCTGCCAAGCTTGTTCTGCTCAAGAGCGTCGGAAAGCTTCTCTTCCAAATCGGAAATCCGCTTGTCTTTTGCTTCCAACATCTTACACAAGGACTTGATTTCAGACAAGAACTCGTTGGCTGTATGTTTGGATTGTTCCATGGACAAGCGGAGCATGGAAACCTCCTCGGTCAAAGCCTTGACCTGAGCATAAAGCATTCCCTTTTCTTCATTGGCAGAAGCCAACTGGGAACGATAAACTTCTATGATCCGTTCGTCTATCATGCTATAAAGATACTGATTTTTAATCAATTATGCAAATATGACAACAATTATTTTATTGACAATCAACAATTTGGATAGTCATACCGCTTTAGGAAGACTAATACGGCTGATGACCAAACTTTCTGTCAAATAGACCATGTCATTCCAATTTATCCGGTAACTCCTTGTCTTGTCATCATAGACAGGTTGCTTGAATTTGCCCATCAGAGGACGTTTCTCATAAAGGACATAGAAGCCACGTTCATAATGAAGAATCTTGATGACACGACGATTCTTGGACATAAAGATATAGACATTCTGAGGTGCTGCTTCATCTCATGACGAACAACATCGCTCAAGCCATAGACACCCTTGCGCATATCAATGCTACCATTGAAAAGGTAGTAGTTCAGTGTTCCGGTCAGACCTAACATAATCAACCTATTAATTTTTGAAACACATGGAGCATTTTCTCGTAAGTGGTGTTGCGAAGCACAACACTTGTTCCATCGGACAACTGAAGGTTGGCATAACGAACGGCAGAAACAACCGGATGAGGATGTTTCATTTCCTCCGATGTTGAAGTGGGAACATCGGTAAGAGTTACCGGAGACATGACTGGAAATTGTTTTTCCTCCATACGACCAAGTTTCTCATTCCATAACTGCTTGCGCTGCCATTCTCGAAATTTATTGTAGTTGACACCTGCATCGATGCAGAATTCTTTCAAATCTTTGCCAGTGCTGCAAAGTTGGTAAAGTTCGTAAACTTCACGGTATTTATTGGATTGTGACATAAATGGGAATTTTAAGTTTGTCACAAAAGTAGATTGATATTAGACGACCATCAAGGCGGGAAATAGGATGTTTACTATCCTTATACCACTTGTGAAAGATGCTTTGGGCTTCACACAAAAGGACCAGAGAAACTCACCATGAGGCAAGGCCTTGGTTTGGTACTGAAAGTAAAAACTTTCTAAATCTTCGCTACCATACATGTCTTGAGTATTTTGATTCGCAGCAAAGGTAAACATTTCAATTTTAAGCCCTAAATTGAGTGCTTCCCTTACTTGTCACCCTTTCATTGATGCCAACGCTTTTTCCAATTTTCTAGAACATGAGGAAAGTGAATAATTATCATAAATAAAGTGGATTAGCTCTGGCTGTGAGTGGCCATATTTCATACACTCCACTACAGCTTTACCAATAGAATCTATAGAATAAGGATCAACCAACAATGCTTTGTTATCCCAATACTCTTTGGGAGCACCAATATTAGTTAATACAATTTCACACCCATACAATGCAGCTTCCATTGATACCATACCAACTCCCTCAACAAGGCTAGGCAATGCAAATACTTTTGCTTTCTTATATGTTTTTACTAACTCAATGTCAGACAAAGCGCCTACATATTTTATGTTTGTAGAGTCTGCAATCAAATTATCAAGCCAATCTTTTTCATATTGACCGTGCAAAGTACCTGCTAAAACTAACTTAAATTTATATTTTTTCGCAGCAGCAACTAATCTTGTAACGTTCTTATTTCCTGAATAGAGTCTACTTGTATGGAAACAGAAATCCTCCTTCTTGGAAAAATCAAGTTGCTCTTTTTCAAATCTTACAGATAATGGTATCTGAAAAATTTTAGATTTGGGAATTTCACAACAGTAAGACAGATAATCAGTTTCTTCATTTGATCGAGTTAAGAATATCTTACCATACTTGCAACCATCATACAAATTATTTTCATCAGATAATAAACCGTATCTACTAAATCTAATCCATTTAGCTAAAAGGCGCGTTTTCAATTTGGTTGTGCTCGGATCAATAATGGGTGCTATTGCAATTTTGTCGTTAATTCTAGAAATCAGCTTTGCCATATTACTAAACAATCCGATATGTTGAAGAATAATAATAGCATCATAACTACGCCAATCATAAGCATTCCAAAAACTAACTAAATCTACTATATTACCAAGCTTCTCAAGCCCTTCTTTCCACATCAGACCTTGAATTCGAACACCAGCTCCAGGCTCAACAGCGTGACCGCTCATTATTATAGCTATTTTCATTATCTATTTTGTTATTAAAAGGAGTATTCTTCTTGTAAATCTTCTCATGCTATTTTCCAATAATAGTAACATTGTATATAGAACTATTCCATTGAACAAAACAACCACTAACATATATATAATAAAGCCTGAAATAGTAGAATTATTCAGACCATTTACTATACTATTAAAAAGCTCAAATGATACAATAGTCGAAACTAAGCATAGCAAATGTTTCAGTAATAAGCTAATATATGTGAATATTGATAAATGTAAACCATATTGAAACAAAAAGAATGGCTTCCAAATATGAATAACCAAAAGTAGGCTCAAAAGAGTTCCAACCAAAATACCAGATAGCCCCAAGAAACAACCTAGTAATATCGACATTGAAATATTTATAAAAGCTTCTGCCACAGGAGACCAAACATCCCAAAACATTCCATACGCATTAATATATGTATCCACCACAGATCGCAAATTATCAACAAAAAATACTAATGCAATAATAAATACTATTTCATTTTCAAAGACATACTCTCTACCTAGCCAAATTGAAATAAAAGGGTTAATTAAATAATAAAAACATATTGATGCTATTGAAACACAAAAAAAACGAAACGTAAATAATTCCCTAAACACGGCAAATATTCTTTGTTTATCGCCCTCTGCCACCAAATTTCCAACACCTGCGGTAATACTATTAAATACAGATTTTAATAGCAAACCAATACCATTAATAACTACCATATAGTTTCCATACAATGCAACAGTAGTTAATGTAGTAAATCCGTAAATAATCAGCGGAGATGTCTGTGTTAGAGCAAATGCTCCTATCTTGTGAAAAAAAATCTGCTTTATTTTGATAACAATCGAAGAGTATTTGTTTCTAATCTCTTTTGAGCAATGAATACTTTTTAAATAAGGATACGAATTTTTTACTGATTTTTTTAATGAAATTGCTATTATCAAAGAAAACAAGACCTCCAATACGAGCCAAACAACATATCCGTTGCAAAACAAAGGCAACAAGATTATCTGACTTACATTTTTTATTATATATGGTAATCGATTACATATCTGAATTTTATAATCTTTTTGATCTGCAGTAAGTATTACAGAATCATAGTTATAAATATAGCTCAAAATAACACTTGATAGTAGCACGCCAAAAGTTGCATACGAATACCATAAAGGTAAGACTGTTTTGCTAAAAAAGACAGGAAAAAAAATCATTACTAAAGAGCTGCAAATTATCACTACTATTGCAATCCTTTTATAAATCCATCCTTGAAGAGAAATTATTTCAATGACTATATTATTGCTTTTTTCATAGAGCGGCTTATAGAGTGTAAAGCTTATTGCTTGGCCAACGCCTAATTCAGCAATATTTAAGAATTGCAAAATACTTACAATAGTTGTATTCAGCCCCATTACTTCAGTTCCAAGATAGTTAATAAATATCTTTCTTGAAAAAAACTGGATAATAATGCTAAAGATATTCAATATTAATGTGATACTGCTATTTCTAATACCGTTGATTGTTCTAGAATCCCCCTCCATATTTCTTTGCCGTTATAGATTATAAGTACAATTACTTTATGCTTATATAATTTTCATTATTGGAATCTTCTCTAATTGTCAACTCAAACCACAATCATTCCAAGACAAAGATCATATTTGCAAGTCGCCACTGGTTGAAACCAAAGTTTATCCATATTATTTACACCATATGGAAACTTAAAAACTCCGAACTGCAAAGCGCAATATGGCATAAAATCTTTTTTCTCTTTATAGATTTCTTTAAAGCCTTCGTTGAGATTTCCACAATACATATGAACATATTCATCCTTGATACCTGATCCACGCTTTTTACCGAAGTAAAACTCCAGACAAGAGGTGTTACGCCCATCACCTTCTACGGTAGTGGAAAACACATATTTGTCTTTCCATTGGCACCCGTAGATGCAGGAGCCATCAATAGGGGTAATCATTCGCACGCTATAATCTGTTAGATTCATCAAGTAGATAAAATTATCTGCAAAAGGGGCATCAGTGGCGTAAAGCAAACCTTTAGGGAGGGCAAACGCTACACAACCACGATACTTTTGATTATTGCTGCAAACACACTCCACCTTCTTAAAGTTATCTATCACCTTCCAGATGGCAGAAGCTGCATTAAAATCCCCTGTAAATATCCAAAGACAATTACGATAAGGATCAGACACAATGGCATGCACATGGTTGATAGTTCCTTGTGAGAAGGTATAAACCACCTCCCACTGATCCTTACTAATTCGCTTATAAACAGAAACCGGACACTTATCTATATTGCTAAGATAACCGCCAAAGTAAATGCCGTCATCAAAAGAAGTAATATCCTTCACCTCGGTGAATATAAGAGGACGGATGCCATCACCACAAAAATAGCCAGTAGAAAGTTCACCAGATGAAAGACTCAGCTCATAGATGGTATTATTAATGGAGAGCAAAACATTTTCCTCATCAAGCGCCCATGCAGCACGCACCCCCAGACGAAGAAGACGATACAGATAGCGGCAACGTCCCAAGAGAAGCTCTTTCTTATTATGAAAAACAGAGAAAGACTTTATAACCTTTCCGTCTTCAAAGATAAGCACATCACCTCGACGGTAGCATACCAATTTACCTGACGGGAGGAAGCAGAGAGGTGAAATACCTTTACCTAAGACTTGCATATTATAATGCATAGAGTAATCCATGTGTTTTATAAAATCTTTGAACACGTTTTGTAATGTTGCAAACCACCTCGTAACCGATTGTTCCAAGATCGCGTGCCATATCGTCAGCAGTATAAGTCAAGCCACCACACTCCCCCATGATAACTACCTCATCACCCATTTTTATATCGGGAATGTCAGTTACATCAATCAAAGTTTGATCCATGCAGATACGCCCAACAATAGGAGCCCGCTTGCCATCAATCATCACGAAACCTCGGTTCGACAACAGACGATTCAGCCCGTCAGCATAACCTGTTGTGATAGTAGCAATCATCATTTTTTTCTCAGCCTTAAAGGTGCATCCATAGCCAATGCTCTCTCCTGGGGAAACAGCTTTCACCAAAGAAACAACCGTCTTCCAAGTCATTGCAGGACGAATGCCTTTAGGCAACAGGTTAGTATCATCGGGTTTCAGTCCATAGAGAATGATACCCAAACGAACAATGCCACCAATACCCTCAAAGTCATCACTATCATTCAGATAAAACAATCCACCAGCCGAATTGCAGCAATGAACATATGGCAAATTCAAGTCTGCCACCCTATTTGCCACCGCCCTGAACTTCCGAATCTGCTCAAAGGTAAAACTCCGACATTCTTCTATATTAGTATCTGCCACACAAAGGTGAGTAAAGACTCCCTCCACCAACAACAAAGAGACATATTTGCGAATTATCTGTTCGCAAGACTCTACACAGTCACCATCAAGTCCAATACGGTTCATGCCTGTATCTATGGCAAACTGACACTTTATCCTTTGACCTGTTTCTGCTAAAGCCTCAGCATACTCCTCGGACACCACAGCTTGGGAGAGTTCCAGATATGCCAAAATCTTTGCATACTTAGGTGAGGTGTAACCAAGTATTAGTATTTCCCCTTTAATACCAGCATTTCTCAGCCCCACTGCTTCATCGATATTCGATACAGCAAAGAGATGACACTGTTGTTCCGAAAGCCAACGGGCAATATGGGCATCACCATGTCCGTAGGCATCAGCCTTGATAACTGCCATTATTTCAGCATCCTTCCGAAGGCAACTCTTGTAAATGAGATAGTTCTGCTTAATCTGATCAAGGTCTATCTCTATCCACGAGCGTTGCTCCATTTGATTAACAATAATTTCCATACTCTATTTTCTGCACCTCTTAGGAATAAAATAAGGATAAGTCGGATTCTTCTGCTGCTTAATAAATTCAAATAAAGCCTTCGAACGACACATATATACAGGCACACTATCAATGACTGTAGTTTTCAGGATACCAGCTCTCTGAAGATCAGTATAGAAATTAACTTCAGCAAAATATTTAGTCCAGATGTGTTTGCGCTCACGAATGCGGAGAGGTGTTTCGTGTTTGCTCTTTTTTATGATAAAGTTTCGTTCGAAGTACCAATCCTTTACAGGCCATTCAGGAACTTCCTGTGCTACATGAAAGATAGTCAGATAATCCTTAATGTCCACACCAATACCAATATTCCATGCATCGTGTTCTGCACAATATGCCCAAGCGCTATTCGGACCATGAGCCGTAAGAAAGCTGCCCTTAATGTTGTACTCCATCATAGCTTTGGCATGAGCACCAATGGCCGTCAAAGGGTTCAACGGGAATTTGCTGATTTCGGCATCGTCATAGCGCATCAAAGTGAATGGCAACAAGCCTGCGATTACAGGCGACTGAAACACATTATAGACGGTAGTAAATTTCTGAGCCACATCCCCCATATAGTTCTCAATGTAATCACCATAATTCTGTTCTTCTTCAAATGAACGAATAGCAGGCATCGCCAGCGAACCACCTTCATTAACCAAGTCATAAAGTTTGTCAATTACTTCTTCTGCAGAAAGTTTAGAACTGGCAAGCGAGCTAAATGAAGAGTGAATTACCATAATGTCATCTTTCTTCACACCATTTTCACGCAGATAAACAAGAATCTTGTCGAAGTCAACAGGTTTATCCACTTCCACATAAACATCCTCGGAAGACAATTTGCGAAATCGACGCAAAGTTTTCACGTTGTTCCAATAGAAGCAACGAAAAGCCACTTCTACTCGTGGAGAAGTCAGAACCAATTTGTGATAAATAGATCCTAATCCCATTCTTTTATTTTACATTTTCTTTTCAACGATAGTAGCCAGTTCCATCACAGTGTTCCAAGAAGATATCTCCTTCAATTTAAAGATAAAGTCGTACTCCTTCTCAATAGCCACAAGGATAGCCACACGATTCACAGAATCCATATTCTCTGCATCTATGAAGTTAAAATCCTCTTCAATCATGATACGTTCATTCTTGAGCACTTCAAAAGCCAGACGCTTTACGTCATTGACAACATTCTGATCAATATATATTACATCTTATTGATTTACAAATTTAAAATTGTTCTGATTGCTTTTCTATCAACTTTACCGTTCTGATTCAAAGGTATAGAACGAATGAAGAGCCACTTGTTCGGCACCTCGTAAGCTGGAATCTCGCTAGCTAAAGCAGCCTTATGCTTCTTATAGTTATATTCTTCCCCTTCGATAATGATGGCAAGTTCGATATTTCCCTGTTCGTTGGTAAAAGGCATCACAACCGCATACTTACCACCAGAAATGGCTGCATAACGGTTTTCAATTTCGCCAAGTTCCACACGGAAACCGTTGATTTTCATTTGAAAGTCTTTGCGATTTACGTACATCAAGTTTCCATCCTCAGCATAGTAACACATATCACCAGAGCGATAATATCGTACACCATCCACCATCAAAAATTTCAAAGAATTTTCTTGCTCGTTCTCCCAATAGCCTAGGGTTAACTGAGAACCACAAAGACAAAGCTCGCCTTCAACATTTGATTCTGTAATCACCTTATCATTCTCATCAAGCAGAAGCAGCCCATTGTTTATAAAAGTCTTACCGATAGATACAATATCATTTGCAACTTTAGGAACAGTCATATTGCTCTCGTCAATCAGATAGTAGGTACAGAAAACTGTATCTTCGGTTGGACCATACATATTGTAACTCACCATCTTCGGATTAGCCTGATGCCAAGGAGTGATGACCTTACCCATAAGTGCTTCTCCACAAAGAATATTGTAACGAACACTGTCCAACTCTACCTCATTGAGATAAGGTAGCAAGTTGCGAATCATAGAAGGTACCATTTGTAGTATGGTCAACTTGTACTCTTCCAACAGTCTTGCGATGTAGGTGAATTTCACAGTTCTGTTTGGCACTGTATAAATGCTTGCACCTTTAGTCAAAGGAATAACGTATGATGAAACCGAAAAGTCAAAGGTCAAATCAAACGGCTGGAGACAACGATCTGCCGCAGTAATATCTAAACCAATATGGTTCATCGAGTCAATAAAGTACGCCACATTACCACGGGTCAGCTGAACCCCTTTAGGTTTGCCAGTGCTACCTGAGGTAAAAATGATATAAGCAAGCGTCTCATCTGACACCTCTGCCATCTTCATCAACTCCTTACGCTCATAACCCTTATGAGTAAAACCATTGGTAGCAATAACCCTCACCCCCTTTACTGGACTTTCATATTTTATATCAGCAGAAAGAATAGTTTCGGTGTGCACACTCACAATCACCTCTGTATGACGCTCCTTCGGGTGGCTTGGATTCAGTGGCACATAGGTTTTACCAGCTAACCATAATGCTAGGATAGAAGCGTATGTGCGAATATCATCGGTAGCATAGAGACATACCAGCTTATCCTTCACGCACTCCACTTCACTGTATATCTGTTCAACGTAATCAAACAGCTGCTTGTAACTATACATTTTATCTGCAATACAAAATGCATTAGTGTCTGAATCCTTCAATCCAAACACTGGAACCATAAATTGATTTTTAAAATTTATCATTATTATCTTTTATCATTTCTTCATATAAACGAATATACTCATTCCAATTCTTCGATGCGTCAAATAATTCAACAACACGATTCCTACAATTTGTTTGAGTTTGATTTTTATCCCAACTAAGAATATTTTCAATAGCTCTGACAATACCATCTAAGTCCCCCTTTTCAACTACAACACCTGTATTTTCATCAACTAGTTCAGGACTTGCGGTACAATTATAGACTATTCCAGGAGTTCCGCATGCCATTCCCTCTGGAGTAGTCTTTCCAAAAGATTCTTCTGAAGCAAGATTCATAACGATAGATGCAGCGCTATAAAGATCAACTAGTTCAGACACGGAATTAGTCTTTTTGATACCTATTACACCCGATGGTAGTAACTTTTTGAGATTATCATCAACGCCAACAAGGACTATTGAAAAATCATCTGATAAAAGCCCACGCAATTTTATGTAATCAGACAATCCCTTTCTCTCGCTCCAAGATGTTGCAAATCCTGCTAAAATGATATTGCCTTTATTTATTTGATATTTTTCACATACTTTTTCATATGAATTTACAGGTTGGAACGTTTCTAAATCTATTGCGTTGTAAATACGTTTAATTGAATATTTACTAAGGAAAGATTGCTCTAAATCTTTCTTTACATACTCAGAAACCGCAACCATTGTCATTTGATTACTTGGCAATAAATTGAAAATTTTCTTCTTATAGAGATAATTTCTTTTACTACCATCGTAAAACCAACTTTGAGGAAACTCTTTGTACAGAGGACATCTGCAACATTCAGTCTTCCACTTTTTGCAATTAATTTTAGCATAAAAAGCACAATGACCGGTATATCCCCAACAATCATGATGCGTCCAAACGACAGGTATACCGCTTTTTACAAGATATTCAAAGAGTAGTTTAATATTAATATCATAATTATGAAAAATATGTAAATGAATAAGATCTGGGGTAACCTGCTTTATCTTTCTTATTAACTTCTTTGTATGGAAATATGAACCATATCCACACATATCGAATAATCTTGTTATCAAAGCATGTAAATATGTAGATAGAACGTTATCCACACGATACACCTCTGAGGTGCTACCCAAATTCATCCTACTATATGCAATAAAACTCTGCCATCCTTTGGATTGGACAAGCTGTCCTAACTGTTCGGCTGTTCGACCGATTGATCCTTCATTTAAGCATGATACGAATCGAAAAATTGTGTATTGAGTAGCCATACTCATTTACCAAAAATTTCAGTTATTATTCTATTTTCTTTTATTGCCGTCAATTCCCAAGAAAACTCCTGTTTAAGTACTTGCCTTACTTCATTTTGGAGCATATATATTATTCTATTAGAGATATTTTCTATAAAATTATCATCTAAATTAATTGCATTTTTTTCTCCTACAACTTCCTTACAGCCTCCTACATTTGAAGAAACTGCATTTGCACCACACGCAATTGCTTCCAGTAGGGTCATAGCTAATCCCTCATTTTTAGATGGGAGAACAACGACATCAATACACTGAAGCAACTCTGGCATTGTATCAGGATTAACATTCCCCCACAGTCTGTACGTACAAGCTGTCTGAGCTAACTTCTTTTCTAAATTTTGTTTTAATTCCCCATCTCCTATCACCCAAAATTCAATAGTACTCTCACATTTCTTATTCACTAAATCGAAAATATCTGGCAGTAGCAATGGATTCTTAATATCAATAATATTACCGATAAACGCAACTATTTTTTTATTTATGACATTATATTGGTTTGCAATTTTTTCTATACGAGAGTCTATATAACGTGTAAACTTTGGAGAGACTCCGTTATACAATATTTCGTAATTTTCGACACTTATCAGCTTTTTGGACTGCTCATATAAAGCGTTTGAAACAAAACAATTTGCCGAAGCATTCTTCAGATACTTAACTACACACTTCATATTATAAATTGAATAATACGGAACTGTATGAATATCTGAGCCATGCCAAGTTACAATATAAGGAATTCCATATTTCTGTTTGCAAATGAGAGCTATATCACAACACCCTGAATGAATATCCAATAAATCATACCCACTAAATCGGCTTACTATTTTTTCATTAAATAATTTATGAAAAATCTCTGGTCTCCTTAATTTATGATACAAAATATAATCCATCACAGAATTTTTTCGCCAAATCACATTATATTTAAGGCCATCTTTCTCAAAAACATTTATTTTTTCAACACTAGAGATATTCAGTATTTTTGATAACAGTTTTCCCTTATAAGTAACAAAAACAAATACATCAACTTCAAAATCGGCAATTTTTTTTAAGTATAGGCAACGATTATGAACGGCCAAAAATAAGCCCTTCTGATCGTATATATTCGAAGTAAACAAAACTGCTACTTTTTTCTTCATTTTCTAAACGAAATTAAAGGAATGAAGTAAAGAGGAACTATAAACTGAAAAATATCGGTATCGCCCTTGTACATTGCAATAAGATAAACAGCAAACAAAAAATAGAACTCTTTACTTTTATTCATAATACATATCTTTTTGAAAAAAGACAAATAACTCAATAACCTAAACGTTAATCCAATTAGCCCCACATAATATAACATTCTCAAGTACCCCTGATCAACCCCCATATAATATGCTGTTGTCGGATTTTTGGGATCTGCATAAAGACCATCACCTATTATATAGGTCCAAAAGGATTCAGGCATATGAGATGCATAATCTAACGCTTCTACACCAGATGACATAACAGACCCCTTTTCCTCAAGATTAATTAGAAGCTCTGCTCCAAATGCATATAATGCATAAATACTGTCTTCATTGCTATTTGCTGCATATCTTAAAATAAGTGAGAATGCTGCAACAATCAACGCAAGAGTTACAATTAGCTTTGTTTTAGATACAGTACCAATGTTATATAAAAGAACTGGTAAGGCTATTGCTCCACCTACCATTGTCGTTCTAGACATACAAGACCCTAATATTGCAATAATGATAAAACAAATAAT